>OJMI01003517.1_pt1 | contig 11619 bp, 9 predicted proteins | sample 1597131 | NCBI WGS metagenome assembly OJMI01 (sample SAMEA2452116, study PRJEB22498) | human gut metagenome | reverse complement strand
AGCCCGAAGGGTCGAGTCGACAGACCTCACCGAGGACGAAAGTGGAGTGCTGAAAGAAAAAGGCGCCGTTGGAATCGAAAGAACCGTTGGGCGCCTGACTGACCTCAGGGAGAAATCCATGAGTGCTCAGAGCGAATAAATGTCAAAAGGCGTGCGGTAGATTTGGCGCTTTTTGACAAACGGACCTTTGCTCAGTTCGGCAGCTTCCGACAAAACGGCCTGCTGCATGTGCTTGAGATGGTTCGTGATGGTTGATCTCGACGACCTCGACATCGCCATTAGCTACTTCACCGAAAGTGACGTTTCTTTTTCCAAGATCCTTAAGGCCGTTTACTGTCCATGTCGCATTGATGACCGCAGGAGGCATCAGTCTTCACACCCCGTCAACACAAATTGGGTTGTAAAAGAGTCGACGCGTTTTTCCGCAATACCTTACAATTAAACGCTACGCTTGAAAGACAAGCAGTTTTTTCGAAAACAACCGCAAAAAGAGGCCTTTTTCCTATGGCGATGATTGAAATCAAAAATGTGAGCAAGTGGTATGGTTCCTTCCAAGTTCTGAAGAACTGCTCCACGTCCGTAGAAAAAGGCGAAGTGGTGGTCGTCTGCGGCCCCTCCGGCTCCGGCAAGTCCACGCTCATCAAGACCGTCAACGCCCTGGAACCGTTCCAGCAGGGTGAAGTGCTCATCAACGGCATCAACGTGGGCGATCCCAAGACCGACCTGCCCAAGTTGCGCAGCCATGTCGGCATGGTGTTCCAGCACTTCGAACTCTTCCCTCATCTGTCCATTACCGACAATCTGACACTCGCTCAGATGAAGGTACTCGGCCGTTCCCGTGAAGAAGCCACGGAACGCGGTCTGGCGCTTCTCGACCGCGTGGGACTCCTCAAGCACGCTCCCAAGTTCCCCGGCCAGCTCTCGGGCGGCCAGCAGCAGCGTGTGGCCATCGCCCGTGCTCTTGCCATGGATCCGGTCTGCATGCTCTTTGACGAACCGACGTCGGCTCTCGACCCGGAAATGATTAACGAAGTGCTTGACGTGATGGTGGAACTCGCCCGTGAAGGCATGACCATGATGGTGGTGACGCACGAAATGGGCTTTGCCCGCAAGGTGGCCGATCGCGTGATCTTCATGGAAGCCGGCGAAATCCTCGAAGATGCCAAGAAAGAGGAGTTCTTCAGCTCTCCGCGTTCGGAACGCGCCCAACAGTTCCTCTCCAAGATTCTCTCGCACTGAGCAAAGCCTTCGCTTTTTGCAAACCAAAGCAGAAAAGCTCCCGCGCCTTTCTGCTTTTTTTGTGACTGCATTTCTTATGGCCAAACGCAGAACCTTCGGCAACACCTGGTGGGGCAAACAATGGCTCGACGCATTGAGCAATGTTGACTTCGACAACCGACTGCCTCGCGGACGTTCCTACTACAACACCGGACACGTCGTGAGCTGCGAGTGGATTTCGCACGAAGATCGCGTCGAAGCGCTCGTCTCGGGATCTGCCTACTATCCGTACGAAATCAAAATTGCGCTGCCGAAGTGGGGACGGGAAAAGGAAAAACTGCTGCTTGACGCCATTGCACAAAATCCGTCGCTTGTGGCCGAACTTCTGGAAGGTACGCTTTCGCCGAGCGTCGCCGACATCTGCCAAGGGCTCTCCCTGGAGCTCTTTCCTCGTTCCTGGCGAGAAATGCGCACATCCTGTTCGTGCCCGGACAGCGCTCGCATCTGCAAGCACATCGCCGCCGTTTTCTACTGCATGGCCGACCACATCGACGCCGATCCGTTTTTGATTTTCAAACTTCACGGGCTCGACCTGCAGTCCGAACTCAAAAACAGAGGCGTTGACCTGAAATCAGCCACCACGGCTCGCCCGCTGCGTCTGGCCGAACTCGCTGCGGCCGCTACCGAATCGCGCCCCGACCCGGTCGAGCTGGATGAACCATCGGCTCTGTCCGAATTGCGCAGCCTCCCCTACGCCACACTTGAGCCGCTGCGCGAAACCATCCTGTCTCTTTTCCCCGAATCGCTTCCGATGCCCGGAGGCGAAGCCTTTCGCAGCGACCTTCGAAAGCTTTTCACGGGAGCCGAAAAGGAGCTGAGGCGCCGAATTTCCTATTCCGACGCCTCGGACTGGCTGGGCTACTGCCTCTCGTCACACTTATTCCAAAAGAAAATCACGGTCGACGAGTCGGCGCTCGCCTCTCTGAACGTTTCCGTAAAAGCCGTCTGTGACGCCGATGAGGGCTTGAGCGCGGAACTCGCGGTTCACGTGCGGGACACAGCAGGAAAAGCGCGGCGTCTCACACTCACCGACTCCTCCGACATTTTCGAAGTCCTGTTGACGATGCCCGTCGTGTACGCTCAGGAGTCGGCGCCGGAAGTCGAATGTTGGCGCGAAATCACACAGCTTGCCGCTCGACTGCTGATGAACTCGGCCGTAGTGCCTGCTCTGGTTGTCCCGCAAAACAACCCGCAGGCTGTACCGTTTTTCATGTGGACTCCTGCCGTTCGCAACCGTCACGTCGCGCAGCTTGTTGAGCAACTGACCCGAGCCTGCCAGCCGTACGCAAACCGATTGTTCAGCTCCACCGTCGTTCCAAGCGGTGAGGGATTTGCCCGTCAGACCGTTTTCCTGGCGCTTACCGCTGCGCTTTGCGCTCTGATGAAGCTTGTCGCAGGCGACATTAAGGCTCTAGCCGACACCCGTTCGCTACTGCTTCTTTTGGCAATGCAAACACCGTTGCCAAAAAACCACCTCCTGCCCGAAAGCATGCTCAAGACCATGCTGCGCGGCCTGCGCGCCTTTCTATTAGGCAACGCCTACCCGTGGCGCCCCGTATTGACGGTACGCACACACCCAGACGGCATCAAAATCAACTACGGCATTCTGGGTCGGGAAGTCGATCCCGCTCAAATCGACGTGTCGGAAGAAAGCGACGGTTCGCTTTTTGACAACGAGACCACCTCGCAAACCACAGTGTTCTCCACCAAGCGGCCGGTGATGCTCAAGCGTTTGCTCCAGGAAAGCCGCTTTCAAAACGAACGCTTTGCCGCTGTCTCCGTTCTTAAAACGCTCACTTCGGCTTACCCGTCGTTGAACCGCATTGAAGCAACCGGCGGAAGCCCCGTGACGGTTGAACGATCCGAACTCAAGGACTTTCTCTTTGAAGTCGCTCCGGTGCTCACACTTTTGGGCGTGGCCGTGATGTTGCCCGAACGCCTCAAAAACCTTCTCAAACCGCGTCTGGTGGCACACCTGGACGCCGGCACCGGTAAATCGTTTTTGGGCAAAGATGCCTTCTCACGCTTTGACTGGCGCGTGGCCGTAGGCGATCGGGAACTCACGAAGGAGGAACTCGCAGAGCTTGCTAAGCACGTCGGCGAAGTCGTGCAGGTCGGTGACGATTTCGTCTACCTCGATCCGACCGAGCTCGCGCGAATGGCAGAAACCGTTGATAAGCAGCCGCAGCCCACCTATCTGGAAAAAATGCGCGCGGCGCTAATGGGCAACTATGAAAACAAAGGCCGACAGGCCGAAGTGCTCGTGAGCGACGAAATCCGCAAACGACTTAAGCGCCTCACCGAGATCGACGAAATTTCACCTCCTGAGAACCTTCACGCCACGCTTCGCCCTTATCAGGCGCGCGGCTTTTCGTGGCTCATGAAAAACCTTCGTCTCGGCATCGGCGCCCTGATTGCCGACGACATGGGGCTCGGAAAGACACTGCAGGTGATCGCCACACTGCTTCAGCTCAAAAACGACGGCGAACTGACCAAAGCCAAGGCACTTGTCGTTGTACCGACCACGCTCATGACCAACTGGCAGCGCGAAATCGCCAAATTCGCGCCCTCTCTTTCCGTAGGTATCTATCACGGCACCAGTCGCGTGCTGCCCGAAGCCGTCAAAGACCTCCCCGACGTCACGCTGACGACATACGGGCTGATGCGCCGGGAAACGGAAAAATTGGCGGGATACAAGTGGCGCCTGTTGGTGCTCGATGAGGCACAGGCCGTGAAAAACGCCACATCAGGCCAGTCCGTGGCGGCCAAATCCCTCAACGCCTCTCAGACGATCGCCATGACAGGTACACCCGTTGAAAATCGATTGAGCGAATACTGGTCGATTCTGGAAACCGTCCAGCCGCGCCTTCTGGGATCGCTCAAGGATTTCACGGAGACTTTCGCCGCTCCGATCGAGACCGATCACAGCGAAACGGCCGCCGAAGCGTTCCGCCGCCTGACGGCCCCCTTCATGCTGCGTCGTCTGAAAAGCGACAAGTCCATCATCGCCGATCTGCCCGAACGCAACACGGTGGATCAGTTCACGAACCTCACGGCGGAACAGGCCGCGCTTTACAGCAAGGTGCTCGAAGCGCACATGAAAAAGCTCAAAAAACTCGAGGAGAAAGCGGTCGAAGATCCGCAAGGCACCGACATCCGCACCATCCGCCGCGGTGAAGTGCTCAAGCTCATCACGAGCATGAAGCAAATCTGCAATTCGCCCTCGCAATACCTCAAGACGGAAACGGCAACGCCTGACTCCGGCAAGGCTGCCGCCCTCTTTGACATTCTCGGGCACTGTCGGGAAGCCGGTCGCAAGGTGCTCATTTTCACGCAATACCGGGAAATGGGAGAGCGCCTGCAGACCTGGATCGAAAAAGCAACCGGTCAGAGGCCCGACTTCCTTCACGGAGGCGTCTCCGTCAAGGCACGTCAAGTTATGGTCGATCGCTTCCAAACAGATCGTTCCGTTCACGCCATGATCATTTCTCTCAAAGCGGGCGGCACAGGTCTTAATCTCACGGCGGCAAGCTGCGTCGTGCATTACGACCTGTGGTGGAATCCGGCCGTTGAAACACAGGCCACCGACCGCGCCTACCGCATCGGACAAAGACGCGACGTTCTCGTCTATCGCTTCGTGACGGCGGGGACCTTTGAAGAGCGCATCAACGAAATGCTTATGGAAAAGCGAAATCTGGCCGATCTCACCGTAGCCACGGGAGAAACCTGGATCGGTGAGCTTTCCGCTGCCGAACTGCAGTCGCTCTTTACGCTGGATCCCAAGAGCATCGCCGCATGACGGCCCCCGTAAAAAACGCTGCGAAAACCTCCAGAGGCTCTCGCAGCGTTTCTTTTCGTAGTTGGGCGGCCGCTACCGTCGCTCCAGCAGCCACAGGGCTACTGCCGCGCATATCAGCATGACGCTTGTCGGCACCACCGCCACCACCATCGGGTGCCATGTGTTCAAGACACCGAGGAAAGAGAAGATGTTGTTGAGCGCATAGAACGAAATGCCGATCATCAGCCCGGCGAAGATCTTGATCGATACGCCGCCCGATCGCGTATTGAGGTACGCAAAGGGCATTGCCACGGCCAGCATTACGAATATGGCCAAGGGATAGAACACCTTCGACCAGAGCGCCACCTGGTAGCGATCCGATGTTTGCTTCGTCTCCTTCAGGTGCGCGATGTATTGCCAGAGATCTGAAATCCCCATGCGCTCCGGCTTAATGGTCAACACGCCCAGAATTTCAGGTCGCATTTCGGACGGAAGCATCAAATCCACGTCCTTGCGGGCGGAACTCTTTTCCACCATGGGCGTTTCATCGTGCGTAATCTTGGGGAGCGTTTCGACCTTGGCATCCTTGAGGTGCCAGCCGCGGCCGGAAATGTAGCTGGCTTCAGGCGCATGCAGCACGCGAATCAGACTGCCGTCCTTGTCGAACTCAAAAACGCGCCAGGCTCCCGTGCGGCTGTGTTCGCCCGCAATCAGGTTGTGTACGTTCACAAAACGCACCGTCGCCTGACCGGCGTTTTGCTGCTCCTTGACATTGTCCTTCACCCAGACACCCGACGAATAACCTCTTGCCGAAAGTTTCCGGTTAAAAAGGATGTTGTCCATGTCGTTGCGCATCATGTCGGCCGCAGGGGTCAGCCACTCACCCAAGCAATACGTCATGGCAATCAAGATGAGCGCCGGCACCGTCATCATTCCCGCCAGACGGAAGGGCGACAGGCCCGCCACACGCATGATGGTGAATTCGGAATTGGAGGCGAGCCGGCTCATCGTGTAGACGGCGCCCAATAGAGCCGCAATCGGCATCACTTCGTAGAGGCGAGACGGGAGCTTGAGCATCGTCAAAAAAAGCGCCATCGAAATACTGTATCGATTGCCGATGTTTCGAGCCTGGCTAACCAGATCGAAAAAGGCGATGAGCGCAACGAGCGCCACCAGCACAAAGAGGGTGGCGATCAAAACTTCTTTAGCAACGTGTCGGGTCAGGACCTTCACGATTTATCCCTCCCGAGAAGCTTATAGGGCAGTTCGGAAATCGCAAGCGGTATCCATCGCTGCATCCAGACGCGCCGTATGAACAGTAGCGCCGTCACCAATGTGACCGTGCCGTTGAGTCCGACCAGCGCAGCAATCCAATTGACCTTCTCGGTCTTGATCCAGCTTTCGGCCACCGAGATGCCGTTGAGATACAGAATAAAGATCAGCACGGCCAGAATCAGACTCATGCTGCGACCGGCGCGCGGGTTGGTGTAGGACAGAGGGATGGCCAGAAGCGCCAGGTTGAAGGCCGCCAAAGGCCAGCACAGGCGCCAGACGATTTCGGCCTTGGCGTGCGACGTATCCAGTTCCAGAAGTTTTTCAAACGTCATGGTTTCCACGTCGCGGCTGATGTAGGCCTGTTCGGCACGCGTGCCGATGCGAATTTCGTAGGTGTCGAACTCGGTCACGCGCCAGGCGGCGTCCCCGTTTCGGCTCGTGTCGTAGCGACGGCCGTTTTTGAGCACCACGTAACGCTCGCCTTTGTCGGTCGCCCGTACTTCCCCCGAAGCGGCACGCACGATGATTTCACTCTCACCGTTTTGCTCACTCATGAAGACATTTTTAACCGAAGAACCGTCCGGACTGACCTCCTCGATGAAGAAGATGCGGCGTCCGCCCATTGTCTCAATAAAACGTCCGGGGGCAATGCGGTTGACATCGTCGCGTTGCTCGAATTGCTGCGCCGTACGCTCAATCTGATCTTTTGCCCAAGGCGTCACCGCAATCGAAATCACGCCCACCAAGATGATCATCGGCATGGCAAATCGCAGAACCGGAGCGATCCAACGCAACAAACTCAATCCGCCGGAACTGAACCAAACGGGAATTTCGCTATCCTGCCAACTGCGCATCATGACCATCAGGACGGCAATGAAGATTGACAGCGACAGCAATGCTGGCAGATTGGTAAACGACGAGTAGGCCATCAGCTCAAACACGGAGCGAGAGTCAATTTTGCCTCCGGCAGCCTCGCCCAAAATGGTCACAAGCCCGATCGTCACCACGACCGAAAAAAGCACCGTGAAGACACCCCCGGCGCTGCTTGCGAATTCGTTGACCAACAGTCGATTAAAAATCATGCACTCAAAACGCCCGCCGGGTCGCGGGCGCTACTCAAAAACCTTGGTGGGATTGTAGCGGCCTGAGCGTTTCTGCGAACCCTGGCCGCAAGGATTGTTACGCTTTAGACGCAGAGCGTCCCTCTTTGACATGCAGGAAAATTGTCACGCCGAACAACACCACCGCCGTTGCAAGCCAGCTCATCCACAGACTGCCGCCCGAGACGCCGGCCACCAAGTAGCCAACGCCTGCCGAACCGGCAACCAGCAATGCATACGGCAATTGAGTCGAAACGTGTTCGATGTGCGCACAGCCTGCGCCCGCTGACGACAGAATCGTCGTATCCGAAATCGGAGAGCAGTGATCGCCGAAGACCGAGCCGGCAAGCGTAGCCGACAGAACCACCACCGTAAGGTTCGGGTCGAGCACTTCAACAATCGGCACCACGATCGGAATCAGGATGCCGAAAGTGCCCCAGGCCGTACCCATGGAAAACGCCAGGAAGGCGGCGATCGCAAAGACGATCACGGGCAGGAACATTGCTCCCATACCCGAAGAGGTCACCACATGCTGCATGAACTGCGGCGCCGAGAGCAGATCGCGGCAAACGCCCGAAAGCGTCCAAGCCAGAATCAGGATGATGTTTGCGGGCAGCATCAGCTTCATGCCTTCAACCGAACCTTCGGCAAACTGGGCAAACGTCATCAGCTTGCGCGGCACATACATGAGCAATGCCACCATCAGTGCACCGAAGGAAGCAAACACCAGCGAGATTGAAGCCGAGGAATTGCCGATGGCGGCCATGAAGGTGTGGTACTTGGCGTCAGTGCCCCAATAGCCGCCGGTATACATCAGAGCCAGCACGGCAAACACGATGAGCGCGCCGAGCGGAACCAACATGTCCCAGGTCGTGCCGTTGGGGTTGTACTTGAGCTTTTCGTCAGCCGTTCCTCCGGAAGCCGTGACATCAACACTCTGCCGGCTTGCCTGCTCTTCGGCGCGGCGCATCGGACCGAAGTCAAAGTCCGTACAGCAAAGGAAGAACACCAGCAAAAGAGAGAAGATGGCGTAGAAATTCCACGGAATCGTAGCTACAAAGGCGCCGAGCTCGCTCTCAAACACACCGGTATCCTTAAGCGAAGAGCCGACGGCAGCCGCCCAGGAAGAAATCGGAGCAATGATGCACACGGGTGCCGCCGTGCTGTCAATGATGTAGGCAAGTTTGGCACGGCTGATTTTGTAGACATCCGTAATCGGGCGCATGACGGTGCCGACAGTGAGGCAGTTGAAGTAGTCGTCAATGAAGATGGCGATCCCCAAGCCTCCCGTTGCAGCCAAGGACGAACGGCGTCCGCGAATGACCTTCGTTGATGCCTTGCCATAAGCCACCGTACCTCCCGACAAGCTGATCAAGTAGACCAACGCCCCCAGCAGCGAGCAGAAGATGAGAATATTGAAGTCCACCTTTTTGGCCATCATCGTAAAGGCCGTCTCCAGCGTGCCCATCACGATGTTGGCGTCTGTGCCCACCGCGTAGATGAGCGTGCCAGTGAAGATGCCCACCAGCAGAGATGAGAACACTTCCTTGGTCAGAAGCGCGAGGCCAATGGCCACAATCGGAGGAACAATCGACCACCACTCGGCAGCATAGGGTTCCATTTTGTGTTTCCTTTGTTGTTTGTTGTTTTCAAGCAGCTCGACTCAGGATCAGTCAATCCCTAACGGCTGCGTTTTTCTCGGCGAAGCGCTGCTGCAGAGCACAACGCACGGGTTGCGGCACAAAGCCGGAGACATCGCCACCCAAAGCAGCGATTTCACGAACGAAGCTGCCGCTCACGAATTGACACTCGAGGGCGGGCATCAGAAAAATCGTTTCGACCTGCGGCATCAACGTACGATTCATGCCGGCCATCTGAAACTCATACTCAAAGTCGCTCACAGCACGCGCGCCTCGTACGGACACGGTCACGCCGCGGGCCTTGGCAAAATCACACAACAATCCGCGAAAGCCTTCCACCGTCACGTTTTCAAGCCCTTGTTCCTCTTCACAGGAGGCTTGCGCCAAGGCGATGCGCTCTTCCAAAGTAAAAAGCGTTTTTTTCTTTTCGCTTTCGGCCACCGCGAGAATCACGCGGTCAAAGAGGCGCGCCGCTCGTTTAAGCACATCTAGGTGCCCGAGCGTAAAGGGGTCAAATGTTCCGGGATAGACGGCCGTCGTCATGCGATTTAAGGCTGAGCGCGCATCCGAAAAGACCCGCGCTCCTTCATCAAAATATGAGAAATAAATAATTTTACCCGATACTGCGAACGCAAAGAAGGTAATAAACGGCTCCCGCCCTGCCGCGACGCACGGCTTGCAGTCCCCACTTGCTCAACATTTCATCCGGAATCTCGCTTTCGTTTTCCAGATAAAGGAATCCGTCTTTCTTCAGATGCGGCAAGGCGGCCTGCACGGCCTTCTGATGCAGCGACAGCGCAAAAGGCGGATCGATGAAAACCACATCAAAAGTCTCATTGACCTGCTGCGCCCAGACAAACGCGTCGACAGCAAGGCACTGCACGGTGTCCTGCGCCTGCAGTTTGGCAATGACGGCCAAAATCGACGCCGCAGACTGGCGATCCTTTTCCAGCAGCACCACGCGTCCGGCGCCGTTGCTTGCCGCTTCCAGCCCCAGTGCCCCGCTACCAGCGAACATGTCCAGAAACGACGCCGAGGAAAAATCGCCGAGAAAATGGCGCAACCAATCGAAAAGCGTCTCGCGCACGCGCGAAGGTGTTGGCCGCAGTCCGTCGCGCAAACCGACGGCCACGGGCGTTCGTTTATAGCGTCCGGAAACGATGCGAACCGTGCCGTCAGCACCACGGGTTGGTAAACTAATGCGTTGGACTTTTTCGCCCGCTGTGGTGCCTGCGCGCCGTTTGGGCGCCGCTGGTTTTTTCTTGGTTTTCGTCATGGGATTTTTTTCACGCTTAAAAAGCGGGCTTGCCCGAACCCGCGTCAACCTCGTCGGCCTGTTTTCGGGCGGGGTTGTCGATGAAGAATTTTTTGAATCGCTCGAAGAAACGCTGATTGCCGCCGACATTGGCTACAAGCCTACGTCCGTCATCCTACAGCGTTTGCGCGATACGGTGAAGCTCAAGGGCCTCAAAACGCGCGAGGAAGTGCGTGCAGCATTGCGCGATGAAATCGAACGCATCCTGCTGCCGGCGCAGAAACCCATGAATCTGGATGCGGCCAAGCCGTTGGTGATCATGATGGCCGGCGTCAATGGTGCAGGCAAAACCACTACGATCGGGAAAATCGCAAAGTGGCTTGCCGCTCAGAATAAGACAGTGCTGCTTGCCGCTGCCGACACCTTCCGCGCCGCCGCACGCGAACAACTGGCCGTCTGGGGCGAACGCAACAAGATTGACGTGATCACGCAAAGCGGCGGAGATCCGGCCGCTGTTGTTTTCGACGCCGTCTCGGCGGGCCGCGCTCGCGGCACCGATGTTGTCATTGCCGATACGGCCGGACGCCTGCCCACGCAGACCAACCTCATGGAAGAACTTGCCCGCATTCGACGCTCGCAGGGCAAAGCCATGGAAGGCGCACCGCACGAAGTGCTCCTGGTGGTCGACGGCACCAACGGTCAGAACGCGCTTGCGCAGGTTAAGGCTTTTGATCAATATGCCGGCCTCACCGGTCTTATCGTTACCAAATTGGACGGCACCGCCAAAGGCGGCGTTCTGGTTGCGATCACCGCCGAGCGTGAAGAGCCGCTTCCGATCTATTTCGTCGGCGTAGGCGAAACGATCGATGATCTGCAGCCTTTTGACGCCAAGCGCTTTGCCAGCGCGCTGGTCGGCGAAGAGCTCGAGGATAATTAACCTAATTTCCAGCCCATAGCAAACGATACTTGAGAGAGACAACGAGATGAAGGGTGAAGCACAGGACAAGCAGCCGATTTTGCTTGGCGCAGTTGACCTTGGCAGCAACAGCTTTCGCGTGGAAATCGGTCGCGTGGAGGACTACCGCATCACGACCGAAAGCTATTGGAAGGAAACCGTGCGTCTGGCCGGCGGTATTGATGAACACGGCGCCTTTACGCCGGAAATTCAGGAGCGTGCCCTGTCGGCGCTACGCCGTTTCCGTGAAAAGCTCGAGGGCATTGATCCGCAGAACATTCGTGCCGTCGGCACGCAGGCGCTGCGCGTTGCAACGAACTCTGCCGACTTCCTGCCGC
>OJMI01003507.1_pt1 | contig 11646 bp, 7 predicted proteins | sample 1597131 | NCBI WGS metagenome assembly OJMI01 (sample SAMEA2452116, study PRJEB22498) | human gut metagenome | reverse complement strand
CTACAGCTTACTTTTCCGAGCCGATATGCATCCTCCGTGTCTCCAGTTGCCGCAACCTGCATTTGTTTTCCGTACTGTGTTCCATCTGTTGCAATTCCGCAGCCTCCATCCTCAAGATTAGCTCCAATAAGAAGTGGGATCTTACTGTGTTCCTGCAGATAACGGTGTGTCCGCTGCATTTCCTTCGCCTCACCACAACGATACATAATTCCACCAATGTGATGTGCGAGCATGACATGTTCCAGATATTGCGGATCTCCGGAATACCCGATTGGGACAAACAACTGACCTATTTTTTCTTCTAATGTCATTGACTTTTTTGTATTTTCAACCCATTCAATGTCTTCCCCTGAAAGGAAGAATGGATTCTTTGTTAAGTTGATCATATTCATACCCTCCTGCTTTCTATTTTCGTTTTCCGTTAAAAAGACTTACCAATAAATGTTCATTACTCAAATAAATCAAAAAGACTACAAGCAGTACTGCATTAATGATTGCCTGCATTGATGCATTTACCTCATTGGAGAATACAGCAAATGTTGAATTAAGCATGGACATACATAAAGCAGCTAAAAGGAATCCAATTTTTTCGTTTGTAAAGCGACTGATATAGGAGCCTATGAACATTGGAAGAAACGCCGTAAACATAATGCTGATAGAGGAAAAGTTCAACTGACCACCGTTGATTGTTGTGCTTCTTGTCGCATTTAAAAATCCTACAATTCCCATCAATCCGCCACAGATCACATAACATCCAATGGCATTTGATATCTCTTTTATACCGGTATTTACCGCAACCTTCTGACCATTTTTGAGTGCATTATAATCATATCCAAACTTTGTGTAATCAAAGATTGCTATACAGACAGCTAACACAACCACAATAATGATTGCTGCATAAATCCAGCTTCCTGTAAAAGCTGTCATAGATGGATTCTGCACTTCCTTCATCACATAACGTCCTTCCGTGATTGTAAAAAGAATTCCCTCATAGATCAGTGTCACTCCAAGAGATGTAATGATTGGCGGCAGATGCAGCACCACATACATAAGTCCTGAAACAAGTCCAAGTAACATACCAAATAAGATCGTCAATATCAACATCATCAATGCACTGTTACTTCCACCACCTAAAATGGAATATGTAATTTTAGCTCCTAATACAGAAGAAAGTGCTGCCATTGATCCCAAGGAAAAATCAAAACGACCACTATTTAAATTAATGGATAATGCTATTGTTGTAATCATCACAATTGCAATATATACAACAAAGTTATCAAAACCTGTCATGTTTGAAATCATTGTTTTTCCATTGAACATGCAGATTCCCTGCAATAATACAGCCACCAGTACCGGTATTGTTAATGTACCAATTACATTCTTTACCAAATGTCTATTTTTATTTTTCATGTTGTCCTCTCCTTTCATTTTTCAGGATATTCCATACCCTCTCCAAATAAATGAATTTTTAACTTTTCATTTATTTGGAGAGAGCACGGCTTCTAAATGAAGCCGTGACCTGACTGTAAAAATGAATTACTTCGATGTTACAAGTTCATTGATCTCATCAAAAGTAACAGACTCACCAATAATCTGGTCTAATGTTTCTTTATTGTAAATTGGATTATCTCCGTTATCTGACTTATAAAACTCATCAAATGTAGCCTCGTCAGTTGCAACCTGATAGTTTTGGCTGAGTGAGACTGCATTTCCCTGTTCATCACGGATTACATTTCCATTGATGGCATTTAAAACTAATGCAAATGCAGGACCTACAGAAGATGAATATTTACCGGCAAGATAGACAAGTTTTCCATTTGTGATAGCTTCTCCATTACTCTGTGTAAAGGAATCAATATCTGAGAACTCAATACCAGCAGCATTTAACTGCTGTGTAAAAAATGTTGTTGCCATTCCCACTGAAATAAATGCTTCCGGTTTTGCCTGAATTGCTGCATTGATCTCATCTGTTGTTGTATCACCATAGCCCTGCAGATAAGAAACAATCTGGATATCCCCAGAAATCTTAGACAAATCCACGCTCTGATCAGTAAAAATCTTGCCCACTACTTCTCCCTCTTCTGTAGCACCATCATAGGAAAGTCCCAGACCGGAAAGTACACCCGCTACACGGTATACATGCATAGGATTTGGAATAAATGCCCCATAGATAGCAGCTGTCTTAATGCCTTTTTCCGCAAAGAACCTGCCCATTTCTACACCAGCTTCATACTCTGTATCCATGCTTGGTCCAACCTGACCAAGGAAGTACTCATTTGTCTTATATTTTTCAAACTGCTCCTGATCAAGAGTTCCAGCAGCAACCGCATAATAAATCTGATTTTCCTCACAGGTTTCAATCTGCAATGCACGATCATTACTTGAAAGAGAGATGACTGCCTGATATCCCTGTGAAGCGAATTTTTCTATAGCAGACTTCTCGCTTGCCGCATCTTTAAGTTCATCGGTATAAGTAAATGTCACACCATACTGATTCGCAACATAATCTTCATAATAAGTACGGAACCCTAATGCTTCCTCGCCACTAACATCCTGAACTAAAACACCAATCTTAGCATTCTCTGCTGTCTTTGTCTCCTCCTTGACACTTGTATCACTCGTATCATTTGCTGTGTTGTCGCTGGCTGTATTGTCAGCTGTTTCTTTGCTGTTTCCACAACCAACCAGCATTGTCAACGATATGGCAGCAACCAGTCCAAGGCTTACCATTTTCTTCATTGTACGTTTCATAAATTATTCCTCCCATTTCTCTTATTAAAATTTTATTTTTAACACGTTATGTGTTAAATTCATATTTCTGTTATCGCGGCAACATCTGCGAACGATAATTTGCACTTGCAACATAAACAACTACCAGAAAAAAAACAGCACTGACAATCTGTGTAATTCCATATCCAGATGTTGAATCAATCAGCAGATCCAGAATATTATTTAAAATAATATAGGAAAATCCACCGACTACAGCCGCATAAATTTTCGATCTTGCACCTCCTGAGATTGGCATACCTCCAAACACGATAGCAACCATAATGTTCATCCCTATATCCCCCGCTGTCGTTGTTGTAACAGATGGGGTATAAACCAGCGTCATAAATGCGCCGATTCCAACGCCGATTCCCGCCAGAAGGAATCCAAGTATTGCATATGTATTGTATTTAATACCGGAAAGCTGGGCGCAGATTGGATTTCCCCCAACAAACTTTTCACGTCTTCCAAACTTGGTGTAATCAAAGATGAACGCACATACTACCACCCATATTACCAAAACTATAATTTTAAATGCGGATGTATCCAAATGTTTCACTACCTCACTCGGAATGCTGATTCCGCCTACTGCACCACCTTTTGTGGTAATGATCTGTGATGCAATTGCAGACAAAACAGACATCATTGCCACCGTTGTAACAAACACCGGAATATGAAAAATGGATGCCAGCACAGAATTTAACAAAGAACAGACAATTCCAGACAATAAAATCACAACAATCATTAATATAAAATTTTCAGTTGCATTATATGTCATTACCCCAAGTGTTGCTGAAAAAAGCGTTGCCGCACCCAAGCTGATATCAAACGAACCTAATGTATAAATAAATATTGCACCTGTTGCAACAATGGATAATACAATACCTTCATTAAATATAATCTTGATATACATATCCAGGCGATATCCCTTACTGCTTACAATTCCACAAAATACTGCAAACAATACGATAAGTGCTGCAAACGGCAATGCACCTATCATTATTTTTTTACTTTTTGTCATCTTTCCCAGCCTCCTATATCATGTACTCAATAATCTGTGAGTCAGAAAGATTTTTATTTCTCTCAAATTCTGCCGTAATCTCTCCGTCCTTCATGATCAAAATCCGATCACTCATTCCAATGAGTTCCGGCATTTCCTCGCTGATCATCAGAATGGATTTTCCTTCATTTTTCAACTTAACCATAAGCTGATACATTGCCTGCTTTACACCAATATCCACGCCTCGTGTCGGGCAGTCCAGTATAAGAATTTCACTTCCGCAGCCAATCCATTTTCCAAATACGACTTTCTGTTTATTTCCTCCCGAGAGTTGTGATACCGCCTGATCTCTTCCAGAACATTTAATGGACAATTCCTCAATCTGTTGATTTACATATTTTTTTTCGCGATTTTTTAAAACAAGAAAATCTTTTACGGCAAATTTGCTCATTCCCGCAATTGATATGTTGTCTTCAATACTTGCATTCAAACATAATGATTCCACATCTCTATCCTTAGACACATAACCCATACGTTTCTTCATCGCTTTTGCCGGACTGTCAATTACCGTTCCATCTGCCACTGAAACATTTCCTTCTTCTGGCTTTACTGCACCAAAACATACCTTTCCAAGTGTATGCATTCCACAATGTGCCAGACCTCCGACTCCAACAATTTCTCCCCTTCGCACCTGGAAGGAAACACCTTTCAGTCTATCTGTATAAACAAGATTTTTAACATTCAACGCAACTTCCTGCTGTGCGCTTGCTTCAAAATCACTTCGATAATAATCCCCCTGCAGTTCTCGTCCGATCATGCTTGAACGAATTGCACCCGCTTCAAACTCTTCTTTATTAAATGTTCTGATTATTTTTCCATCTCGAAGAACCGTTAAAGTATCACACACCTCCATAATCTCATCCAGATCATGTGAAATAAAAATCACTGACTTATTTTCTTTGCGGAAACGATTCATAATATCATATAAAATTTCCCTTCCATCATGAGATAAGGCAGTGCTTGTCTCATCAATTACCAAAATCTGAGGCTGTTTCATCACGACCTTTGCAATCTCTACAAGCTTTCTTGTCTGAAAATCCAGCTGTTGCATAAGCATATCGCCAGTAATATCATTTACCCCAATTTTTTTCATGACTTCAGTTGCATCTGCATTCATCTTCCTGCGATTGATCAATCCAAACCTGTTTTTATACCTCTCTGTCTCTGCCAGAAAAATATTTTCCGCAACTGTAATTCCCGGTATTGTTCCGCTTTCCTGAACGATCATTCCAATCCCCTTGTGAAGTGCATCAATCATACTAAGAGGTTTCCAGTCCTGATTTTTAAATATCATCTTACCACTATCGCATGCCTGCATTCCTGCTACAATGGAAGTAATGGTTGACTTTCCTGATCCATTCTCCCCAATTAATCCCCGAATTTCCCCCGGATATACAGAAAGTGACACATCTTTTAAAGCCACTGTACTTCCGAATCTTTTATTCATGTTTTCAACTTTTAATATTGGTTCACTCATGTTTATCACCTCGTCTTTATAGATATTATAAGTTTTCATTAATTTTCATGTGATTTTGTTTTTTATCTGTTTCACTTTAATTTTTAACTTTTTTATGTCTGCTCTTCTTTTCTTTCCACATCTTTTCAATCCGTCATACAAAACAGATTAAAAATTCGATGTTTTTATTGATTTTTTCATTACATTTATGTTTTAATCATTACAATATCTTATTTAGTTTTAAATGGGGGATTTTTTATGTCAGAAAATTACGATCTTATTTCAGAAAATGATATGCACATGCCCATTCGCTGTATAATGCAGCGTTTTGATCATATTCGTTCACAAATGCATGACTATTTTGAATTATCAATGATTGTTTCCAGGAACTGTACATTGCAACTGGATGATCATATATACAATTTAACAGAAGATGACGTGTTCTGTGTTAATCCACTCTCGCTTCATGAACTTCATGGTGTCAACTGTGTGATTGTAACCGTTTTATTCAACCAGACTTTGTTTGAACAGATTCTACCCGTTCCATTCCATCCTCGCTTTTTCTTTATCAGTACGATGACCGATAATCAGGAAGCTATTGTCCAACTCCGCACTCTGATAGCGCACATTATCAAAACAAATATTGATAAAAAAGATGGGTATGAATTACGAAACTGGTCTTATATCTACAATATTATGGATGTACTGTATCGGAACTTCCGCATCAAACTCTCTACTGCTAAAGAAAAGAAAAATCACAAGTATGCTTTACGTATTTCCGAAATCTCACAGTTGATCCAGCAGCATTACACGGAAAATATAACCTTACAAGAACTTGCTGATGCAGTCCATTTGTCCGTTCCATATCTTTCTAAGTTTTTTGTGGAATATTACGGAATGAATTTTTTAAGCTATCTTAACCAATACCGCCTTATGCACGCAGTACAGGAACTCTCAACCACTGATAAGAATATTGATGAAATAGCGATTGACAGCGGTTTTTCCAACAGTCATGCCTTTGTAACTTTTTTTAAAAAGCAATACGGGATGTTACCAAAAGACTATCGCCGTGAACAAAAAAAGAAGAAAGAGAATACTGCCCAACGTGTAGAACAACATAACTATATTTACGGATTAAAAAAATATTTGAAAGAAGATACATTTTTTCAGGTTGTATCTCCTGTGAAAAAAACTGAAATTGAGATTTCTGTAAACGGAAGTTCCTATACTCTGCTTCACACTTGGAAAAAAATGATGACCGTTGGGCGGGCAAGTGATGTACTAATTTGTGATGTTCAAAAAATGTTAACACAGATTCAGGAAACAGTTGGATTTGAATATATTAAATTATGTGGCATCTTTTCTGATGATCTGCATATATACAATGAAACTGCAAGTAAAGTCCCGGTCTATAGCTTTTCTTATCTTGATAAGATTTTGGATTTTGTTATCGTCAATCACCTAAAACCCTGGCTTCAATTATCCTACATGCCGGAAAAACTTGCAAAATATCCAAACAGACGATTGTTTGGTGCAAATGTCAGCCAGCCCCACTCTGTCAGTGCATGGTGTCAGCTGGTCCATGAATTTTTGCTTCACATCACTGACCGTTACGGGTTAGATACCATAAAGACCTGGAAATTTGGTCTATGGAACCAACCGAATACTTCTTCCGACCTATTTGGCTTTACAAACGAAAATGACTTTTTTCTATTCTATAAAAGCACTTATGATTGTATCAAGGATTTTTGCCCTGATATCGAATTTAGTCTTCCTCCAACCTACTACATTGTAGGCGAAAGCTATGAAAACTGGTATCTGAACTTTTTGGAATGGTGTAAAAAAAATTCCTGTCTTCCAGACTGTTTAAGTTTTACATACTACGACACTAAAATGATTTCCGATAAAAATCATTCCAAGGAATCGTTTGGTTTTGTGTATGCAATGAGTCTTTCTGAATCTCCTGATGGGTTAAAAGATTTTGTTATGCAGGTTCTCCGTGAACGACGCCAGCTTGGACTTGGTAATATGCCAATCTACCTGTCAGAATGGAACAACACACCAAGCCAGCAGGATTTGCTCAATGATACATGTTTTAAATCGTGCTACATTGTAAAAAATATTTTGGAAAATTATGACCGACTAGATAGTTTTACTTATCAGGCTCTTACCGATCTTATGGCAGATGACGCTCTGCCCAACAAACTCTTTTTCGGTGGACTAGGTCTGTTCACGGTAAATGGAATTCCAAAAGCAAGTTATTATGCTTATACTCTCTTACGGCAGTTAGGAGATCAGTTTTTAGGACGAGGAGACGGTTATTTCATTACCCGTAAACACAACAGTTATCAGATTATGTTGTACAATTACAAACATTTTAACTATCTTTATGCCAACGGAGAACGTTTTGATATGACAGAAACAGATCGCTATACTGTATTTGCAGATTCTGATCCAGTCACAATCGAACTATGTCTTTCTAATATTCCGCAAGGTACATACAAAATTTCTGAGACTTATGTAAATCGAACACATGGGAGTTCTTATGACCAATGGGTTTCCATGGGTGGATTAGAACTTACCACTCCTTATGAATTTGACTTGTTAAAAAAAGCATCCTCTCCAGGATTCCATCAGAAGCTGATGCATATCGCTTCTGATGAAACCCTAAGATTGAATGCAGAATTAGAACTATTAGAGATTCGACTTATTCAAATCACACCTGTCATCTGCCCATCTGACGTTAGCAGATAGAACAAATAGAAAGCAGATCTTTAAATGCCTGAATCGGATATGTCACTTGGCTATGACCTGCGGCATCTCCGATTCCAGCACTCTGAAAATCACCAGCATAAGCAGCATCAATACCGGCAAGCGCATCCTCTACGACCAGACAATTTTCAGGTTTTTCACCAAGCATCTCAGCCGCTTTCAAAAATACTTCCGGATCCGGCTTTGATTTCGTAATATTCGTTCCGTCACTGATTGCATCAAAGTATCCGTTTAATCCAATCTGTGTCAGAATCTTTTTCGTATTTTTACTGCTTGATCCAATCGCAAGCTTATACCCTCGCTGACGTAATATTTCCAGTGTCTTTTTTACCTCCTGCGACAGATCATCCGGAGACATCTTTTCCAACAGACGAACATAACTTTCATTCTTCCTTGCGGCAAGTTGTTCTTTTTCCTCCTGTGTATATTCTCTTGATGCTTTCTCCAAAATAATGTCCAGACTTTCCATACGACTTACTCCCCGTAGTCTGCCATTAATTGTCTCATCGAAATAAATTCCTTCTGCGTCTGCCATTTCTTTCCATGCCTGATAATGATACTGATCCGTAAAGCATATAACACCATCCAAGTCAAAAATAATTGCACGTATTGTATTCATAGGATACCCCCTTGTAAACTTATAGACTATGTATCTTTTTTTAAGATAACAAAAATAAGGACAGCTTTTTAGACTCTCATTCGACTAAAAAACTGTCCTTATTTTCTGCATTGTCTATCTTTTATAATGTTCTAACCGATACTTTCGCGGTGTCATTCCATATCTTTCTTTAAACTGCCGGAAAAAATAGCTCTGATTTTCATAACCAACATCTAACGCAATCTCTTCCACTGACAAATCTGTCTCCAATAATAAATGTTCAGCTGTCTCAAACCGCCTGTGCTGCAAAAGTTCCTGAAAATTATATCCGGTCTTTTGCTTGTTCAGTTCTATCTTCTTGAGTAGTTTATCATTAAGGACCGTCAACAACTGTTTGTAGGCAGGAGAAGGCAGGGCTTCAAGGACTGCTTTCTGTTCGGCAGTCAATGGTGTGAAATCTTCTATGGAGCGATAGCACTTGTATGCTTCTCCCATTTGAAACAAGATTCCTTGGTTGGTACCCAACTTCTCTTCCATAAGATCTTTTCTGGAACTGAATATTCCTGCTCCGTATGCAAATTCCGGGGCATACAAATCTACCGGCTCATTGAGTGTAAAATCTTTGAGTACATCAAGATAATCGACTGGAAATTCTATTTTGGTATTTGTGTAATACTCTTTAGTCTGTTCTCTGTTTAATTTCTGACTGACAACATGGGCACGCATGATAATGTCTTTTCCCATAAATAATCCGATAGCTGTGGTAATATCCGTATTGGCTTTCAGAATTTCTTTGGCAGCAGAACTGAGAGGAGCTTCATCTATCTGTTTGTAGGTGTTAAGACGTTTCTCTAAAAAGTAATCTTTTAGTCCGTTTATATCTTTTCCGGCTACATCTTTGACAATCTTGCTCGGGTTGTCAACCAAGTTACTTGGAATAGAATTGTCTGATAACTCTTGTTGAAGGTCAGCCAGATAACCTCCATAATAAGCTTTTTTGCCATAGGGCTTGTTGTCTTTCTGGAGATGTGATTGTTGGCGTGAACACTCGGCTGTGTTAACGATGATAGTACTTTCTTTTCCAGGAGCCAGCAAGCAAGGAATTTGTGCAAAGGGGAAAACAAGGGTGGCAGGAGTTACGGTAATAACATCTGTCTGAACCTGAAAACTTCCGTCTTCCTTGATAGTTACTTCTTCGGCATAATTTAACCACCTGATCGGGTCGTTTAAACGTAACTGTCCGGAGCTTGGCATATCTTTTTGATACCCTGTCACTTGTCCTTTTAATGTTGCTTTTCCATACGCAAATTCAGGTACCGGCAGTTCTGCCTTTTTGTTTATCTTATGAATAACGGCTCCTTTGGGTAATGCAGACTTACGGAAATCTTTTTCATTCAACTGTATTCCCCATATTTTGTATGCTCCGTCAAAATCTCCTTCTGAGAAATCCAGACTTGTTACGTTTGCTGGTATGGGTGGGAAAAGTAACTGAAATTCTGCCTCACCGGATTCAGGCATCCAGAATTCTTTGTCCAATGTGATGCCTACACCTTTGCGGATCGGGTATAAGGCCCCTTTTTCATCTTTGAGGAAACTGCCACTGGCTATTTTTATCCAGTATTTCGGACGATAAAATGCTTTGATGTATACAGTGGTAACTGTGTCACTCATGACAATTTTGTCAACTTCAATATTTGAAGAGCTCCAAGCTAGAAAAGGTGGGCGCTCGATAACTCTGTCTTTGGCTTGTACGGTGCAAACTACGCAGAGTATCAAACCCATAATCCATGAGAATCTTTTCATACGAATAGTGTTTATTTCGAACAAATATAACGATATTTTTGTGACTATCCTCAAAAAAGTAGAAAAAGATGTATCTTTTTTCCGATACCGATGAACGCCTTATCTCCCCCGATATGGGGGAGGAGGCGCGGCACCGGGGAAATGTTTATTGTAATTTGAAAACTATCGGAAGGGTATATTCTACTGCAATGGCTTGTCCGCCTTGTTGTCCGGGTTCCCATTTGGGCATAGTGCTCACTACACGGATCGCCTCTGCATCAAGCAACGGAGATATGCTACGCAATACTTTTATATTGGATATGCTTCCGTCTTTACCGACAATCATTTGTAGGATGACTCTGCCTTGCTCCTTATTCTTTTGTGCAATAGTCGGATATTTGATGTTTCTGGCAAGATATTGCATCAGACCGGGTATTCCTCCGGGGAATTTAGGCATTACTTCCGCTACTTTGAGTGCTGTACCTGATTTTGCGTCTGTTGCGTTGGCATTAGAATCTTCTTTTGGACCATACGCTACTACAACTACTTCTTCCAGATCAGCTTGTTTTATTTCTTTTCCCTTTGAAGGAGCTGGACCTTGTAGCCTGAACATTACAGGAACTGAGAATCTGACATTTACATTTTCTCCTCTTTGTTTACCCGGTTTCCATTGGGGCATAGCGGCAATTACTCTTACAGCTTCCTTGTCAAGATAGGGATCTACGCTTCGGGCTACTTTTATGTCGGATATGTTTCCGTCTTTTTTAACAACGAAACTAACAATGACGCGTCCTTGTTTTCCGTTTTCATGAGCTGTTACAGGATATTTGATGTTTTTAGCTAAATATTGCATCAAGGCTTGTTGCCCTCCCGGAAATTCGGGCATTACTTCTACAACTTCAAATACCACAGAATCGGGTATACTCTTGCTTTGAGCGATAGGTGTTGACTTTGCGATTTCTTTTTTGGCCGGCAGAGCGACTGTTTGCTGAATTTCTTCACTTTGCAGTTCGGGGATATTTGCAATTTCCGGCTGAGGAGTGTTAACCTGTTCCATAACCTCTTTTGCAAATCTTTCTGTGGTACGGGCTACTATTTCGATGTTGCTGACAATCATCAACAAGGCAGCCAAGGGAAGAAACATGATATATTTTGTTCTTCCTATTTCTTTGGTTCTTCGTTTATTCATCATTTTGATACGATTTTTAAGTG
>OJMI01003504.1_pt1 | contig 11653 bp, 10 predicted proteins | sample 1597131 | NCBI WGS metagenome assembly OJMI01 (sample SAMEA2452116, study PRJEB22498) | human gut metagenome | reverse complement strand
TGTCAAAGACGCTGGGGCATCACACCGCTCCAAATCTTCCTGCACAAGGACGAGGGACATTGGCTAAGCGGACAACCCGAAGCCGGGGACAAGGAGAGTTTCAAGGTTGGCGAAAGATGGTTCAAACCGAACTATCATGCGCACATCGTTTTCGACTGGATGAACCACGATACAGGCAAGAGCCGCAAGCTCAATGAGGAGGATATGACCGAAATGCAGAGCTTGGCATCCGACATTCTCCTGATGGAGCGTGGGCAGTCAAAGGCTGTTACAGGAAAGGAGCATCTGGAGCGTAACGATTTCATCATTGAAAAACAGAAAAAGGAAATGAAGCGTCTTGATACCACAAGGCAGTACCGGGAACATCAGTTGGAAATGGCCAACCAAAAGATGCAGGAGGCGGAAAGTGTCACCAACTCCCTTATTGAAAAGATGCAACAAAAAGAGCGACAGAGTAAAGACCTCGACAAGGCTATCAGCGAGAAACGCTCCAAACTGAACAGGGAAAAAGGAAGCGAACTTCTGAACGCCGCTGTCGGCTGGGCGACCGGAAAGTCAAAAGCCCTGAAAAATGAAATTGAGGATTTGCGCAGCGAGATTTCCACGCACGAGGAAACCATTGAACGGTTGCAAGATAAAATTCAGACCATGCAGGACGACCATCACCGTGAGCTGGTGAACTTGAAGAGCAAACACCAGTCCGAACTGAGCCGCAAGGAAACGGAACATGCACAGGAAACCACAAGGCTTAAAAACCGGATTGCATGGCAAAGCCATATCATCGGCTGTTTGAGTTTTCTGCTGCTCAAAACAAGCGATATTTTCCGCAAGGCAGTAAACTGTATTATTCGTTTTGCGAAAGATTATTATAAGCCACGTTTTGATACAGAACAAGTGTCAGACATCAAGCGTGCCCTTGACCTGTTCGGAAATGACAGGCAATCACACTGGGCGGCAGGGGATTTCCTGTATTTCACAGCCAAGCAAAAAGGGGAACTTGATAGCCGGGAGCAAATCAAAGCCAGACGGGAAATTGACAATGTGGTGGAGGGAAATTACGACCAACAGCAAAAGAAAGGATTTTCGATGAGAAGATAACGTAAACAATATCAAAATAAGGAATAGGATTCTTGAAAAACAATATTCTATTCCTTATTTCCGGTAAACTACATAGTTGATTATTAGAATTTATAAAGTTCTCTTATCGCACGTACCTATGTCCTTTTTATCGTCTTATTTGTCATTAGTTAATACAGATATTTGTAACGATACATTTTTAAAGTCATCAAAAACAATCGTTTGGAAACCTAATTGTTTTGCTGTTTCAATATTGGCGGAATTATCATCAATGAACAACGTGTTTTCGGCAGTCAGATTATACCGTTCAAGCAGGATTCTGTATATTTTCGGGTCGGGTTTAATGACCTTTTCTTCACCGGACACGACAATGCCATCGAACAGTTGAAAAAAATTATATTTAGAGTAAACCAATGGGATTGTTTCAGCCGACCAATTTGTCAAGCCATAGATACCATACCCTTCTCCTTTTAGTCGTTTCAATAAATCCACGCTCCGAGTGAACTCGCCTTTCAACATACACTCCCATTTATCTTTGAACATCCGTATGGGTTCCGTATATTGTGGGTATTGTTTCTGCAACAACCTGACACCCTCTTCAAATGAACGTCCCTTATCTTGCTCGGCATTCCATTCTTCAGTACATATATGGGAAAGGAAATATTCCATCTCTTTTTCGTCCTTAAAATAAGTACGGTAGAAATATTTCGGGTTCCAATCCAGTAAGACGCCTCCGAAATCGAATACAATGTTTTTAACCATTTCTTTAATTTATGCCGTTATTTCTACATAATTGCCTTCAGGATCAGCAATGGCGCTTTCATAATAGCCATCGCCTGTTATTCTTGGCTCACTCAATATTGTGTAACCGTCTGCCCTTAGCCGTTCAGTAAGCTCATTCACCGTTTCCCGACTTTCTACACTAATGGCAAAATGAGCCAAACCTTTCAGATTACCCCTGCTTGCCGGATTTTCCATATCGGGAATATTCATGAGTTCAATACGGGTTTTATCCTCTCCAAAAGACAAAAAATAGGATGTGAATTTTTTTGCCGGATTTGTGTATTTATCCCCACATGTCAAGTTGAAATATTTAAGGTAAAAGTCACGGAGCAGTTCAATATCGTCCGCCCAGATTGCGATGTGTTCTATTCTCATATTATTTTTTTATTTGTTATTTTCCGTACTGTTTTTCTTTAGCCATTCCATCCTGCGTAAATCCGGTAGATGCTTGATGGAGAAATTCTCAAACTTAGCTTTGAACCCGTTACCGTCCGGACAAGCTCCCATAATCCCTACCATAACCGGATGATTGTCTTGCAACCAAGCGTTGCGCATCATCGTGTATTCCTTATCATCGAAAGAGTAGAAAACTTCCACGGCATCCAATCGGCGCACCGCTTTTATCCAGACAAAAAGCACGGGCTTTTCCAACGGGATAATGCTCCAGTCGCTCGTGCGGTGGGTCACGACAGTGCTAAGATTATATTTTCCATCCACGAACTCGATACCCGCTTTTATATAATTTTCATGGTCAATGCGCAACATCAATCCCGACTGGTCAAAACGTGTCTTGTAATCACCGGATATTTTTACTTTCACCTCAAATTCTCCGCCATGCAGAGTGTACAGAAACGGGGCATCATCCACGGTAAACCCATAGTGGGAGATACGCCAGTAATCGGTTTGAGGGGTGACATTCATCGAAAGCGAATTGTCTTCGATTTTCCATTGTTCCGGTTCATTGAACCACTGCATCTTTTCCAATGATTGCGCCAAGCAACTAAATGAGGCGGCAACCATCATTCCACTTAGTATAATTTTTTTTATTTCCATATACTTTTTCATGGATAACCATTACTTTTTTTACCTTTGCAAAGGTAAGGCGTTGTTATATACTATACAATGATTATAAATAACCATTTTTATCGCCGATAAATGAATGCTATAGATATCTTGAAGAAAGAATTCTCTAAACAGGATTTTGAAAAAGGGCAACCCTATGCAGAAATGCTGGACAGATATAAGGACATAGCTTGCAACTATGCACGGATGGAAAACGCCATTGCCGTTTTAAGTGATTTGCGCACCAATACAAGTTACATCTACTACGGCGGTTTTTCACAAACACTGGGAATAGACAAAAGCGGAAAAGAGAATAAAGTATCTTCCATTTGGGAAGAAGAAGTTTTCAAACTAATTCACCCTGATGATTTGGCAGGCAAACACTTGCAAGAGCTATCTTTTTCCCATTTTATCAAGCGTCAACATAAAAGGAAACGTGCTGATTATTATTTAGCAAGCAAACTACGTATGAAAAATGGAATGAACAGTTATATACCTGTGTTACACCGAATATTTTATATCACCGTTCCACCTAATTGCACTTTATGGCTGGCTTTATGTCTTTATAGTCCCTTATTATTCGATATACCCGCCAAATGTTTGATAATAAATTCCATCAATGGGCAAATGATAGAATTAGACAAACAGAATGACACAAAAATACTGTCCGTCAGGGAAAAACAGGTGTTAAGTCTTATAGACAGAGGTTTGACAAGTAAAGAAATAGCTGGAACACTTTCTATCAGTACAAACACAGTCAGTCGGCACAGGCAAGAGATTTTAGGTAAGCTCCAAGTGAAAAACTCCATTGAAGCCTGTCGGGTAGCAAAAGATTTAAAATTAATTTGAGCATCAGACAAAATACAAAACTTTTACTGTGGCTTAGGCAATGAATCAAAATTGAAGTGGGATATAGGAAACAAATTGTACCGAAAAAGAAGAAGCTACGCATATTGGCACTCTAAGTGAGTTAAGAATCAATAAAATCGTTAAATCTTTAGTCTTTGGAATGTGCTATTAAAGGTTACGACCATATTTCTGACTTATTACTTGCAAAATATTGAATAATAACTGGTTGTAAATACCGGTTATGTAGGGATCATTTGCATCAAACAAGAACTGTCCGGCGCAATATGCACCTTCAGGAAAGTCCGGATCCCAATCCATCTCATCCCCGTTTTTCCCATTATAAAGCAGCACAATTCCATTCACCGTTTTAATGGCAGGAGGTCCACATTCTGTCAATCTACTATCAAAGTATCCAGCACGAGGTACGGCTATTTTCCGAAGTTCATTGTTTTCATCCAGTACAGGTTCCCAGTCTATCAGATTGTCAGAAGTCGCAGCATATACAGCTTTTTCTCCCCAATACATAAAATACTTACCATTAATCTTCTCAATGACTAGTTTCCCATCTTTTACTCCTGTCACAATAGAAGCTGACTTACTCGCCAAATCGGCAAAACGCCCATTATAGGCTTTCGCAAAAGCTAATCCGTGCTTAGTCCATTTCTTCAAGTCTTTCGAAACTGCCACAGCTAATCGGGGAATATTACGATTCCATGCCGTATAAAGCATTACATACGTTCCGTCTTCCGTCATTGCTACACGAGGGTCTTCACATCCCCCTTCCCATTCTATATCTTTATATGTATCTTCGGCAGGGAACAACACTGGCAGGTCGTCTCTTGTCATTGTTATTCCATCTAAACTTTCCGCATAACCGATGCGGGATGTTCTTTTCCCAATACCTTGGGCGGAATTGTCCTCTGCCCGGTAAAGCACTATAATTTTACCATCCTTTACCGTCGCTGCCGGATTGAATGTGTCACTTTCTTCCCATTTCACTAATTGTTTGCGCATCGGGCATTGAAAAGTCGTCATACGTGGAGAGATGACAGGATTAACACCTTCTGGACGAACAAATGGTCCTAGCACCCATTGCTTGTCAGTCTGCTCTTTCTGTCCTGTAGCCGTTTGCTTTTGACCGGAACATCCGGCAAATGCCATCATGCAAAACAGATAAATTGCTAATTTAAATTTTCCCATACTCTTGTACTTTAAATTTGTTATAAATTTATGTTTTGTGAGCAAAGTTACATTGGTGGTTCAACAATAGAGTACACTATATTCTCAAAAAAGTCCATGAGTATTAAATAGTATATTCCTCTTTTTGTGCTCTCATTTATCATGCTTATCTTTGCATCATGTTTCTACGAAAGCACATATATTCCACTGGCATCTGCTTCTTTTTTGTATGCCTAATGCCTTTTTTACTGCATTCGCAAAATGTAGTAACGCAATTGTCTAATGCCGATGGATTATCAAATAATTCTGTGAATTGTTTTTTAGAAGACTCGGAGCATGCGCTTTGGATTGGAACTTGGGAAGGGTTGAATGTCTATAACGGTCGTAACTTTAAAAACTATTCTTATAATAAAAAGGATATCGGCAGTATCAGCAATAATGTTATTTGGCAAATTATCGAGCAAAACGATTCTATTATGTGGGTCTCCACCGATTATGGCATCAACCAGTGGAAACGATCTACCCAAAAATTTACACCTTATTTTTTGGGGACGGAAGGTCATGCTCCTAAACAAGACAGAGCGTACCAGATCGGTATAACTTCCCAGAAAAATATTATTTGCTATGTAAAAGAACGTGGGTTGTTCTATTTCGACGAACAGCAGCAAGAATTCATTCGTTTGAAAAATAAACTTCCAAACAATATCAAGAAATTCGTTATTGATAACGAAAATCGTCTCGTATTTCTTACAGAAGAAGGAAAACTTTATCTTTACTTTTTTGCTTTTGACAAAAGTAAGCCTCTACTTTCTTTCATTAAAATAATTGAACATCCGGGAGCCATCTCAACCATTTATCTGACGGATGAATCTTTTATTGCAGATAGCAAACGTTCTATCACCCTATTTTCCAACTATATTCCGCAACGCACTATAAATCTTCCTAGAGAAAAAAACGTGTCGCAAATCATCCAACAAAATAATTTGCTATTTATTAGCTTTATCGAAGGTGAATGTATGAAATATAATTTAGAGGATGGAAGTGAAGAAAAACTTTCAAATCTGCCAGAAAAAATATCAATCTTTACTATTTATAACAGTTCACAAGACGTCCTTTGGATAGGAACCGATGGACAGGGCATACTAAAAGTATATAAATATAAATCTCCATTTCACACAATAAAGACAAACTATCCTACGCGATGCTTTTGCGAAGAAGATAACGGTAACATACTTGCCGGGACAAAGGGTGAAGGAATTTTATTGATTGACAAGCAAAATGGAAAAGCAGAATCGTACTTGACAATCGCAGATGGATTAATATCCAATTCTGTATATGCTATGCGTAAGAATATGTCAGGTGACATATTCATAGGTACTGAAGGAGAAGGAATCAACTACATGATGCGTAACGATAAAAGAATAAAAAAGTTGAATATTCCTCCGAAATTCCCTTCATTTAAAGCCATTTACAGTATATTGTTTACGCATAATGATTCACTTCTGTGGTTGGGAACCTCCGGATTTGGTCTAATTAAACTACACCTTTGTAGAGAAGGGCAAGAGTATAAAGTAACTGACATAAAGCAATATAAATCACCCGGTTCCGCTTCGCCCAGCCATAATATCATTTATTCCGTTATGACAGGATATGATAATAATACGCTCTGGATAGGAACACGCGGCGGAGGAATTAATAGGCTTAATATCTCTACTGAGCAGTTTGAAGAACTCAGTGATATAAATGCTGACCTTTCTTTAACTAATAATGACATCCTTTATTTAGCTAAGGGTGATTCTGCTAGTATTTGGATAGGTACCAGTTATGGCCTTAATAGGCTATTATCGACAAACGGTTCTACATCCCTTACAGAATATACCGACAACAACGGATTACTCAATAATACCATTCATGGCATTATAGAAAGCAATAATCAACATATTTGGTTCAGTACTAATAATGGCCTGTCTGCTATAGATTTGACTTTAGGAGAAATAACAAACTATTCATATAAAAATGGATTACAAAATGATGAATTTTCTGATGGAGCGATTTTTAAGGATAAAGCAGGATGGTTGTATTTTGGAGGAGTCAGTGGGCTGAACTATTTTGATGAGAATAAAATACGTTTACGGGATCATATTGCTACTCTCAGTTTGAATAGTTTAAAAATTAATAATACTAGTCAGAACATTTATGAACGGATTCATAATCATACGCTTCAACTTGACTATGATGAACCTTATATTACATTAGGGTTTACAGCACATGACTTTATCAACAACGAGAACTGCGAATTCAGTTATCGGATTATTGACTTCGCCGATGAATGGATTTATAATGAGAATAATCCCAATATCGTCATCACCAAACTACCCCCAGGAAAATATAAACTGGAAGTAAAATGCACCAATGGTGACCGCGTATGGAGCAATCAGATATATTCTCTTCATCTGAATGTCGCCTATCCTTGGTGGCTAAGTACTACTGCCTTTATTATCTATTTTATTTTAATTGCTGTCGCTATTTATATAACACAAACTGTTATCAAGAATCGTATCCGACTGAATCGCCAAATTTTGCTGGAACATATTGAAAAGCAAAATCAACAACGTATTCATGAATCGAAGTTGAATTTTTTTACGAACGTGGCACATGAGTTCTTCACTCCTCTAACACTGATATATGGTCCTGCACAGCATTTACTGGAAAAGGTAGATCTTGACAGTTATACGAAAAGGTATATCTACATCATCAAGAATAATGCTGACCGAATGCAGAAACTCATCAACGAACTAATGGAGTTTCGGAAAGCAGAATCGGGACATACGTCTATTTATGCAGAAAAAATAGACATCCAACTTCTTGTTGATTATGTATCAGACAACTATACTGAGATTGCAGAAGAGAATAAAATAGACTTTAGTTTCAAAAGTAAAGAGGTGCAGTCTTTTACCACAGACAGGAATGCTCTGGAAAAAATTATATTCAATTTATTATCTAATGCATTCAAATATACACCGTCTGGAGGATATATCTGTGCTGAAATTAGGCAGAATGCCACTACTGGAACATTACATTTCCGTATACGCAATTCTGGTAAGGGGTTGACTAAAAAGCAAATGAGTGAAATATTCAGCCGCTTTAAGATTTTCGAGAGCAGTAACCTAAAATATGCTGGGAGTACCGGAATTGGTCTGAACCTAACCAAAAGCCTGACAGAATTGTTAGGTGGAGAAATCACTATAGAAAGTACATTGGGAGAATATGTGGAATTTAATGTATTTTTGCCTCCTATGTATGTGGATTCTGAAAGAGAAAGTTTGCCTACAAAAGAAACGGAGAACAATGAAATGCTCTTTATTCCTAAGCAAAAAGGAACTACCATACTGATCGTGGAAGACGAAAAGAATATCCGGGAACTGTTGAAAGATATTCTGCTGCCTTACTATCAGGTTTGTGAAGCAGCCGATGGAGAAGAGGCACTGAAAGAAGTAGAACAAAAGCAACCGGATATCATTATCAGTGATGTGTTAATGCCTAAATTAGATGGCATTACGCTAACAAATGTATTAAAATCTAATGAACGGACAGCACATATTCCGATTATCCATATTTCTGCCAAGAACTCTATTGAAGACCAAATTAATGCCTATAATCATGGAACAGATTTGTATATCCCTAAACCTTTTCATCCAAGACATGTATTGAGTGCGGTAGAGAATATTATTAATAAATACTCTCTGATGAAAGAGTATTTCAAGTCCGATCGCTCCTCTCTTATTGTAAGAGAGGGAATCACCATGTACAAAGAGGATGAATTATTGCTGAACAAGATTATCAAATTTATAGAAGATAATATTGACGATGAATCCATGAATCCAGATTCTCTTGCAGACTTTATAGGAATCAGTAAAGCTGGATTGTACCGCAAACTTAAAGAATTGACAGAAAAAACACCAAGTGAGTTTGTTCGTACCGTTCGTCTGAAATATGCAGCTAACCTGCTAAGAACAACTAAACTCACAGTCACCGAAATTATGTATAAATCTGGTTTCTCGTACAAGTCTTATTTTTACCGGGAATTTGCGAAATTGTACAATACATCTCCCCAAAAATACAGAAGTGAACAAACAGAAGAAAAAAACTAAATAACCATTTAATAATAAAAAACAATGAGAACACTTTTAATTGTATTGGTACTTTGTAGTATGTCAATACTGAATGCGCAGCAATTGAACGTAGCCACCTACAACGTACGAAACAGTAATTCTAACGATGACAAAGAAGGAAATGGCTGGGAACAGCGATGTCCGGTACCTACCCAGTTAATCATCTTCCATGACTTCGATATTTTTGGAGCACAATAAGTGAAACATAATCAATTGGAAGACATGCTCAACGCTCTGTCTACGTACAACTACTACATAGGTGTAGGAAGAGATGACGGAAAGACAAAAGGAGAATATGCTCCTATTTTCTACAGGAAAGATAGGTTCAAGCTACTCAGATCCGGTAACTTCTGGTTGTCGGAAAACACTATAAAACCAAATAAAGGATGGGATGCTGCTTATATTCGTATCTGCACATGGGGAGAATTCAAAGACAAAACCGATAAGTTCAAATTTTGGTTCTTTAATCTGCATATGGATCATATCGGAGTGGTAGCCCGCCGAGAAAGTGCTAAACTGATTATTGCTAAAATTAAGGAAATGTGCGCTAAAGATCCCGTTATACTGACAGGTGATTTCAATGTAGACCAAACCAGTGAAAGTTATCAGGTTCTTCATGAATCCCGAATATTATCAGACTCTTATGAGGTCGCGCAACTGAGATATGCAACTAATGGAACATGTGCAGGATGGAATCCGAACACATATACTCCCAACCGTATCGACCATATCTTCGTTACCAAAAACTTTATTGTTGAAAAGTACGGAGTGCTGACAGATACTTACCGGATTAAAAATGAAGCCACCGGAATGTATGAAGCACGCATTCCTTCAGACCATTTTCCCGTGAAGGCAGTATTGAAATATACCAAGTGAGCAAACTGAATTCGAAATGATAATATAAGCCTGTTAATGTTCTATTTTTAATATTCTACAAGGAAATAGCCGGTTAAAAAGTAACGAACCGGAAAATAAACTGCATAAATAAATGCATGAGCATACAAAAAATATTCTCGAAACGGTTATACCTGAAAAAAGAAAATCAAGCAATTAAATGAAAAAAAGAACTGGACGGTTATTGATTCAATAATCTCTTATCTTTACATGGTCGTAGCGCGATATGTATTTACATTTTAGATAAAAAAGCGAGCTGGTTTATATGCCAAAGAAAAGCGAAAATGTAATAGCACAATAACAGAAAAAATAGCAGCAAGTTACTCATGTTTGTAAGAGTAGCTTGCTGCTATTTTTATAGTGTTTATATCTTTATCAGAGAAGCATAATATATTAATCAATGTATTGTTTGATTAACTCCACTGGCATTGACAATTGTTTGGATATCTCTTCAATCGATGTCCCATTTTTACAGAGCATCTTAATCATTGAACGAATCACTTGTTCTTTCTGTTCAATCACTTGTTCTTTCTGCTCAATCAACTGCTCTTTCTGCTCAATTTCCTTATTCTTCATCATAATTGTCGTATCCCTGTCCTCTATTTCAGAAAGAATTTCGTCTTCTATCTCCATGGCACGCCGCACGTTGGGTGCAGCGGCAGCCTTCAGCAGCCGATGAACAACACACTTCACTTCATCGCCAAGATGCTCATCGTTAATTTCCAGATAGTGTTCGCTATCAGCCTGCCGATATTCTTGGTCAAATACACTCAGCAGACGTTCAAGACGGTTACGAGTTCGTCCGGTGAGGAAAGGAATCTGCACGATGATGCTGTCATGAGTCAGACTCTCTATGAAGGGGTCGGGAGAAGGAAGAGGATTGTCGTCATAATCCAGATAGCGGCGGTGCACGTAAACCACCGGCTCGGTCAGGTTACCCAAGGGGTGTCCCAGAATGTAGATAGAAATGATGGGCAAACCATATGTACGCCTTTGTCCATGCTCATTCTTTTCTTCGATAATGTTCTCCTTATTAAGATACTGCGTGCCCAGATACTGTCGGAAGCGCAAGGTTTCAGTAATGAGCCAAGTCTTTTGCAGTTCGATAAGGACAAGGTGTTCTGCACCGTCATTCTCACGAATCTTTGCTGAAAAATCTATACGAAAGAGTGAGATGCGAGTATGTTCCATGGAAGTATACTCGTGGCGGCGCATTTCAAGGTCTATAATATCCTTTTTGAGCAATGCGGAAAGAAATATCTTGGCGACTTTCTTGTCTTCCATTAAGAATTTGAAGACAGCGTCGTAAATGGGATTGGCGATGATAGTCATATTGCTTATAGTTTAATAATTAAGCAAATATACTTCTTTTATTTGATTAATGAGAGGATGAAAAGGTTAAATTCTTCTATCGGAAAGGAATTACGACATTCTAAGTTACATCGATTGATTCCTCATATTCTAGGATTAAAGAAGTATCAGTATGCCGTATTGTTTCTTGAAAGCGGTCGAAAAGTGCGATGGATTCTTGAAACCCACTTCGGCATAGACATCCACTAATTCTCGTTCATAAACTCCATGATATCTATCTTCTACGGTTCGTTGAAATCGAAGAGCGCCGGAGCAAACCGCTTGTC
>OJMI01003470.1_pt1 | contig 11751 bp, 9 predicted proteins | sample 1597131 | NCBI WGS metagenome assembly OJMI01 (sample SAMEA2452116, study PRJEB22498) | human gut metagenome | reverse complement strand
TACAAGGAAAACGGATAATTATTTAAAGATTCATCGCATCTTATTTATAGCAGGAGAAAGGGCTGGCGTCGCAAGCGCCGCCGCAGCCGTCACTTCTGCCTGCAGTGCGGGCAGTTGACGGGGGTTTCAGCGCAGTCGGTTGTGGCGCCTTTTGAAGAAAATTTCAGAGCGGCTGGCGTCTTGGTTCCCGCAAACGCAGGTGTCCCAAGGATTTTGGTGGTGCCTTATGGCCGTTTCGGAAGGAAATCGAGGTAATCACCTTCGCGTGATCAATGGTGCAGGGCAAGCATGTTTTGAGTCACCGCAGTCGATGAAAAGAGACTTTCAAGCGTTCAAAAATCGCACCGCTGTAACCAAAGAAGAACGCCTCCGGCAGCGCAAAAAATGCATCGCCATAGACAAAGATACGGCGGCACAACTCCGATGGGGCAAATGATAACTTTCTGATAACAGTTCCGTTTTGGGATAGCTTTCCTCTGCTGTTTACGGTATTGTGTACCGTTACAAAGGAGGTCGATTTTATGCCAAAACGACGAGCAAACGGAGAAGGCAATATCAGAAAACGCAAGGATGGACGATGGGAAGGCCGGTACACAGTCGGTCACGATCCGGAAACCGGAAAAGCCATCATCAAGAATGTCCGCGGTAAGACGCAGGCCGGAGACACCGTAAAGACTGAGTTAATTTATGATCGGGAGAAAGTCCGGGCAGAAAGCTGTCCGGACTTTTCTTATATCTCACAAAAGTTGCGGTAGAATTGTTTACAGGTTTGTGGTATCATTTGAACGTAAAAAGAGAGCGGCAGATCATCACTTGAGGAGGCAGCTATGGCTTTTGATTTCAAGAAAGAATACAAGGAGTTCTATATGCCCAAGAACAAGCCGGAGATCGTAATTGTTCCGAAAGCAAATTATATTGCAGTTAAGGGAAAGGGTGATCCCAATGAAGAGGGCGGGGCATATCAGCAAGCAATCAGCGTGTTATACGCTGTTGCATACACCTTAAAAATGAGTTACAAGACTGACCATAAAATTGTCGGCTTCTTTGAATATGTCGTTCCCCCGCTTGAAGGCTTCTGGTGGCAGGATCATATAGCTGGCGTGGATTACACCGATAAGTCCGCGTTCAACTGGATCTCCGTTATCCGCTTGCCTGATTTCATAACGAAAGAGGACTTTGAATGGGCGGTCGATACTGCGGCGAAAAAGAAAAAGCTGGATTGCTCCTCGGCGGAGTTTTTGACGATTGATGAAGGTTTGTGCGTTCAAATCATGCACTTGGGCGCGTTTGATGATGAGCCCGCGACTGTCGCGCTTATGGACGCGTATTTGGAGCGGAACGGATATGTCAATGATATGAATATGGAAAGATTACATCATGAGATCTATCTGTCCGATGCAAGAAAGGTTGCTCCGGAAAAATGGAAAACGGTTATTAGACATCCGATAAAAAAGATTTAGATACACTGTTTGTCAAACGGACAAAAACCTTCAGAAACAAGAGGGCACATTCGTTTGACGCCTTGAGTCACGCACGTGTCCATCCCTCTGGGGACATGGGTCAAATTTCCGTGTCCATTTTCTTGGGTACAGTTTACGTCCCGTTTGGGTCAGCGTTTGGGTCAGAAAAAAGCAGCGGGAGAAAACAACAACTTATGCAAACAAAAAGACCCGAAACCGTAAGGTTTCGGGTCTTTTTGGCACGCCGTGAGGGATTCGAACCCCCGGCCTTCTGGTCCGTAGCCAGACGCTCTATCCAGCTGAGCTAACGGCGCATGTCTTTCAGACAGCTTACTTATACTAGCACATCCTACCGCAAAATGCAAGAGGATTTTTCATTTTTCTTTGACTTTTTATAAAGCCGGGCCCCGCCAAAAGGCAGAGCCCGGCTTTGCTCACGATAGGGGAGACGGATAGGTCTCAGTCGGCATCCTTGCTGGTGCCCTTATCGAAGATCTCTACAGCCTTTGCGTTTGGTGCGGTGGTGCACTTAGCGACTATGACTGCGATGATGAAGCTGGCGATGAAGCCAGGTACGATCTCAAAAATGCCGGTGGAGGCGGTCAAGCCGGTCAGCAGCCAGCCCAAGTCTACCACAAAGCCAGAGACAACGCCGGCCACAGCACCCTTGTAGTTGAAGCGCCGCCAGAACAGGGACAGCAGGATGGTGGGGCCGAAGGAGGCACCGAATGCGCCCCATGCGTTTTCCACCATATCCATAATGGCCTGTGCACCGCTGCCCTTGGAGTTGGCGATCAGGAAGGCGATAGCGGACAGTATCAGCACCAGAATGCGGCCCACCATCAGCGTTTCTTTTTCTGTGGCATTCTTACGGAAGAAGGGCTTGTATAGGTCAGCGGTAAAGGAGCTGGACGCTACTAACAGCTGGGAGTCGGCGGTAGAGATGGAGGCCGCGATGATGGCCGCCAGCAGCAGACCACAGATAGCGGCTGGGAAGAACTTGCGGGACATGGCGATGAACACCAACTTCTGGCTGCCGTCGGCCAACAACTCAGCGCCCATGATCATACGGCCGAAATAGGCGATCAGCACGGCGGAGAACAGGGAAATGATGACCCAAATGATGGCGACGGTGGAGGACTTCTTGATCATAGAGGGCTTCTCAATGGACATGAAGCGCACCAGAATGTGAGGCATACCGAAGTAGCCCAGACCCCAGCCAAGGCCGCTGACGATATCCTGCCAGCTGGCGCTGAAGATGCCACCGCCGAAATCACAGGAGACGACCGCACCGGAGGCGGCGTCGGTATATTCGTATACCGTGGTCAACGCCGTGGGATCCAGCAGCTCGCGGTGACCAAAATAGACTACGATAGGCACCAGCATCAGTGCTAACATCATCAGCATACCCTGGAAGAAGTCCGTCCAGCATACGGCGGTAAAGCCGCCGAAGAAGGTATAGGCTACGATGATCAGCAGGAACACCAGCATGGCGACCTTGGGGGAGATCTCCGGAAACAGCGTATTGAACACGGAGGTGCCGGCAACCAGGGCAGAGGCCACATAGATGGTATAGGCAAACAGGAAAATCAGCGCGCACACCAGCTGGAGTGTGCGGGAGTCCACGCCGAACCGGTTGGTCAGATACTGGGGCACGGTGATGGCGTCATCCGCGGCCTTGGAGAAGGTACGCAGCCGCTTGGCGCATAGGATCCAGTTAGCGGCGGTGCCTAGTGCCAAACCGATGCCAATCCACATCTGTCCGAAGCCAAAAGCCAGGATAGAGCCGGGCAGACCCATCAGCAGCCATGCAGACATATCGGAGGCCTGTGCCGACAGGGCCGTGACCCAGGGACCCATGGACCGGCCGCCCAGGAAAAAGTCCTCGCTGTTTTTGTTGGAGCCGTTGAAATAGAAGATCAACGCAACGCCCAACAGAATCACAAAGTAACCCAAAAATGTAATGATTTCCCAATTCATAGTTTCTCCGTCCTTTTGCTAAGTTCTGTCTTGCTTTTCTTAAAAATACACTAAATCATAGTATACAACACCGAGAGGCGTTTGTAAATCTTGATTTTGGACTTTTTTGCTTTAATTTGATATATGGCGGCATTTTTGCGTGCATTCTCTTGTCAGAGGGCAGAATTTGTGGTATGCTGAAGACAAGAAATCGAGAGAGAAGGTACTTGCCATGGATGCCAGCTTCAAGACGTGTATGTTCGGCGGCTTCGACCGTCAGGATGTGGTCACGTTTATCGAAAAAACCGCCGAGGAGCACCGTACGGCGCTGGAGACGCTACAGACGGAAAATGATATGCTGCGCCGTGAGCGCGACGATGCGGTGGCCGAGAACGACACACTGCGTCTCCTGGCGGAGGAGGATGCCCGACTTCGGGAAGATAACGCCCATCTGGAGCAGCAGGTACAGGCCCTGCAGCAGCAGCTCGCCGCCGTACAGGCGGAAAACGATGCGCTGCGCGGCCCGGCAGGGGAGTACCAGTCTCTGAAGGAGCACGTGGCGGACATCGAGATCAGCGCGCATCGCCGTACAGAGGAATTCCGCGCCCGTGCCATGGAGCGTCTGGGACAGTGTATTGCCCAGCAGCGCCTGTGGTGCAGCCAGCGCCGCAGCACCTATCTGAACATGAATACCGCGTTGGCCGAGCAATTGCGCGCTGCCCAGGAGGCGGTGGACAGCGCTGACTTCGCCGCCTTTGATGATATGATCGCTGAGCTGCAGCGGTTGGAGGATGAGCTGAAAAAGCCCGACCCGCAGCTGTAAGAGAGCAAAAGCGCCCCGCAAAGCGGGGCGCTTTTATGATAAAAGGACCGCCGCAAGGCGGTCCTTTTTTGCTGTGATTTACGTTCCGGGTTTACAGGATCATGACGCCGGCCTTTTCGCAGGCTTCCATGGTCTCCTTGTCCCACAGGCTGGCCTGCACTTCGCCGATGTGGCAGGTGCCGATCATCAGCATACACAGACGGCTCTGGCCGATGCCGCCGCCAATGGTCAGGGGCAGCTGGCCCGCCAGCAGCATCTTGTGGAAGGGCAGCTCGCGGCGGTCGTCACAGCCGCGCTTGTGCAGCTGGTAGTCCATAGCGGCCTCATCCACACGGATGCCCATGGAGGAGATCTCAAAGGCGCGGTCCAGCACGGGGTTGTACATCAGGATATCGCCGTTCAGGGACCAGTCGTCGTAGTCGGGGGCGCGGCCGTCGTGAGGCTTGCCGCTGCGCTTCAGGTCATCGCCGATCTGCATCAGGAACACGGTGTGGTGCTCCTTACAGATCGCATCCTCACGTTGCTTAGGTGTATAGTCGGGCCAGCGGTCCTCCAACTCCTGGGTGGTGACGAAGAACACCTCGCGGTCCAGCTTGGTGTGCAGGCTGGGGAACGCGATCTGCAGGGCGTCGTTGGTCTCCACCACAGCGCCCACGATGGCGCGCACGGTCTGCTCCAGATAGGCCACGTTGCGGTCGCGGCGCTCGATGACCTTCTCCCAGTCCCACTGGTCCACATACACGGAGTGGAGGTTGTCCACTTCCTCATCGCGGCGGATAGCGTTCATATCGGTGAACAGGCCCTTGCCGGGCTTGAAGTCGTAGCGCTTCAGCGCCAGACGCTTCCACTTGGCCAGGGAATGCACCACCTGGCCCTGTGCGCCCACATCAGGGATATCGAAGGACACAGGGCGCTCCACGCCATTGAGGTTATCGTTCAGACCCGAATTCTCCTCCACGAACAGGGGAGCCGAAACGCGCCGCAGATTGAGCGCCTGCCCCAGATTCACTTGGAAATTGCTCTTGATGAACTCGATTGCGCGCTGCATCTCATAGGTGGACAGCGGCGTCTTGTACCCAGCAGGGATCGTCACTTTGCTCATGCGTGAAACACCTCTCTTATAAAAAATATGTTGCCATTATAGGCGAACCCTCCGCAAAATGCAAGAGGAATAACCGCAAAAATTTACAGGATATCCATCGTATGTTTGTGAACTATATTACAAAAAGCGTCCGCAGCTCATGCTGCGGACGCTTCTGATGATGGTAGGAATTAATCAGCTTATTTATAGCTTTCGATCATGGCCTTGAAGGCGGGCAGGCTGCGCTGGATCATGTCATTGGCCACGCAGTAGCTCAGGCGGAAATAGCCGGGGCAGCCGAAACCGTCCGCGGGCACTACCAGCAGGTTGTGCTCCAGCTTGGCCTTCTCGGAGAAAGCGTTGGCATCGCCGTTGGGGGCCTTGACGAACAGGTAGAACGCGCCGTCGGGCTTGGCGCACTCATAGCCCATCTCACGCAGGCTGCTGTACAGCAGGTTGCGGTTCTCGTCGTAAGCCACCAGATCGGGGCGCTCCTCGGCGCAGTACTCGATGACCTTCTGCATCAGCGTGGGCGGGCAGACGTGGCCCATGATACGGGCGGCACCGGAGATAGCGGCGTACACCGCGTCGGCATCCTCGGCGAAGCCGGGGACGTACACATAGCCGATACGCTCGCCGGGCAGAGACAGGGACTTGGAATAGGAGTAGCATACGATGGTGTTCTTGTACAGGCAGGGGATGAAGGGGACCTTCACGCCGCCGTAGACCAGCTCACGGTAGGGCTCATCGGCAATGATGTAGATGGGATGGCCGTATTCCTTGCTCTTGCGCTCCAGCAGGGCAGCCAGACCCTTCAGGGTCTCCTCGGTATACACAACGCCGGAGGGATTATTGGGGGAGTTGATGATAATACCCTGGGTGTTCTTCGTGATGCGCTTTTCCACCTCGTCCAGATGGATCTGGAATGCCTTGGTGTCGGCGGGGACCACCACCAGCTTGCCGCCGTTGGCGTTGACGAAGGGGCGATACTCGGGGAAGAAGGGGGCCACTGCCATGATCTCGCTGTCGGCGTCCACGATCAGGGCCTTGATGATGGAGATCAGCGCGGGAGCAGCGCCGCAGGTGAAGAACAGCTCGCTGGCTTTCACATCCAGGCCGAAGCGCTCGGCCAGATCCTTGGCCACGGCGGCACGGGCGGTATCGAAGCCGGCAGCCATGGAATAGCCGTGCAGCTTGATGGAATCCATCTCGTCCACGAGCTTCTTGATGGACTCGTTGACCTTCTTGGGGGCGGGAATGCTGGGATTGCCCAGAGAATAGTCATACACCTTGTCCGCGCCGACCTTGGCGGCCTGCTCCAGACCGTAGGCGAACAGCTGGCGGATCACAGAGGGCGCCGTACCCAGATTGTAGTATTCCTGATTGACCATAACATAATCTCCTCTTTTACGTTATTGTACTATGTCCATGCCGCGGCGCGGCAGATGAACCATCTCCATGATAGGCTTCACCGTGCAAATTGTCAAGCAATTGTCAATCTGACGAGATAATTTTGTAAAAAATGTAGTCAGACGAAACAAATTCTTGTGCAATACGACTTTACGCAAGCTTCATCCGACTGGACAACACACTGCCCAGTGCGATGGAGGCAAGCTTGGAATACGCGCTGTCAGCGCGGCTCACCAACACGATGGGCACCTTGGCGCCCAGAATGATACCGGCGTTCTTGGCGTTGCCGAACAGATTGGCGGCTTTGCCGATGCCGTTGCCTACCTCATAGTTGGGGACCAGCAGGATATCCGCCTTGCCGGCACCGGGGGCGATATAGTGCTTGTGATGGCAGGCCTCTTCGCTGACGGCCAGATCCAGCGCTACGGGGCCGCACACGTCCATATTGTACTTGGCCCAGCGGTCAGTCATGTGGGCCAGCGCGTCGGCATCCACGGTGGACTGTACCTTGGGATTTACCTGCTCTGCGCCGCACACGCAGGAGGCGTTGATGTGCTCATAGCCCAGCGCCTGCAGGACCATGGCTGCGTTCTCCAGAATATCTGCCTTCTTCTCCAGATCGGGGAAGGTGTTGACGCCGCCGTCGGTCAGCACCAGCATACGGCCCAGAGCGGGGATCTCATACAGCATACAGTGGGTGGTAAGATGATCAGTACGCAGGCCGTGCTCCTTGTTAAACACCGCGCGCATCAGATCGGCAGTGCCCAGGATGCCCTTCATCAGGAAGTTGGCTTTTCCCTCGGCACACAGGGCCACGGCCTTGGCCGCGCAGTCCTGGTCGGTATCGCCGGCGATGATCTCGTAGTCGGCAGGGGCTTCACCCAGGCCGGTCAGCATCGCCTTGATCTCTTCCTCATGTCCCACAAGAATGGGCGTGGCAATACCCTCCCTGCGGGCCTCGACCACAGCCTCGATAACAGGCTGGTCGTGGGCCGCCGCCACGGCGATAACACCGGTCTTTCCGCCTTTGGCCGCCGCGATGATGCCGTCGATCGTGTTTATCATATACGCTCCTCCTGTACGATTTCTTTTGCCGTTTAAAGCAATATCTCTGCTAAAACGGGCACAATTTCCGGTAATAGTATACAACATATTGCGCCCATCGTCAACGAAAAGCCGAAGCATTCAGTGAAAAAATTTTTCATAGCCTATCCAATTTTCCCGCAGGGTCGGCGGGGGTTGACGCGGCGGGGGAAATAAGCTATATTGGTAGAGCAAATTCGACATGAGGTGTGGTATGAAGCAGATCAAGACCTTTTCGCTGGCGTTTACCTACGTCGGCTGTTTTTTGGGCGCGGGGTTTATTTCCGGCCAGGAGCTGTGGCAGTTCTTTGGCGCCTTCGGCAACTGGGGCTATGTGGGCTTTGTCCTGGCGGCGCTGCTGTTTACGGTCATCGGCATTCTGTTCGTCCGGCTGACGCAGATGACGAAATGCGCCGAAATGGACAAGCTGCTGGTACCGTGGGACGTTAAGTGGCTCCGTGCCGCCACCGGTGTCATTGGGGCGCTGTTCCTCTTCTTTGTGGTGGTGAGTATGTCCGCCGGTGTAGGCGCCATGCTGACCCAGCTGTTTCGTGTGCCCACTTGGCTGGGCAACGCCGTGTTCATGCTGGCGGTGTTCCTGGTGGCGCTTCTTGGCGTCAGCGGTATGGTCAATGCCTTCTCTGCCATGATCCCCATTTTGGTGCTGGCCACGGTTGGTTTTGCCGTAGGCGCCTGGTGCACCTTTGGCACGGAGGGCATCTTGCAGCTGCAATATACCAATACCAATCCTCTGATGCCCAACTGGTTTATCGCCACGCTGACCTTCGTGGCCTATAACATTCTGGGCGGTATCGGCATCATGTCCCCGGTGGGGCAGTATGTGCGGGAGAAAAAGCACGTCTATGTGGGTATTGCTCTCTCCGGCGTTATGCTGTTGGCGGTGGCGGGCAGTATCCTCACCAGTCTGGGTACCTATCCCGAGGCGGTGCAGGCGGAGCTGCCCATGGTGGCGTTGGCCTCCCGGCTCAACGGTACGCTGGGTACGATCTACGGCATTATGCTGCTGGTGGCCATGTTCTGCAACGCTCTGGCCAGTCTGGTGGGCATGAGTGCCTATGTGGAGCAGAAGTCCGCCTTTGCCCGTACCCACAAAAACCAGGTGCTGCTGGCAGTTTCCGTGCTGGCCTGGGCGGCGAGCCTGCTGGGGTTTGCCGAGATCATCGGCACTGTCTATCCCATCTTTGGCTATATCAGTATTGCGTTCCTGGTATTTCTGGTCATTCATTTCTTCCGTGCCAAAAAGACGGAGCAGCCGCAGCAGGCATAACATAAGATATAACAAAAGCGTCTATCAAGCGCCCTCTGCCGCAGGCAGGGGGCGCTTTTCAGCAGAAGCCCGCCTTGCCCGGCGGGCTTTTGTGCATATTCCGGGACGAGCTTTCATACGTTGGGGTCAAGACCAACAAAGGAGGGCGTCATCATGGAGATCGGAGAGGCGGTCGGACGCTATGAGCAGGCGGCTGCATTGCTGCCCAGCCGCTGGCAGCAGGCTGCCCGGCGTGTGCCGGAGCACCGCAAGGCCCAGGCGGAGGAGTTCCGCCTGCGGGCAGGACGACCGATGACACTACTAACATGTGAAGGTGAACTACTTGTCAGCGATGAACTGCCGCGCCAAAGTGTTACTCAGGCGGACTTGGAACAGCTGTGCGACGCGGTAACGGGCTATTCCCGCTACGCGGCGGCGGAGACGATGGGCAAGGGCTATCTTATCGGCCGGGGCGGCTTCCGCGTCGGCCTGTGCGGCACCGTAGCGGTCAGGGGGGACGGCGGCACAGCCCTGCGGGATATCTCCTCCGCCGTGGTACGGATCAGCCGCCAGATCCGTGGGTTGTGGCAGGAGGTCCCGGAATGGTTAGTAGGCGGCTTTGACAGTACGCTGATCGCAGCACCACCCGGTGGCGGCAAGACCACGCTCCTGCGCGACATGATCGCCACACTGTCCAACGGCACAGAGGATCGCTGTCCTCTGCGGGTAGGCGTGGTGGACGAGCGCGGTGAGTTGGCCGGGATGTACCGCGGTGTACCGCAGTTGGACGTAGGCTGTCATACCGACGTGCTGGACGGCTGTCCCAAGGCACTGGGCATCCCCATGCTGCTGCGGAGCGCCAATCCCCAGGTCATCGCCGTGGACGAGATCACCGAGACCGAGAGCGATCCCGCTCTGATCCAGGAAAGCTCACGTTCCGTTGTTGACGTGAACCTGCTCCAGGATCTCGGCGCCGCTTTCTCTGATGAGGAAGGCTACATCATCACACCGGACGGCTCCGGCGCGGTGATCAACTTCAACAACGGAAAGAGCAAGGCAAACGAGTACACACAGCGTATCTACGGAAGAGACCTCGCAAAGAGCCAGGATATGGCTCCTGCAAAGACCGAGCAGGCTTACCTGCCGGTAATGGGTATCGTCAGAAATGACAACGCCCTGCTTGAGGTCGTTACCGAAGGTTCCGCGTATGCTACTGCGAGAGCAGCGGTTTCCGGACAGAAGTCCACAAGCTACAATTCCGCATGGTTCAACTTCCAGCTCCGCGCTACTGACACCTACTTCATGGGCGGTCAGAATGCTTCCGCGCTGAATGCTTACCAGGAGGACATAATCCCCGAGGACAGACTGACAGTCCGCTACTATCCTATAGTTAAGGACGACGTAAGCTACGTTGACGTGGCTAAGCGCTATCAGCAGTACCTCGTTGAAGAGAAGGGCCTCACCAAGAACGATAAGGAAGAGGCTCCCCTCTACCTCGACATCTGGGGCGGCACCGTAAAGGAGCAGTCGATACTCGGTTTCCCCGTGAAGCTTGAGACAGCGGCTACCACTTACGAGCAGGCAAAGCAGATCCTCCAGGAGCTTACAGCAAACGGTGTAAGCAACATCGTCGTTTCCTATGAGGACTTCAACGCGGCTGGTATCACGAGCCGAATCTCCAGCAAGGTGGATTATTCCGGCACGCTGGGCGGCAGGAACAAGTGGAACGAACTCAAGAGCTACTGCGACGCAAGCGGCATTATGCTGGCCCCGAGCTTTGACCTGATGAACTACGAGCGCAGCGGCAACGGCTACACCAAGACCGGCGCTTCATCAATCGCGATCACCAAGGCTTACGCTACACAGGGCGTTTACGAACTGGCGTTCGGTACTCCGCACGACACACGCTCAAGCTGGTACATTCTCTCACCGTCTTTCTATGAGAGAGTTTACGGCGAGGTAGTTTCAAGCTGCCAGAAGGACGGCATCACAGCGATGTCCGTTGCAGAAGGCACCAATATGCTTTACAGCGACTACACCGCGAACACTTCCAGATACACCTCCAGACAGCAGGCTGTCAATAACCTCATCAAGGGCTACGAAATGATCAACCAGAGCGGTATGACATTCGTATCCGGCGCGGCTAACGACTACGCTCTGCCGTATGTTGACTACCTGAAGGACGTTCCGCTTTACAGCAGCAACTTCGACGTTTACGACTACGATATCCCGTTCTACGAGATCGTAATTCACGGTTATATTCCGTACACCACCAAGGCGAAGAACGCAAGTTCCAGCGCAGACGAGCTGTTCGTTTATTCTGTGGCTACAGGCACTCCGCTGCACTACGAGGTGATGTATCAGGATCCTAACGAGTTCACCGACTGCTCTTATGATGAGCTGTTCTACACTCACTACAGCGGCTGGCTGAACGACATGACGGCTGAATATAAGCTCATGCAGCAGTATGTGCTTCCTCTGACCGACGAGACCATCGAGGATTTTGAGATCACCGATGGAACTCATTACAAGACCACCTTCTCCGACGGCACAGTCGTTGAGGCGGACGTAAGCACCCTCCAGATCTGGGTCAACGGTACCGAGGTAAAGCTTTCCGATTTTGAACAGAAAGGAGCGACAACTGACTGATGAGTGAAGAACTTGAATT
>OJMI01003461.1_pt1 | contig 11788 bp, 5 predicted proteins | sample 1597131 | NCBI WGS metagenome assembly OJMI01 (sample SAMEA2452116, study PRJEB22498) | human gut metagenome | reverse complement strand
CGCGGGGCGGAGAAGTGCTTGAAGCCGCGCTCACCGAGCCAGGTCGGACGCCCGAACACTTCCATTTTGTTGTGGAAGCGCTCCCGCACGGCCTTGCCGTACGCTTCGGCGGTCCTCCTTTCCGGCGGAACCAAGACGGCGAACGGGGCCACGGCGTAAAGCGAAGAGGACATGCCGGCCTTATCCGCAGCCGTCTCCGCGCTCCTCAGCACAAGCGCTTGGGCAAGTTCCGCGCGACGCAGTCCGTCCGTCTTGTCGTTGGCGGACGGGACGCTCGCGCGTCTGCGCCCCACCCTCCGAAGCGAACTTTTCATACTCTTCCTGCGCCTTTTCCTTGACGTCGCCGATCGTTTCCATCATGGAGCCGGAGGCGTCAAGATAAAAAGAGAAGGCCTCGGCTGCAGGGCCGCACTCTTCGACACGGTAGGTGTCGCCCGCCTGCACGGCCAAAGAAGTCATGGCGGCGGCCAAGGCGGCCACGAAGAAAGATTGTTTCATCATCAATAAGTCCTTTTAGAAGCTGTACTTGAGACCGATGCTCACGTCGTAGTCCTTGGTGTAGTGATCGCCCTCTTCCCGATCGATCTGAGCGTAGAGTCGCCAGTCGTCGGACATCTGCCAATCAGCGTTGAGACCGTAGTAAAAGCGCGTTCCCGCAATGTCGTCGGCCCGGGCGGCGCGGCGTACGCCGTCGACGCCCGTGTAGCGGATCGTCTGGTCACCCCCGAGGAATTCATGCTTCACGCCGCCGATGACGGCGATTTGAAAGTAACGGCGGTCAAGGTCGTCAATAGACCCGTAGCTGAACTTTTTCCCGATCACGAGACCGGCGCGCCCCGTGAGGAAGTCGGCGTTCTCCTGCGAGACCTTGAGTCCGGTCGACGTGGAGTAGTCCGCACCTTTCGCATGGAAGTAAGAGAGTTCAAGTTGCGGTTCCACGAACCAGTGGTTGAACCAACGGCGGTCGTCCGTTTCTTCGCCGAACGAGAACATGTGACCAACCTCGACGCTCGCGCCGAAGCCCCAGGTGCCGTAGTCGGCATGGCTCTTGCCCGCGCCCGTGTTGTCGAGTCCGTCGATCTCCTGCTCGTAGCGGCCGGCCTGAAGAACGAAGTCGGCGTAGCTGCCCTTTTCGTGCATCCAGGTCGCATAGACCTTGAACGAGTACTCGTCGAGATCCCCCGTCGTGCCTCCGATTCCGACGCCTTCCTGATCGGCGTTTGCGTAGCGGAAGGCGCCGCCCACCAGCCAGGAACTCTCCTCACTCGTGCCCGTCAGAGCGTCGAGACCGAGGTTGATGCCATAGACCTCCTGCTCGAAGCCGCGGCCGCCCGAAGCCTTTACGCGGTCTTGCTTGCCGAAGGCCTTGACCCAGGCGCCCGCCTGAGCGCCGTAGCGCACTTCACCCAAGCGCTTGCGGAGGTCTTCGAGGTCGGCCATGTAGGCGAGCGCCTGAGAAGCTGACGTGCCGATCGTGATGTTGTCGTCAATTTCCGGCGTGACGGCCGTCTGATTCCTGATGAGGTACCAGTCACCCTTGCCGTCGCTCGTATTGGTAAGGGATTCCCGTCCCTCCTCCGTTTCGAGAAGCGCTTCATCACCTGACTTCACGAAGGCAAGTGACCAAACGCTCGCCATGCCGGCTCCGGAAAACTCGTTTCGACCATCTTCTCCCGAGAGCGTCATGGATCCTTCTTCCTGATGAATGAGCCAGTTGAGGCTCGCCATTTTGTCTACTGGGATCTCTCCCGGAGTGAAATGAATGCTCAGCGATCCCGCCCCCTCAGCTTTTCCTTCGACGATCAGCTGATCCGTGGAGGGGAGGGGTTTGGACAGCCAGGTGGTGAATTCCCCTTTTTGCTCGGTTGCGGTGATGTTGGAGTCAAGGACGATGAGCCCGTCGTTGATCGTCAGAGCGTCTGCAACGCGTACGAGTTCGTATCCTCCGAAGGCCAAGTCAAATTCGGAAAGCGCCTGCGGGCGAGACATGTTGAGCGTACCGCCTGAATTGAGCGTCAGACGGTGGAGGGAATTTTCCGGACTGTTCAAAATCGAAGAAAGAACCTTCGAGTTTTCGATGCTTTCGAGCGCATTCCACCGGGCGCCGTCCGAGAGCGTCAGATAGACATAGCTCTTGTGACTTCCATCCTCAGTGGTGACATTGGAGGTGAGCGAAGATTCCGCGCCGGTTAGTTTGATGTTGATGTATCCGCCGTTGTCCGCAATGATCGAACCGGCCACGACGACGGGCGCGAGACTCTCGGTGTTGTCGACCAAGAGCGTGCTCCACTTGTCATTTCTGCTGTAGCCCGTAGCGTAAAGAGCTCGAAACTGTTCGAGTGCCGGGTTCACACCTTCAGGAAGCGTGACGGAAAGTCCGTCTGAAATCGTAACTTTTCCCGACCCCTTCAAATTGACGAGCATGGAGGCGGGATAGGCGCCTGCCCAGACGGCGTTGACGTCTTTGTCGTTTTGATCAAGATCAGATGCGGATTGGCCTTCGGCGAAATCCATGGAGATGCTGACGGGACCGTCCGCCGTGATGGAACTGCCGCCGAATGCGGCCATGCCCGTCGTGACGCTTTGTTGTCGGGGACTATCGGCAGGCCTTACCGTCATGTTGATGAAGGTGCTCCCGTTGAGTTCAACTTGTGAATGCTCTGTCGGGTCTGTGGCCGCTTCATGTGCGCCCGCCATGATGCCGAAAATGGGAGCGGCAAAATTGGGGGCACCGATGCCCGTTCCGTTGCTCTCGATCGAGATATGAAGCTCATGATCATTCGTGAGCGTGAATCGGCTCGAGTTGTCCACGTAGACGGCTGCCGCAATGTCGGCAAAGTCGTCTGATTTTCCCGCTGTGCCCGTATACGTCGTGAGGAAATTCGCAACGCTCAGGCTCACGCTGGTGTCGCGGTTAACGATCATTTCCCCGTCGTCGAAGGCTAGGAGTCCTACTGCCCAGTCGGAATTGCGGTCTTCGTTCGGGAGCTGCGTCCAATCCGATACGACGTCGATTCGGTTGACGGATCCGTCGCCCTCATCGTTGAAGACGACCTTGCCGCCCGGATTCGTGTTGTTGTTGAAGTGGCTGCCTGCCACGACGCCCGTTACGGATGTTCCCGAAATCGAGAGCGTCACAGGGCCGTTCAAAGTGACGGTCGTGCCGTTGTCCTGACCGTTCGGGCCGCCGAACCCCCAGGCCGTTCCGCTCAAAATGCCGACACCGAGGCTCGTGACGTCCCGTATCGTGATGTCGAGCGAGGAATTAAAGTTGATGAGCGCCGATCCATTGACGCTGTTCTGTACCCAGACGCCGTAGGCGCTCCAGTCGTCGGCAGTACCGCCGCGCTGACCGAGATCAATGGAAACTGCTTTATTGAAGTCAAATCGAACCGGCTCGGAAGTGCTCCCGCCGGAAAACGAGATTCCGGTCGGCGAAGCGCTTCCGGAGGAGTTTTCAATGTAAAGCGCTTCGTCCCAGGAGGCTGTCCCCTCGGGATTGAATAGGGCGGCATGCACTCCACCGCCAAGCGTAGAAGCAATCGCTGCAGAGATGAGCGTTTTCGACGCCATGTGAGGAAGCGACGCTTTCGTGAAAGTATTACGTCTCAAGATCATTTGGAGAAATGTGTGAAGTTCAAAAAAGGGACGCAAAGGCCCCGGCAAGGGCAAACGCCAAAGCATTAAGCTCAAATCGAAATTTCATTTCGGAACCTTGAAAAACCTTACTCAAAGCTGTACTTGAAGCCGACGTTGACGCCGTAATCCTTCGTGTAGTGATCGCCTTCCTCCCGATCAAGCTCGGCATAAAAACGCACCCGATCGGAAACCTGCCAGTCGGCCGTCAAACCGTAGTAGAAGGAAGTCCCGCCGAGACCGTGGCCGTCGACCTTGGCGGACGCGCCCTCTGTACCGACGAACCGAATCTCCTGATCACCGAGGAACTCGTGATTGATGCCGCCGATCAGGCCGATCTGGAAGTAACGGCGATCCAAATCGTCCACTGTCCCGTAGTTGAATTTCTTGCCGATGACAAGCCCGGCGCGGCCCGTCAGGAAGTCGGCGTCGCCCTGCTCGACCTTGAGTCCCGTCGATGTCTTGAAGTTCTGCCCCTTGACGTAGAAGTAGGACAACTCCAACTGCGGCTCAATGAACCAATGGTTGAACCAACGGCGGTCATCGGCTCCGTTGGAAAGCGTAAACATGTGCCCGATTTCAACCGAAGCACCCATGCCGATGTTGTGGTAGTCCGCGTCAAAAGAACCGGTCCCGCTGTTGTTACGACCGCGAATCTCCTGATCGTAGTAGCCGACCTGAACAAGAGCGTCCAAGTATGAACCCTTCTCGTGCATCCACGTGGCGTAAAGCTTGCCGGAGTACTCGTTCGTCTTGCCGTTTCCGCCATAGGCCGTCTCAATGCCTTCCTGATCGGCACGGGCATAACGCAGCGTGGCGCCCACAAGCCAGGAAGAACTCTCCGACTTCGAGGCAAACGTGTCATAACCGATGTGAACGCCGGTGCTGTTCTGCTTGAAGCCGTTGTAGGCAAACCCGTCGGCACGATCCTGACGAGTGAACACCTTTGCCCAGGCACCGGCTTGAGAGCCATAGCGGACTTCACCCAAGCGGCGGCGCAGGTCGTTCTTTTCGGAAAGCCAACCGATGGCTTGAGCAACAGATGAACCGAGGTTTTTGATTTGTTCGGATTCGGGAGGAGTTCCGCCTTCGCCGGAGCCGGAACTTGTATCTCGCACAAGGATCCAGTCGCCCTCTCCTTCGCCCGTGTTGCCAAGCTGCTGCAAATCGTCCTCAGTCAACACAGTACCTTGGAGGTCCGCCGGTCGGAACTTCCATGACCACTTGCTCATCATGCCGTCGCCCGACATCGCCTTGCCGTCGGGATTGTTGACCTGCATGCTGCCGGCTTCTTGGTGAATCAGGTAGTTTTCCGTGTAAAGTTTGCCTTCGAGATCCTTTGGATTGTCAAAATTGACATGTCCCGTATAGGTACCGGAAACGTTTTCAGCTTCAAGCTGATCCAAAGTGCCCTCGGCCTCCGTTTCCAGATCAATGTTGAAATAGATGTCGCCGCTGCCTCCTTGGACACTATTTGTTCCAAATTCCTTGACTGCAACTGATTTGTAGCTCAGTGCATCAGCGGCATCGCGCCACGCCAAATTGAGAACAGCGCTATTCATTGAAAGCGATGTCAGAACTGAATCATCCGTGACGTTCCATTGCGCCGGTTCGAACTCAGTGCGGGTACTGTTTTCTCCTCCCAGAGTCAAATGAATTGCTCCGGGTGAATTGGAGCTTGTTGTCCCCGTAAAACTGCCGCTGTTGAAGGAAAGCGAAGCGGTAGCTTTTCCTGTTGCCGTGATGTCGCCAGTGATTCGAACTGTTGCTTCGGAAGCGTCAATCTCCACCTTGGAGTCCTCACCCTCGGCGTAAATGAAATTTGTGCCTTCTGCATCCACAACCACCTGATTGTGCGCATTGACAGTGATTGCGCCGCCGTCACTGGCATAGAAGGCTGTAGCGTCTGAGCCGGCTTCAACATCAACGCTATCAGCATCAATGCTTATGCTTCCTTGTGCGTATTTTGTCGATGAAGAGGTGTAAGAAGACGCATAGACGGCATAACCGGAATTAACCTTTGCCTCAAACGTCCCTACATCCTTCAACTCAGTCTTCGAACTGACCGAACGAATGCCATAAACAGTCGCTGAGCTGTCCACTTCTGTCAAATCAATGGAAACAAGGTTATAGTTTTGAATTGTCAGCAGACCAGTCTGAGTTGTTGCGTCGGCCAGCATGCCGATTACCTTGTTGCCGCTTAAGGCATTTGTCGCGGAGATATTCACCGTCAGATATTTGCCGTTTTGCAGCGTCGTTTTCGTACCGCTGGCGTTGTAAATACCAACCATACCGTTTTGGCCAGTCGGGCCGTACCACTTGTCGGCTATGGCTGTGTCCTTGTTGAGAACAATGGCTACGGAGGTATCTTCAATCAGGTTTTGTCCTGCAGAATTTTTTGCAACAAAGCCGGCCAATGAACCGGTAATGGACAAAAGGCTTTGATCGGCGGCTTCGCCGGATACAGTAAAGGCAGCATTAGAAGTCTTCAAATAAATGCCTGTATCCGCCTCAATCGAAAATTGCTTACCGAAAAATGCATCTACCGTGGGATTGGAAGTTCCACTTCCGTCAAGCATGAACCCGAAACCTTTAAGTTCGCCGTCCTCAGCTTTATTTGTGACCCGAAGATTCTCTGCGGATAAATCCAAATAGCGTCGGTATCCAAGTTGCACTGCGCCATAACTGGAACTTTCCGCATCAATAGAAATCGTGTCCTCAGCGGTAAGCGTCAATTGAGCAGAAGTCTCAGAGGCAGAACCCGTGCTGTCCACCCTGCCGGTTAGAAAAATGCTATTCCCTTCCAACGACATTTCCGCGTGATCGTTGTTGGAATTGAGAGTTCTGAAACTGATCGCCTTGCTTGTTTTCGCCGCGTTGACGGTAATTGAGCCGCCTGCCGTCAAATATGTGGAGCCAGTGCCATACGAGTCAATGCCGTAACCGTTGGCATTGTTGATTGTGATGTCGTTTAAGGCATTGAGATTTGCCGCAGCATCACCAGTGACGTAGATGCCTGCATAGGTTGATGAGGTCGCGTTTGTGGTAACGACAATTGTGTCAGCAAATACATTGGCTGCCGAATTATCCCCGACATAAACTGCGTGAGTACCGTCCGCCGTGAGCGTAACAGACGAAATTCTGTTCTCTTCTGCTCCTAGATTTACCGTCGAAGAAGCATTAACCGACAAAGCACTCTGAGCAACATTGCGGTCCCAACTATTCAGAGCAGTCGTTGCATTCACCGTCAGCTTATCAGCTATGACATTGAGAATGTGGTTTTCGCCGGGATCGTCGCCTCCGACAACAATTGTTGACGTGCCGTAATTGATGCCGTAGCCGCCAAGAATTTGAATATTGCCAGCAGACAATGTCATGTCAACAGACGCGCTGCCCGACTCGTCGTCCAGATTAATGCCTTTGTCCAGAACAATGCTCTGAGTTTGATCGCCGCCTATTGTTACGGCTACGTTTGCTTTGGATCCGGTTGAAAAATCAATTTGATCGTACTGAAGAGACTCACTGGTTGTGTCCGAATAGTCACCACGGATCGTCAGTGATTGTGCTGAGGCAAAATTCGTTGCGAAAATACAAGTAACGGCTAAACCGATGACACTCAACGGAAAAGTAGACTGATGGTTCTTTTCCAACAAAGAAGAGCTGCTGAAGCTCGGTATAAGAAAGTTCGTAGAACTGAATTCACTGAGGTCAAAATTTTCAATTCCACCCAAAACACAAAAATTTGCGCCTGAGCCAAAAACTGTCTTTTTCATTTTTATCAAACTCACAAGCCAAAATGCTTCTTTTGCAATTCGATTAAGCCGACGATGGATCTTCCTAAACATCCAATTGCTTGCGTAGAAGATGCGATTCCCTCACCCATTTGCTGCAGGTACCCGGTGAGATTCCCAGAATCTTTGCGATTCGATAGCTGCTAAAACCCCTGGCATGCAAAGCCAAGACATCTGCTTTTTGCTTGTCCGAATACCCTCGAATCCAATCGGGGAGTTCTGTATGAAACTGACCTTGCTTGAACTGTCTGTTCCAGTCGCGGGCTGTGTACACCGAGATACCCAGAAGACGAGCCGCCTTTTTGTAGCCGCAGCCCTGCTCAAACAAGGCTGCGGCCTCTCGGCGTTTGGGTTCAAGCGCGGTCATTACGTCGCGCTTTGTCATGGCAAGTCTCAGAAGACGTACTTGCCGCCGAGGTTGAAGGTCCAGGTTTGGTAAAGATCGTTCCCGAAGCGGTATTCGGCGTCACCGTAGGCATAGAAGCTCTTGCCCATCGGAGCTTGGAAACCGAGGCCGACGTCAAACCAGGTGCCGTGGTTGTTGATTGAGAAAGTATCGCCCTTAACGGCTGTTGTGTTGTCAGACACGTGGATGTCCTGTACACCCGCCCACTCGTGCAGCACGTCAGTCTTAAAGTAGACGTTTGCATTCTTGCCTTCACCCAACCAACGGCCGGCCCTGAAGCCCGCGCGAGTAATGAAGGAGTGAATGTTGTCCTGCTCGATCTTTGTTTGGCCGTTGGAGTAGTCGTTGTCGGAGACAAAGACGTACTGAGCTTGAATCTGAGGTTCGGCAAACCAGCGGGAACCTTCACTCGTGAGCTGATGGCCGGCTTCAACGGAAATGCCTGCCATCCAGTTCATGTAGTCGGCAGACACTCTGGCACCGGAAGCGAGTCGCACGGAGTACTCGTTGGAAAGACGGCCCACTTTGCCGACAACATCAAGATACGAACCGTTGTCACCCACATAGGTGGCATATGCAGACACGGCGTAACGCTTGGTTTCACCGGAGCCGTCAATGGATTCGTAATCGGTATTGCCGTCCATGAGATCAACGGCAACACCGTAGATCATCTTGCCGGCTTCATTGACCTTGGTGTAGTCAAAGCCCATCTGATAGGTCGTGTTCTGGCTCTTAAAGTCGCCAACACCCGCGTCCGTGCCCCAACGATCATGTCGCACACGTGCCCACAACGATTTGTTGTTTTCGTCGTAGCGACGATCGCCGTAGCGCTGATTGAAACGGTCGATCTCGATTGCGTTGTAGTAAAGGCCGCGAGCAGTGGCAATGATGGCCTGTCCTGCATCCGAGATAGAGCTATCGCCCCCTGGAGGATTCGGATCATCAGGGTTACCAGAGTCCGGATCAAAAGCTTCCGGATCTCCGAAATACCAGTTCGTCGAAGCCTGATTGCCGAATAGTTCTTCAACAGCTGTTTCACCAGGTTTATAAGAACCGTCCCCGTTATCTTGTCCGTTGAAGTACTTATTGTCTTCGTCGTTAACCGAATAATCCTCTGTTTGCAGCGTCAGCGTCCTGTTATAGAAACCTTGGTCATTGACTGCCAGCACAAAGTTATCCAGTCTGCTGGTGGTGTTTGTTGTGGCAAAGCGAAGACCGTTAAGCTCATTGACATTAACCTCCAATGCAACATCAATGGTGTATTTGGCATCGTTGTCCATGTTCTGGATGTAGAGCATGTCGCTATGAACTTCACCTGTTGTTTCGTTGACAATAGGTTTGCCGAGCTTCATGCGGAACGTACCGTCGCCTTTGAGATTCTTGATGACAACCGACGAATTGGTGTTGCGACTCAAGTCGACAAGACTGCCGTCCCCTTCAAAAGTCAAGTCGGTGATGAAGCTTTGACCTCGTGCCAACCATTGAGCCCCGTCTTTGAGCTTCAAGTCAACATGGCCAGATTCCGTGATATCAAGTGCGTTACCGTCAGCATCTGTAAATGCCGCATTGCGGAACACCTCCCCTTTTTTGATGAAGGTGAGTTCCCAATAGTCGTCAATCTGACCTTCAATGACAGATGATTCACCGTCAAGCAGCATGGCAACAGTGCCTCCGTTTGCGGCGTAAACATCACCACGAATCTCAACATTACGAACCAGTGTTCTTGCATACGGCGAGTTAGTGATCGTAATGCTTCCTGCGTCGAGTGATTCGTCGTTACTTCCCCTACCTGCGATGATGTTGCCGTAAATCTTCAAGTTGGCAGTTTCGGATAGATTGATCGAACCTCCCGATACAGCGCGCAGAGCGCCATAATCTACCGTTTTGGTAACTCCATCTGTTTCTTCGGCCGAATAGGCTCCTTCGTATTGATTTGACTCCTGACTTGCAATTGTCACATCAAGATTACGGTTATTCATGCGTTCGACACGGAATTTGGCACCTTCAATTGCGACAAGCGCATCCTTGTAGCCAGTCTCGACATCAGCTCCGCCGACGGCCATGACGGTCAAATGGGATTCACTTTCAAATTCCGTGTGCTTCGCAAGCAGAACCTGCCCTTGGATTAGAGCGGCATTGTCATTACCGTCTGATTTGTCAGTATCAAAATTGGCCGTTACATTGTTGAAGATCACGTTTCCAAGAATTACTGCCGAATTGCCGCCCCAATTAAACTCGGTATTTTCTGCGTATATGCCCTCGTCTGCAGCAAGCTGCATGTTCCCGTCGACGTTGACTGCAGTGTTTTCGGCAATGTACAAACCGTAGGTCTTTCCTTCGGCCGAGACTAGCCTAGTAACGGTCAGATCATCCAGATTTACATCGGTGACATTCTGTGTTTTTCCTTCATGATCGGCATAGACGCCATAAACATCACCCTTAGTGACTAGATTTTGCACTGTGATGTCGCCCAGACTGAAACCAACAGAACTCCCCACGGTCTGCATGCGTTGATTGCCACCGACAGTCAATCCATACACATCACCTGTCATTGCTTCACCGCCCAGATTCTTCACGGTGATACCTGAGAACTGAACGCCGTTATTACCAGCAGACGGTGCATTGTTATGCAAGTCAACGCCAATAAGTTTTTGTGTTATATCGGCGTCGGCTGACAGTTCAATTCCGTCCACTGTAAGCCCCAGCCAATGACTTTTTTGCGGAACAAATTTGGTGAAGCTGTTGTTGCGTAGAGATATGCCAGCGACCTCAGCACGATCTGCTGTAATCTTTGTATTAAGAACTTCAAAAAAATAGGATTTATTTTTTCCTGTTGCGCTGGCGCTAATAGCAGCGCCATCCACTGCAATTCCCGTAAAAGAAGCCCCTTCGCCCGCAACTGTCGATCCGGAAACTACAACCTTGCTTCCTTCCGTTGCAATTTCAAGAGAGCTTTCCCTGCTGGTTTCTTCAGCGGCTTGCGTCAGACGAATTCCGTAGTTAGAAAACGTGTTGTTGGACAAAAGAATGCCATCCACGGCCTCAAGGCTGCCGTACCTGAGGTCAATGCCGGACTTCGCCTGCGAGTCAGAGATCCGGATCACACCGTCCGAAACTACGGCATAACTCAAATTCTTTGAATTGTCGCCGTTTCCGTAAATAATGGCGTTGCCAGCTTTCGCTTGCGAGACGTAGATGTTGTCGGCCGTAAGACTGGACAGGGGGCGATTGGAAGACGGAGAATATTTGTGCGCCTGAACGCTGATGATGTTTTGGGTTGATTCAACTTGGTCGATTGTCAAATCACCGTTTATGCGCAATGTCCCAAGCTCACGATTGCTTGTTTCAGGGTACCCACCCAAAGACACCAGACCAAGACCTTCTTCAGCAGTCTTGAAATTCTGACCTCGAACCGTAACACCGCCGCCAGTGGTGATTTTGAAGGTTTCACTTGCCCCAACCCAATTGATGTTGATAGCCGGGGCGGTCACTTCAACCAACGGGCTGTTTACCGACCAATTTTCAGGCTGCACATATAACGTGTCGAAACCTGAAAAACTAAGAGTTCCGTCTTGATTAAAGTCCGTGTAGTTGAGTCTTTCAACTGTATCGTTCGTAAGCGTCAGGGATCCTGTGTTTTCCAGAACGAGAGCGGATGCGTCTGAAAAGATAGCCATTAAGGCTAAAGACAAAGGCAAAAGTCGATATTTTTGCCTCTTTGTGCTGATCCAAGAATGACAGGAAACAGCGGCGGGAGCGGTTTGTGCTACTTTACGATGATCTACTTGGGGGGGGTACGAAGTGCATTTTCTTTCTGGTGTTTGGGTAGATTAGATAGCTTGGCATTTTATCCGCTCTGTCTTCTTTTTTTCCAGACAGAAGTGTGAGTACTAAGGGAAAAGCGCTACCCGAATATGGCTAGCCTGCTTATTGCAAGTACTCAGACAAACGAATC
>OJMI01003457.1_pt1 | contig 11801 bp, 10 predicted proteins | sample 1597131 | NCBI WGS metagenome assembly OJMI01 (sample SAMEA2452116, study PRJEB22498) | human gut metagenome | reverse complement strand
GGGATGCCCCGTAGGCTGCGTAAAATGCCCGCATACGGCGCAAATTGCGGGGAGAAAAGCCCTCGACATCAGGGCAGGTTATTTGCAGGTACTCGGACGCTGCAACAGCCGCACCTTTCTCCGCTCTGCCGCTGACCACTCGGCCGATTTCGCAGTACAGCTCCATCTGCGGGAGCTGTACTGCCATGAGATTGTCCAGTTCGGAAAACAGGACGCTGTAATCTGCAGGCTTGCGGATATTCATGGATTCGCTCCTTTCTAAATAACAATGGGGCTGATAGAGATATGGCCCTATCAGCCCCATTGTTATAGAATGCGCTTCATTGTGCTGTAAGGTCTATGTCGACAGAATACTCATCAATTTTGCTTTTTTCTTGCTTAATCTGATCAGCAACAAGGTGTAATTCTTTTTGAATGTCATTTTTTTTAAGTTCTTTTGTTTCAATCTCATTCATGAGCCGACTGTATTCTGCGGGATCGAATGAACATAAGCTATATGCTTTTTTCTGCAATGTCTCCGATATTGCTTTTCCAACATTCAGTAAAGAAACGTTATACCCAAACATTACATAAATCACTACGATTAAAAGTGGAATAATGAAGCCTGTTAAGGAATTGAATATCTCATTGCCAAAAGGTATATGATACGTACCAACTGCAAAGAGAATACCTAAACCAAATATGACAATAGAAGTAATCATTTTAAGATTTTTGTACCTTTTGTCTCCTGCTTTCTTTTTCTCTTTCGCAAAATCAAACTGCTGCTTCAAATTTTCGTAGTTTTCTTCTACCGACGTCAATAGTCGCTTTAGACCAGTTTCTTTTTCAACTAATTGGTTTATTTTTGCCTGTTGCCCTGCAATTCGGCTCTCGAAATCCACACGCTCACGTTCTTGTAGCAGCTGATCTACTTCTTTTTGCTTTTCTGCGATGCCTTCATTATAGCCACTTTCTTTTAACTTTTTTAAGACCTCGTGCGGGGTCTTTTCATTATATTGTTCTTCATTATTCTGAGTTAACTGTGCTAATGTCTGTAAGGCCATTGTATTAGTTTTTAAAAAGTAACAGGTCTCAGGAGAAATATCGCCCCTATCAGCACATTCAAGTAATGTTTTGTTTAATTTTTTTAACATAGCCTCTGTTGGCATAAATGCGGCAAATGCCGCGGAGATGATACTCGCTTTATTCAAACCGGAGATTTTAGTAGGACTGTGTGACCATATCAAAGACCCCCATACCAAATCATTAATCGCTATTGGAATACCGTTTGCATTTCCTCGAAATGATTTGAGTGCAATTTTCTTGCCAACACGAGCAAGAGAGCGATTTGTAGTCACAAAAATATACTTCAAATCTGGCAAAGTTTGTGCCGAAAAGCCATCGTTATAATGCAAGAGCATAAAAAGAGACCGGGAATCAAACTCAATAGTTTGAGCCTTTTCCTCCAAGGAGAATCGTGGGTTAGTTGCAGAATACTCGGCAACAATTTGTTCTTTTATGTTTTCTTGGTACATGGTCCGAATATCTTCTTTAAGAGGATATCGCGTATTGTCAATCTTGATGCTATAATTCTCTATGAGAATACTTCTTAAGTTGCTAACTAATTCATTTACCCTTTGCCGGCTCCAACCGTTTGAAGCAAAGAAATATGTGGCTTCAGATGCTTCGGATGGATCGTAGTATGGATTTCCAATCCAGTGTGCAGAAGATGCAATTATGCTACTAATTTCTGCATAAGTGTGCTCGAAGATATTTAGCCTCATACCGAGGGATACCATATCGTCGAGCAATGCTTTGAAATGTTCAGATCGATTAGCGCTTTCGATTCCTAAGAGAGCAAAAATAAATCCCGTGTCCAAATATACATTTGTATGGCAATGATTTCTGCTTTCAATTGGGGCATCAAAGGCCAGCAGTTCTTCCAATGCACATCCAGTAATATATTCGTCAATATATTCGAGGGGCGCAAAGTTTCCGTGTTCTTGGCAAAACAAAAGATAGCTGGCGAATAGAAAATCGTTTTGAACTTTCTTTAAAATAGACCTGTCAGCCTTAGCAACAAGTCCATCCCTCTGAATAAACGCTTGAACTTGGTTAGATAGATCTTCCCTTGAACAATACATATTATATTGCTGTTGAAGATATCCATCAAATCCAGTTAATAACGATTCGTACTCACTTTCCTTCTGTGTAAAAGTTTTCATAAACTCACCACTGTTAATGGCCTCCCAAATGGGGTATCTTTCATCCAGTGCTGAATTATACTCAAAATAACCTTTATCTATACCAAGCCCTATTACCATCTGCATCGGATGATAGGGAACGGTAAAATGAAATCTTTTTTCAAAGTCCTTTACTATCTCTTGTACATCAAGTCTTTTGTACTTTCTTTCGTCAACAACTACAATCACCATTTGAAGGATAGCATCTAATAGCCCGCCTCCTTCAGATGCGTATGCGGTTAACGCAGCATAACAGCATTGCAATGAAAACATCGACATATCCAGTCCTCCCAAAAATCAGCTTTATGTCCATGACATATGCTAATTATACGACAGGATTGGTGCATTTTCAACAATCGATACAGACTCTTTGTCTAGTAAAGGTAAAAACTGCAAGGAGATTCGACTGACTTGCTTTGTGGCCTCATTTCACTGAATCTATACGATTTGCAATTAGAGTCAGCTATGCACCATTTATGGTATTGGAGTTCTATTACCTGATGCTGAGCCAATATTTCATAGAATCTGTACAATTTACTTTCGCACCAGAACACTTTGGATTATTGCAAATCATGTGAATTTCCTCCTTTTCGGCTGTTCCACAGCCTGCTCGATTTCCAGCCCATCCCGCAGCGTCACACGGATGCGCTCTCGGGACAGGACGGTGACCTTCTCCAAGAGCTGATAGACCACATTATCATCCCATTCCGTAAGCTCACTTGACGCAGTTTTCAGCACCGACGCGACCGCCTGCACACGGCGGTTCGTCTGCTCCTGTTCCTGACGAATTTGCAGAATCTTGGCTTTGCGGCGCTTGAACTCTGCCATTGCCGTGGAGATGGATTGGAACTGTGCAGTGTAGCTGTCAACGTTATTCGCATCGGCGGCTTCTCGCAAGAGATCGTTGAACTGCTGTCCCAAGCCTTCCGTGGCTCGGTCAATATCTCCGAGACTCATGCTCTCGCCGGGGATAGGGGCAAGCTCCTGCTCCATTGTGTCAATAAGCTGCGCGGTCAGAGTGCCGTGATCGGACATGGCAGAGTTAACGGCACTCAGCACGGCCTGCTGGAGAGGCCCCTCGTCCAGCGTCGGAGAATGCAGGCAGTATCTCTTTCCATAGTCCAGGCGGCTCGTACAGCGCCATACCGCGCGCTTTTCGCCGTGCTGCGTCCATACGACACGGCGGTAGGCTGTACCGCATTCCGCGCAGAACAGCAGACCGCTGAGTGCATACTTGCCGCTGAATTTGCCGCGTCCGGTAGGGGCGCTTTTCCTGGTGCGACCATCCTGCGCACGGCGCCGCGCAATTTCAAGCTGTACGGCATCGAACATCTCGCGGCTGACGATAGCTTCATGGTTGTCCTGAATGAGGACCTTGGGAAGCTGGCCTGTATTCAATATTGCTTTTTTGCTGATACAGTCCTTGATGAAGGTTTTCTGAAGCAGGGCGTCCCCACAGTATTTTTCGTTGGTGAGGATGGAGCGCAGGTTGCTGGTAGTCCATTCCGTTGTTCCGGCAGCGTTGCGGACACCACTGGCCTCCAGCGCCTGTCGAATGTTTTGGACACTTCTTCCGGCAAGGTACCATTCAAAGATTCGGCAAATGATTTCGGCTTCTTCGGGGATGACCACGGGGGCGCCATCCGGCCCTTTTTCGTAGCCCAGCATGGTCTTGTACTGGAATGTGACCTTGCCGTCCTTGATGGACTGACGCTTGCCCCAGCGGACATTGGCAGAGATGGATTCACTCTCGGATTGAGCGAAGGCGGCGTGGAGCGCAATGAGGAACTCACTTTCCGGATAAATGGAGTTGATGTTCTGCTCCTCGAAGATCACGGCGATGCCGAGACTTCGCAGCTCACGGGTATAGCTGATGGTGTCCAGCGTATTTCTGGCGAAGCGGGAGACAGACTTGGCGAGGATCATATCGATCTTGCCCTGCCGGCATTGGCGGATCATGCGAAGGAACTGCTTGCGCCGACAGGTGGAGGTTCCTGTGATGCCCTCATCTGCGAAGATGTCCACCATCGTCCAATCAGGATTCTTCATGATCTTCTCGGTGTAGAACGCTTTCTGGTTCTCATAGCTGGTCAGCTGCTCTTCATCACCGGTGGATACGCGGCAGTAAGCGGCGACGCGCAGATTTCGTTTCTTTGCCTGTTCCTGCGGGGATTCCTTTTTCGCTGGAATGATAATGATTTTTCTTTTCGGACGAGGCTCTGCCATGAGCGGTCGCACTCCTTTCGCAAATCTTAGGAATGGTCTATGCTTCCAGGCATTGACCATTTTTCAGATGGACGCGCACATCGTCGCCCTGACATTCGACGCTCTGAACTCCCTGCCGCAGAAGTTCTGCGTCCAGCTCGGTCATCTTTGACCTTTGTCCGAAGATGCTGCGGAGGCGGTGGGCTTCGTATTCCTCCATCTGAACACTTATAAGGGTCAAGACCGCAAGCTCCATCTCTTTCTGCCGTGCGACTTCTTCATCCACGGGCGGCGTATGCAGAAGCCTGTCCAGCTCCAGTCGGAGCCGCCGAATATCTTCTGTGCTGGGAACACCGAATGCCTCTATCTTGATGAGCTGCGGATCACCTACCACCTGATTCAATATCTTGAGGACTTTTCGCGCAACGCTGTCGGGGACTGTGCCGCCGCACAGCCTGTAAAGTTCAGCCTGCGCGGGGGTTCGAGAGGGGATAGAGCGTTTCTGCTTTCGACGCTCCTGCACTGCTTGAAGCTGCTCCGCAGATATGAGTGCGGGGTAGACCTCCGTTCCGATATAGCGGCTGTCTTCCAAAATTCGAGCCACCATGTTTACATTCCAGCGTTTGCCTGCGTCGTAAGGAACATCCCTTTTATCAAGTTCCTTTGCAAGATGCTGGAAGGATGCGCCGGTGAGGTACGTTGCATAGATGTACTGCACCGTTTCTGCTTCATTGGGGGAGGGGATGCTATCCCCAAACTCCATGCGGTAGCCGAAGACCATTTTTCGCTTGGATGTCATATCGTTATTTTCTCCTTTCAAAGTGTTCTGGGATTTCCAGCCCGTTGATGAGCCGGAAGATTGCTGTGCTGTTATTCTGAATGGTGATTTTCTCAACCAACTCGCTGAACAGCGCCCCGTCAAAGGCCATCAGCAGATCCGGCCCTTCTTCCAGAATGTCCAGAAGTTCCTGCGTGCGCTGGATCGTCTGATCGTCCTCGGCGCGCAGAATGCGGGATTTCTTCAGCTTTGCCTCGCGGCGCTGTTCAGCCAGTTGGTTGCTGCGGGATATAAAAATGTCAGGATCGACGATGGCCTGCTGCTTGAGCTGGGCCAGCAATCGTTCCTGACTTGCAATATCTGCGATTCGTTTGTTGAGTGAAATGATATCCTCACTCCAGAGAAGTCTTCCGGTCTTGGCAGTCTGGAGAGCTTGGATGAGTTGTGTGAGAATTTCCTCTCCGTACCGTTTGAGCCGGAAGTATACGCGGAGGAAGGCTTCTGTGATCTCCGATTCGGGCGTTTGCATGGTGAGACAGCTTTCGGCACTTTTTTCATGCGTCTGACATACCCAATAGGCAGTGCCGCGGCATACCTTTCGCTTACAGATCGTTCCGCAGTGTCTGCACACGATCTTGCAGGAGAACGGGTGGGGAGCACTGGCTCGAGGCGGAATGAAAGCGCTTTTTCGGGATAAGAGCTGCTGGACCTTGTCGAACACCTCCTGACTGACAATAGGCGAATGGGTTTCTTCAATAAGGTATTGATCCTCCTCGCCCTTATTCTCCTTCTTCCGGTGGGGGAGAGTGGCTGTGGCATAGGTCTTTTGTACCAGTGAGTTCCCAATGTATTTTTCATTGCGCAGAATGTACTGGATACTGCGAACCTGCCAGAAGGGGGTATTTTGCTTGGTGGGGATACCCCGCGCCGTGATCTCCTTTGCGATATCCTCCATGCTGACGCCGGAGAGGTAGCGGTCAAAGATCTGCCGGATGACAACGGCCTCGTCCTCGATGACTTCCAGTTGGTTATCGACCAGCCGGTAGCCGTAGGGGGCGCAGCGGGTAGAGAAGACGCCGCGCTGCATCCGCATCTGATAGCTGTGACGCATCCGCTCTGAGATGGCTTCACTCTCCTTTTGCGCCAGCGCCGAGAATACTGCGGTGAGGGCTTCGCCGGTGGCTTGTGCGGTATCGATGTTCTGCTCCTCGAAGTAGACGCTGACACCGAGAGACTTCAGTTCTCGCACGGCCTCCAGACTTTCTTTGGTGTTGCGTGCGAAGCGAGAGGTGGATTTGACAAGAATACGGTCAATGCGGCCGCTGCGGCAATCTTCCATCATCCGCAGGAAGTCATCCCGCTTTTCGACGGATGTGCCGGTGATACCCTGATCGGCATAGATGTCTGCAAATATCCAGTTTGGATTGCTGTTGATGAGCTTTGCAAAGTAAGCGGTTTGGGCTGCATAGGAGTGGAGCTGATCGTTGGAGTCCGAGCTGACGCGGGCGTATGCCGCTACCCGGAGGGGGCGCGTGAGATCCTGCCCGGTGGCAGGGATGGTGATGATCCGCGGCTTTGGCTTCAGGGCGAGAGAGCCTGTGGTTTTCTCGCTGTCGTTCATTGCGCTGACACCTCCTTTTTCAGCAACACACAATACCATGAAGCATCCGGAATAGCTATACCCAAAAGCGAGAAATCAGAGAGAAACAATAATATCTGCGCCAAGCTGTACCATCAGACGCGCGGCGATCTTTTTTGCTTCGCTGCCACTGACAAGCCCGCGCTCCCGCAGACCGCGGAGCAGGGTGACGATGCCAAGATAATCTGCGTTGGGATTCATTTGAAGTCCTCCTTTTTGATTTTGGTAATGAAAACACCCGAGCCCGTTTGTCAAATGGGCTCGGGTGTTCTCGTTATGGAACTTTTTATGGGAAGAATTAAATGCTGAAAACATCTGCAATGGGAATGAGTTGGTGGACACTCATCAATATTGCCTTTGAAGATACTGATGTGGTACGGCGAATTCATTACTAAAAGGCATCGCTGCTTTGGCCCATCCCGCTGTCGGTTGGCAATATATGTTTTGTCCCATATACTGGAGATGCCATAAGCTCTGATAGCCCACGACGGCAGAGCACACAGCCCGCCGCGCTCACGGCGATTATGACAACAAGAAAATACCAACTCTCTGCGAAGTCGCCAAGAAGTCCGAGCGGATCATTCATTGCATTGAAGGCAGCGTGTGCAGCAAGCGTGGGGAGGATACTCCCAGTACGCCAGCGGAGTAGACCAAAGAGCAAACCCATGATGAACGCATAACCTATTTGAACGGGAGTTCCGTGGATGAGTCCAAAAAGCACAGCTTGCAGCACAACCGCTATCCATGCAGGCAAGGATCGTTCCAGCCGAGATTGAATGATTCCGCGGAACACCAGTTCCTCTGCAAGAGGTGCACCGACCACCATAGCCAGTGCCGGAATCAAGCCAGTTTCTGTACTAAGAGTCATTGCTTTTCCGTACTCGGCCATCCAGCGTTCTGGCAGTAGGTAGAGCACCAGGCTGATTAGCACGAAAAGTCCCATCGCGCCAAAGATGCAGAATCCCGTTGTCCATCTGCTGCAAGGGCGAAGGCTCGCTGCATCTTCAAGCGGCCTTTTTCGTAGCCAAAACCATGATAGCAGTACTGCGACAGTAAGCAGGCACGCAATCAGCGTAAGTGCTGACACTCGGCCAAGGAGTTGATTGGCGACCGTCTGTGCCCCCCGAACAAGGTCTGTTTCTCCGTTGATTGCTGCATTAGTAGCAACTACGATGCCATAGATAACAACCACAAAAAACTGAACCGCCAGGAAAAAGAGCAGATATAATGCCGACTTGCCCAGAGCAATCAGAATACTTTTCGCAGAATACGAACGCTCGTTTTTCATCAGGTTTCCTTCCTTTTTCAATATGACACCATTACAGTGGCCTATTATACATGCGCCGCCAAGTGTCACGAATGATGAAGTAAATTGTCGCCAGAAGAAGTGGCGCAAAGGCGAGTCTGAGAAGTAAATTTACCTTAAACCAAATCTGTTCAGGAACCAAATCCTGGATTGAGAGAATACCAAGCGTCGTCAACAGATGGTAAAGAAATAGCAGGAGTGACAAAGCGTACACCGCCAACCGAAATTTCTGAAGCTTGATCTCTTGCCAAGTGAAGCGTGCAGCGTTGTAGTCAAGCAGAATCATAATCAAGGGTGTGGCCGCACCGAAAATCGCTGACAGTTCTGCGCCGCCTGTTGTAAAGCTATAGAGCATGATTACATTAATAATGATGAACAAGAATACTCCGACCGCTTTTTGCATCCTGCGACTGTTTTTATTTCGCGGGTAAGTGATACCTAACGTCTGATGCTCTGCTTCAGAGCATTTCTGTGCAGATAGATGACCGCGTTCCTTTCGGCGATACAGCAATTCTCTGATTTCCCATATACATAAAAGAAGCGAAACAGAAAATAAAAAGCTGAAAAGGATTCGCCCAGTTATGAATGATAGAATCAGAAAAACCAAGGATGAGCTTCCAAATGTAATTGCTGCAGACAGGCTTGGCTCTAATGAATCAGGAATTATGGGGAATTTGTGATTCATGAATTCAGCTCCTATATATCGTTATATATTGTGTGGAATTTGACAGGAGGCGAATGGTACTCTAATTTCATCTATTAAATACGATAGAGGACAGTAATTTAAGACACCTTGTAGAATAAATACTTTTAAGTAAGAGGAACCCCACCAATTTAGACAGGTTTTCCAGTTTATGTAATGAGAACACCCAAGCCCATCTTTCAAATGGGCTTGGGTGTTCTCACTACAGGTTTCTGTGTGCTATTTTAATCGATGCTCCATATTTCTTCTGACAAGTCATACAAGATAGCCTGTCTATCTTCAATTAACGAAGGCCCCCAACTGCTCCACGACCTGAGTTTTTGATTCATCCTGTTGATTGCAGTCTGCTGACCTACATCGTCAAGCTGAGCGATCGACCTCGTCAGATAATATGCTGACTGTCTGTACGCTTCCGATTTACTTGCAAAGGCATCGTCACCAATAGATGCGTTGATCGTTTTTTCAAGAAGCGTCAGATTTCCCAGTCGCTGCTTTGCTGCGTTGTAGTCATCTTCAGAGATTCCATAAGCTGCCGAATACTTCTGCGGCATGATGTGCTCAATTTCAATGCCGCCTTCATAGAACTCCGCGACGTTCGATGCATCTCCACCGTTTTTCCTTCTCACATCGACATACTTTGTAATACGAGCAAGAATGAATTTGACCCTGTATTGCTGCATGGAGTCGAAGCCAATACGCATGAAATTAGAGCGGTTATTGACTTTCCATTGAGATATGGTCGGCCTGATCTTGTCATTGATGAAAGATGTGAGTTCTTCATCGGTATGGATCTCGCGTATTTGTTTACACCACTGCGCGTATAGCCGTTCAAGCTCATTTGTCTTGATCTGATTGACCGTTGAATAATAGACCATCGACTCCAGCAATGCCTTCAAATGTGTTAGCGCCTGTTCATCCATGTTGACTGCGGCCAGCAGCAGCAAGAGGTGAAGTTTTGAAGCACTGCCTCCCAGCCGTACAATATTTTTCAAATGATTGTCTCCGGCTCCGTCACCGCCAGTCAAATAGAACATGTAACGCTCTGCGCCTGTCGTAAGTCCCTGGACAAAGCCGAACGGATCGTCTTCATAACCGCATTGGCCTTTCTGCGAATTCAGCCAGTTATAGATACTGTCCTCACGGAGAATTCCGTCTTTCGTTCCCACCGTAGTATCATAGGTCGCCATCAAGTAATAGCGCAGGAAACGAAGAGGAAGCTCTTTCGTCTTTCCTTTTTGCAGAAGGTCGACCATTCTTTTCCATCTCACATTGAGCTCGCCAAATTGCTCTCTTTTGACCTGACGGAATATCATATTTTTCAAGAGATCCATCGGCGTTAAACCAATGCCGCGCTGATTGATCGTCTCAAATATCTTCAACGCGTCGCTCATATCATGGGTCTCTATCTGCACAAAGCGAACCCGTCTAAGAACATACCCCGTGAAAGGGGCAATCTCATCATTAAACGACGAGAATTGCTCCAGAATATACTTATAAATCGTATTTGCGGCATTGAAAAGCAGATTGCCTTTTCCAGCAGCAGCCTTATCTTCAATCGGAAACTTCGCTTTAGAAATCGTCTGCAAACAAGAGCTCGTATCTTCATACTGCAATTCAAGATGATATAGGCTGACTGGCCGTCCCGAGCCATCTATTGTACTTCCGTGAATGCACTGTTCAAAAATTCCAGTATCGACACCATTGCTCTGATAAAAGCTTTTCAATACACAGAGAAGAATAAAGAACGTTGTCATTCTCTGCTGGCCGTCAACCAATTCGAAAGCCTTTCCGTTGGGATAGACAACGACGCTTCCCACAAAATAGTCTTTGCTGCGATTTGCCCGAAACGCCTCCGTAATATCAGCCAGAAGCTGCTCCACCTGTTCCTCTTTCCAGACATACTCTCGTTGATAATCCGGAACAGTATAGAACTTTTGAAATGCAGAATCGAGCGTCAGATTTGTAAACTGGATTTGGTTATTCTCGTCCATATATCAGACCCTCACTCTATCTTTATGTATATAGCAAAGTATATCATAGAGAGATATTCTGGACAAGCGCTTGCTTTTGAGTCTGCTGATAAGCCTCCCGAGAGTCTTCACAATTCTAACTCAACGCTAAAAACATCCTTGATCGGTATCTCTCTCCGGTCCGTCATTTGGATCATCCCAGCGACCGCGTCAATCCGCTTGACCTCGCCGGTGACGGTCTGGTAGCTCCCGCCGTCCTTTCGCTCATCCGGCACAAAGTAGGTGATGGACGCAGTGGGCCTGCCGGGGAGCAGTTCTTGAAGATGCTGCAGCTCCGCGTCGACGCGCGCGATCTCGCTCTCGTCGAGCTCGATGCGCTGATCCGTCAGCCGCCCTGTTTCCGCGATGGCAGCGTGGTGGCCGGTCAGGGCTGCAAAGGGTGAAAACTGCGCCGCACGGTCATAGAGAGACATCCGCGGATGGTTCTGCGAGGTCGGATGCGGGAGGTCAATGATATCGTCGTATTTGCCGCTCATGCCTTGTGCCCTCCGATCTGGCCGTTGCGCTCTCGGGCGGTCGCGCCGTCTAAATAGCTCCCGCCGTTCAAAATCGCGTTCTTGCCGAATTTTTTCTTGATGCCCAGCATCGCTTCCTGTATCTTGCGTTCGCGCTCCAATCTGATTTCTTCATCCTTGTGCTGCTGTTCCTGCGCCGCGATATCGTCGAACAGGTTGAACTGTAGCGGCATTCCGGCTTCCTGTGGGACATCATCCTCGCTCACGATCTTGTTCGCTGTGATGGTGATCCTGCGAATGGACAGCTTGGGGTTGACCTTCCCGTCATAAATCCCGAGAATCGCATCCATGATGCTGCGCGCAGAGGACGTCTTGCGTGGTAAATTCGTTGTACCGTGTGCATGCTTGGGAATCTTCCTGCCGTAGCGGTCCGTCACGATCTCGCCGCGGAAATTGCCGCCTG
>OJMI01003451.1_pt1 | contig 11829 bp, 5 predicted proteins | sample 1597131 | NCBI WGS metagenome assembly OJMI01 (sample SAMEA2452116, study PRJEB22498) | human gut metagenome | reverse complement strand
CTCCCCTTACAGGACGACTCAAAATACAAAGCACTCGTCCCTTATTACATAGCCGAAATTTATACGCAGCTCAAAAACTATGATAAGGCACAAATTGTAGCACAAAACTACCTGTCAGCCTACCCGAATAACGAGCACGCAGCAGAAATGTACCGTATTCTGGGAGATGCCTATTACCATTTCGGACAATATCACCAAGCCGTAGAAGCATTCAACAATTACTTGAATAAGGATCGCTCGGCTCCCCGCCGGGATGCCCTTTACATGCTAGGACTCTCCTACTACCAAACAAAAGTATACTCCAAAGCAGCCGAAACATTAGGTAAGGTGACAACTGACAACGATGCCCTTACCCAAAATGCATATCTCCACATGGGACTCTCTTATCTGCAACTGGCAGAAAAAAACAAAGCACGCATGGCTTTTGAACAGGCAGCCGCCTCCAATGCTAATATGCAAATCAAGGAACAGGCAGCTTACAATTACGCTCTTTGCCTGCACGAGACTTCTTTCTCCGCTTTCGGTGAATCAGTTACTGCCTTCGAGAAATTCCTGAATGAATTTCCGACTTCTCCATACGCTGAAAAAGTCAGCAGCTACCTGGTAGAAGTTTACATGAATACACGTAGCTACGATGCAGCTTTGAAATCAATCGACCGGATTGCCAAACCAAGCGCGCAAATATTGGAAGCCAAACAGAAGATACTGTTCCAATTAGGAACTCAATCTTTCGCTAACGCCGACTTCGAACAAGCTCTGAAATATCTGAACCAATCCATTGCCATCGGACAATACAATCGTCAGACCAAGGCAGACGCTTACTATTGGTGTGGAGAATCCTATTACCGTCTAAACCGAATGGTAGAAGCCGCACGTGATTTTAATGCTTATCTGCAACTCACCACCCAACCCAATAACGAAATGTATGCGCTTGCCAATTATAACTTAGGGTATATCGCTTTCCACCGGAAAGACTATACGCAAGCAAGCAATTATTTCCAAAAATACGTTCAACTGGAGAAAGGTGAAAATGCAACTGCACTTGCCGATGCATACAATCGTATTGGTGACTGCCACCTGCATGTACGTAACTTTGAAGAAGCCAAACAGTATTATTCGCAAGCCGAACAGATGAATACTTCTTCCGGAGACTATTCTTTCTATCAGCTGGCTCTTGTATCCGGTCTGCAGAAAGACTATACCGGTAAGATTACCTTGCTGAACCGTCTGGTAGGAAAGTACCCTGCTTCTCCTTATGCCGTAAACGCTATTTACGAGAAAGGGCGTTCCTATGTTCTCATGGATAACAACAACCAAGCCATTACTTCTTTCAAAGAATTGCTGACTAAATATCCTGAAAGTCCGGTCAGCAGGAAAGCTGCCGCCGAAATCGGATTATTATATTACCAAAAAGGAGATTACAACCAAGCAATCGAAGCCTACAAACAGGTTATCGAAAAATATCCGGGCAGTGAAGAAGCACGCCTTGCCATGCGTGATTTGAAATCTATTTATGTGGATCTCAACCGCATCGACGAATTTGCTGCTTTAGCAAATGCCATGCCAGGACACATCCGTTTCGATGCTAACGAACAAGACTCGCTTACGTATGCCGCCGCAGAAAAGATTTATGCACGAGGCAGAATGGAAGAAGCCAAAACAAGCCTCAACAAATACCTGCAAACTTTCCCGGAAGGAGCCTTCAGCCTGAACGCACATTATTATCTCTGCCTGATCGGAAACGAGCAGAAGAATTATGATATGATTCTTCTACATTCCGGTAAGTTGTTGGAATATCCAAACAATCCGTTTGCAGAAGAAGCACTAATCTTGCGTGCTGAAGTGCAATTCAACCAGCAAAATATGGCTGAAGCATTGGCTAGCTACAAAATGCTGAAAGAAAAAGCAACCAACGTAGAGCGCCGCCAACTTGCTGAAACGGGTATTCTGCGTTGCGCCTTCCTATTGCGAGATGACATAGAAACCATCCATGCAGCTACCGACCTGCTTGCAGAAGCCAAACTTAGTCCGGAGCTAAGAAATGAAGCTCTTTATTACCGTGCTAAAGCCTACACCAAGCAAAAGGCTGACAAGAAAGCAATGGAAGACTATCGTGAACTGGCCAAAGACACACGTAACTCTTACGGTGCCGAAGCTAAATATCAGGTTGCACAATCCCTCTACGACGCAAAAGAATATGCCGCTGCAGAGAAAGAGTTGCTCAACTATATAGAACAGAGTACGCCACATGCTTATTGGCTAGCGCGCAGTTTTATCCTTCTATCCGACGTCTATCATGCTACGGGTAAAGATCTGGACGCACGCCAATATCTGCTAAGTCTGCAACAAAATTATCAAGGGAATGACGATATTGAAAGCATGATTGAAAGCAGACTTAGTAAATTGAAAGTTGAGAATTGAGAATAAAAAAATAGAAAAGTATGAAACGATCTCATTATATAATAGGAGGACTCGCATTGGCAATCTCAATGCCATCCTGCCTTCAAGCCCAAACCACCCAACCGAAGGATACAACAATGACCCGCACGGTCGTTGTGGAACAAGAATATAACCCGGACATTATGGACGCCTCGAAAGTAAACGTCCTGCCTAAAGTAGAAGAACCGACAGTGAGCAAGAAAGAAGTAGAGTATGCTACAACATTCTTTCCGGCCACTTCCGTTCCGGCAGGCCTGATGCGCCCCTATACCGGAAAAGAAGTTCAACCCGGCACTACCCCGGGATATGTACGTGCCGGATATGGTAATTATGGCAATTTGGATATTCTTGCCAATTATCTATTCCGTCTGTCGCAGAAAGACAAATTGAATGTACGTTTCCAAATGGATGGAATGGATGGTAAACTAACGCTTCCTTTCACAGACTCCGAAAAATGGAATGCATTTTATTATCGCACACGCGCAAATGTAGATTACACACACCAATTTAATAAACTGGACTTAAATATTGCCGGAAACTTCGGATTGAGCAACTTCAACTTCCAACCGGAAAGCGTAAACAGCAAGCAGAAATTCACATCCGGTGACTTCCATGCGGGCATTCATTTCACTGATGAGACTGCCCCACTGCGTTTCAACGCAGAAACAAATCTGTTGATGTATGAACGTCAACATAACATGTTCAATGAATCTGAAGCCAATACAGGTATCAAGGAAACAATCATACGCACCAAAGGCGATGTCACGGGAGCTATCGGCGACCAACAATTAATAACTATCGCTTTGGAAATGAACAATCTTCTCTACAACGGATATACAAAGAATGTTTCCACCGGAGATGAATACTTCAAAAACTACACAACGCTTCTTTTAAATCCATATTACGAACTGGATAATGATGACTGGAAATTGCATATCGGAGCCAATGTAGATTTATCTTTCGGATTTGACAAGTCTTTCCGTATCTCACCCGATATCACTGCACAGTATATTTTTTCTGATAGCTACATTGTTTATGCAAAAGCAACCGGCGGTAAGCAATTGAATGATTTCCGCAGATTAGAAAGTATCTGTCCTTACGGTGAACTGCCGGAGGCAAATACCACTGCCACTTTGGGATACGTACAACGTCCTTATGATACTTACGAGCAAATCAACGGTAGTATCGGATTCAAAGCAAGCCCTTATCCGGGACTTTGGTTCAACGTGTTCGGTGGTTATCAGAATCTAAAGAACGACTTATCTTATTTAGGTTTTGACCCAAGTAATATTCATTCAGGTTCTTACCTTTCTTTTGCTCAAGATAATACAGAAAATCTCTACCTTGGCGGTGAAATCAGTTACGATTACAAAGATATCCTCGGAATATCAGCTAAATATACTTACCGTAATTGGGACAGCAAAACAGAGGAATATCTGTTGGCTGTGAAACCAGTCAGTGAAATGTCTTTCAATGTACGTATTCATCCGATCTCTGCTCTTAACATAAATCTAGGTTATGATTACATCAGCCGGAAAGAAGTGAAAGAATATGCAAAAATGACCGCAATTAATGATTTGCATATCGGAGCCAGCTATAATGTATTCAAAGGAGTATCTGTCTATGCCCAAATACATAACCTGCTGAACAAGAAATATCAATATTATTTAGGTTATCCTACGGAAGGATTCAATTTCTTAGGAGGATTGAGTTTCCGGTTCTAAAGTTTATCAATAAATCACAGTAACAGTTATAACACGAGACACTCATCTCATAAAAAAGAGGGCATCTCCCATAGGGATGATGTCCTCTTTCAAACCAAAAACTTAATCTTCAATTATTATTTTGTTATCCTCACAACAAACCCACCACCAGGAGCCATGTGTAAATTCAACTTCTTATTGGCTGATACGCGGATCACTTCACGCTTATAGTCTTTCCCAACACGATCGGCATTGATACCATCTCTAAATATTTCTGCATTGAACTCACCATCACCCAAGAAAGACAGATCGACTTCAACATCACGCTCTTTCCAGTCGGTCAATCCACCCACATACCAGATACCGTCTTTCTCACGTGCCATTACAATATGTTCGCCTACTTTTCCGCTTATTGGAAGTGTCTGATTCCATACAGTAGGAATGGCAGCGATAAACTTCGTACATTCTTCCTCTTTCAGATAATTAGTAGGTGCATCACACAGCATATTAATAGGAGAATCAAAAATAGTATACAATGCTAACTGACGGCAACGTGTACCCTGACTCATCGGTTCTGTATAGACAGCATGAAAGTTCTTCATGATTACGTTATTCATCGCTCCCTGTGTATAATCAAGTGGTCCGGCAACCATGCGGATGAAAGGAGCTGTCACATCATATATCACTTGATCTGTTCCCGGTTCTGCCCACTTCATTTCTTCCAGTCCATGGACACCCTCGAAATTGATCGTATTCGGATAAGTACGTTGCAAACCAGTCGGTTTGAACGTTCCATGGAGATCTATCAGCAATTTGTATTTTGCTCCGGTTTCAGCCGCTTTACGGTTAAACTCAACTACTTGTTGGTCGTCACGGTCCATAAAATCAATCTTGAAACCTTTGATTCCCATTGCGGCATAATGCTTACATACACGATCCATGTCTTTTTCAAAAGCACGATAGCCCGCCCAAAGTATCAAATCTACATTTTTGCTTTTTGCATAGCTAATCAACTCTTTCAAATCGATTTCAGGAATCACCTCAAACAAATCCGCTTTACCCGGCACTGCCCATCCCTCATCCAATATCACATATTCGATACCGAATTTCGAGGCAAAGTCAATATAGTATTTATAAGTCTCATTGTTGATACCTGCGCGGAAATCCACGTTGTAGAGATTCCAGTCGTTCCACCAGTCCCAAGCCACTTTACCCGGTTTAATCCAAGAAAAATCTGTAAATTGTGCCGGAGTAGCCAGTTTATATACCATATCATTACAAAGCAGTTCTGCATCATCCTTGGCAATGACCATGACACGCCAGGGAAATGCTGTGTTTCCCTCCACTCTAGCAATATAAGGTTCACGAGATTTTACTACCCCTTTCAGTCCGCGAACTTCGTCTACTATCGTTTTCGGATAAGCTGCAAAGATTCCATCCAGAGAATATCCATGCTCACCATGTTTCACATACATACCCGGATAGTTCATCAAATCGGCTTCAGTGATACAGATTTTTTTTCCGTTCTTTCCCTCGACCAAAACCGGTAAAAAGGCAATCTGTTCCTTATCCCATGCAGACAAGGCAGTTTCCAGATACGTATTTTGGAAAGAACTGTAGAAAGGATCTTTCTTGCCCTCGTTCATTCGGCCTTTCGGTGAAGCTACAAAAACTTTCGGATCATTCGGAAAACAGAAAGAAGCCTGCTCGCTTTCCACCATAAACGGCTTCTTCAGTTCAGAGACAAAACGATAGGCTGCACCATCTTCATAAGCTCTGAACACCAAGCTATATCCTCCTTTAAAGTCAATGGTTAGTTCATTGAACTGGTCCTTGATTGATTTCTTCTTATAGATGGGAGGATAGATAGTCTCATTTACAGAACGGCGGCTGATCTTCTTTACTTTCGGATTGAGTCCGAAAGCTGTACCATCAGTTAGTTTCATGAAAATAGGAGATGGAGCCACCATCACATCGTTGTCGTGAAGAACGGAGTATTCCACATTCTTATCATTCACAATCACATTCACCTGCACTTTACCGGAAATGTCTTTCAGCTCGTACACTTTCTGTGCACAAATGGTTAAAGGTGCGATAGCCATTAGAACCGGCAAAAGTCTTTTCATCATACGTTTCATAAACTAATACTTTTTGTATTTCACACAGTTTTTTATTTACATATTTATCATAAGAGTACCGCTTGGCAGAGATAAAGGAGGAAGCTTAACAGGAAGAATTTCCTGCTAATAAAGCATTGAACAAGTGCTAAATAGCACCTTTCTTATCTCATTCGCGCTACCATTTTTTAGAAATCAATTGTCACCTGATAGGTATCCTTATTCTCAAAGAAGGTCTGTTGCACCTCATATTCGGGAAGCCATACGTATTTTTTTTCCCCTTTATATTCGGCTTCGAGCAAGAAAGTGAACCAGCGGTTATAAGGCAATTCGTCGGTATGCAAAGGAGGTGCGGGGCTATCATATAAGTTGGGGACACCAGTTATCAGATATTCTCCTTTCTTATCCGTCTCATAAGTACGGTAAGGAGTAGCGATCAGGTCATTGAATTTTGCACGTGAACCATACAGATTCAGCTTTACCCCTTTTTGCTTTTTACCTTTCACTTTTACAGATACCTGTATGTTTTCGGGGAACATTTGTTTGAAGAATCCGTCGAAATCACGTCTCGGACGTTTGGATTTGGCGGTGTGATTGATTATATGAACTGCATACGAGCTCCATTTATATGTTTTATAATGACTGTTCATCACACAAGAGTCAGGTTCATATTCGATATGGTTCACCGGATTGTTCTTTGCCCGGATTCTATCAGCATACAAGTCGGTTACCCCACGATAATGTCCGAACTCATGTGCCACTCCTCTATGAAAATAGTCGATACCAAACAGATCTTCATGTTCCGTCTTGCTACGGCTACGGCAAATTACCATATTCAGATCGTCCGCCCCACCGCCGCAATACCATCCTTTAGCCGATTCTTCATCGTCAAAATCAAGAATAGAATCTATAATCAGCAGTACATCGTGATTGGGAAAACCGGCACTCTTCTGATAGATTTTCTCCAATTGGCGGGAGGAGCAGTCGTAAATCACCTGCAGATCCGGTATATAACGGAAATAGTAGTTGAAACGTCCATTGCCGGCTTTGTTCCAGAAGTCGTTCACTTGGTCGAAAAAAGCATTCAGCTTCGCTTGATAAGCTTCTTTACCTCCCCAATGCTCCACTCCGGCCTTATCGACAGCCACAAATACCCGGTATTCAATGGTGTCCAAAGATTGTTGAATCTGATTTTCCTCCAATGTCTTTGCCTCCATCCAAGAGAAGAAAGGCAATAGAGCGGGAAATATGAGCCATCTTTTCCAGTTGTTTTTCATATTAGTTCTTAGTTAAGAATGTATTTTATTTCTTGTAAATCACGACTATTTCCACCGACCATCAAAGTGAAGTCTCCTTTCTCCACAATGAACTTCATTTGATTATTGTAGAATCCTAGTTGTTCATCTTTTACGTCGAAGGTGACCGTTTTGCTTTCACCTGGACTCAGCTTAATCTTTTCAAAGCCTTTCAATTCTTTGATAGGGCGAGTGATAGAAGCCACCTCATCACGCACATACAACTGAACAACTTCCTCGCCCTCGCATTTTCCAGTATTGGTAACCGTTACAGCAACACGTGTATAAGTACCTTTTCCATCACCCGGAAGCAGTTTCACATCCGAATAATTGAAAGTAGTGTATGACAAACCGTAGCCGAACGGATAAGCAGGCTCCGTAGGAATATCAATGTACTTCGCACACCATCCGCCCAATGCAGTGGGGCGTCCTGTGCTCTTATATTGATAATACAATGGTATCTGTCCGTTATGCTGCGGAAAAGTCATTGGCAGCTTACCCGAAGGATTATAATCTCCCCAAAGTACATTACAGATAGCATTACCCGCTTCACTCCCCAGCCACCAGGTACATAAGATAGCGGGAGCCTCCCGACGAACTTCATTGAAAATAACAGGACGACCACACATCATTAGTACAACTACCGGTTTGCCAGTCTTCACCAATTCGGAAACCAAACGCTGTTGTTCGGCAGCAATAGAAATATCTCCTTTCGAACGCATCTCACCGCTTTCCCAAGCTTGTTCTCCCATTGCAACGATAACCACATCCGATTGGCGGGCAGCAGCTAAAGTCTGATCCAGATTTACAATTTTATTCGTTTTCAAGTCGTAGCCATCGTTATAGTTGATGTCCACTCCTCGTTTCTCCATTGCCTCATACAAGGTTACTACTTTACCAACCTCTGCACAGGACCATGCACCGCACATATCTTTCTGCGATTTGGAAAGTGCACCAATCAAAGCAACTTTCTTGATAGAAGAAGAAAGCGGTAACACCGAGTTTTCATTTTTCAAAAGAACAATAGAACGTTCGGAAACGTAGCATGCTTCCTTGCGGGATTCCTGTGAACCAATCACTGTACGTTCCCTTTCTTCATCACAGTATCTGAACGGATCATCAAATAATCCCAGTTTATATTTCTGTTCCAAAATACGTCTGACAGCATCATCCACCAGCTTGATAGATACCTTACCCTCTTTTACCAGAGACACCAGATTCTTGGAATAGCATTCACTTACCATCTCCATATCCAGTCCGGCCTTGATTCCTTTATAAGCAGCTTCTTTTTCATCTTTCGCATAACGGTGGTTCATCATTTCTCCCACTGATCCCCAGTCGGATACCACAAATCCTTTAAATCCCCATTGATTCTTCAGGAGCTCCCTCAACAGAAAAGTACTTCCGGTAGACGGTTCGTTATTAAAGTCATTGAACGCACTCATGAAAGTAGCAGCACCGGCCTCTGCACCAGCCTTGTAAGGAGGCATATAGAAATTGACAAACTGTCCCATCGACATATCCACACTATTATAATCTTTTCCGGCAATAGCTGCACCATATCCGGCAAAGTGCTTGGCACAGGCAGCAATGGAGGTCGGGTGGTTTAGGCTACTCCCCTGAAAACCTTTTATCGCTGCAACGCCCATTTGAGAGACGAGAAGCGGGTCTTCTCCGAATCCTTCGGCTATACGTCCCCAGCGAGGATCATGAGTGATATCTATCATGGGGGCGAATGTCCATCTTATTCCTGCAGCGGAAGCTTCGGTCGCGGCAATCCGGGCACCGGTTTCCGCAATCTCCGGATTGAAACTGGCGGCTTGCCCCAAAGGTATAGGGAAGATGGTTTTGAATCCGTGTATCACGTCTCTGGCGTTGATAAGCGGAATACCGAGGCGGGAGTCTTCTACGGCAATGCGTTGTACTTCATTGAAGATGTTTGGGTCGGTTATGCTCATCACGGAGCCTACTCTGCCCTTGCGTGTTTCAGTTTTAAGGTATGGGAAGTTCTCACAGTGCAATTGGTTCATTTGCCCTATCTTCTCTTCCAGTGTCATCTTTCCGAGGAGTGCCTCGATACGCTTTTCTGTCTCCTTATCCGGTTTGTAATCAGTGGAATAACAGACGTACGGATGAAGTAAAAGGAAGACTGAAGTTACATAATAAAGGATGTGTCTGAACATATCGGTATGTACGTTTAAAGGTTTTATTATTCTGTGTGCAAATGTACAGAACATGCCTTTTCCGATATGATTAGATTTTGCTGTTTAATGATACTATTTTGAAGAGGAGGATTCTGCTGGGATATGCGGGTATTTACCAATCACTACAGACTCGCACAGGTTAAAAGCTGATAAACTTATTGGTGGAATAAATTCCTTTTGGTACAGTAATGAGCTAAATGCTGATAATGATTTAGGCGCGGATTACGCGGATTACACGGATTAATGGCTGCGCTATTACACTATATTACAGAAAAAGAATCCGTGTAATCCGCGTAATCCGCGCCTAAAATTATATTCATACCGGAAAAGAAAAGAACAAAAGTGTTTAGTGATAAGTGATTAGCGCCATTCGGTATATTATTTTTTAGACGCGGATGACGCGGATAACGCGGATTTAAAAGGCTGCGCTATAAAAAAAGATCCGCGTCATCCGTGTCATCCGTGTCTAAAAGATTATTTATCATTTTGTTCATAACCCGATAAAAAAGAATAAAAGGTTACCGAAGTATGGGAGCGCCGTTTAAACAATTTGAAAGAAATAGGTGTAAATGCCATCCGCATGAGCCACAATCCACAGGCTCCCGTTGTATATGATCTATGCGACCGACTGGGACTTCTCATCATGGATGAAGCATCTGATGAATGGGAATTCCCGAAACGTAAATGGGTGAAAGGCTGGAATAAGGGGGAACCCGCCTATGACGGTTCTTTCGATTTCTTCGAAGAATGGATTGAACAGGATGTAACCGATATGGTACGTCGCGACCGCAATCATCCTTCCATTTTCATGTGGAGTATTGGTAATGAAGTAGATTATCCGAATGATCCTTACTCGCATCCTATTCTTGACGGATCAACCATCAATCAACCCATGTTTGGCGGTTACAAGCCGGATGCTCCTGATGCTATGCGTATCGGCAAGATAGCCAAACGACTGGCTGCATGCGTCCGTGCTGTCGATACGTCACGCCCCGTAACGGGAGCACTGGCAGGAGTTGTTATGTCCAATCAAACAGAATATCCCGAAGCCATCAATGTAGTAGGATACAACTATACTGAAAACCGCTATGATGAAGATCATGCCACCTATCCCAACCGTGTCATTTATGGTAGCGAAAACGGTTCCGGTCTTGAAGCCTGGTATGCCGTAAAGGATAAAGAATTCATCTTCGGACAATTCATCTGGACGGGTACCGACTACCTTGGTGAATCGGGTGCATGGCCCTCACGCGGACTATATACCGGATTGCTCGACTTTGGTAGTTTCCCCAAACCCCGCGGACACTTCCGTGCTTCCTTATGGTGCGAAAAACCGGTTACTTATGTGGGTACTTATCCCATACCGGATCGTTTCAAAAACTCCCGGCGTACTTTCCTGTCACCCGATGCATGGGATATATGGAACTATGATCCCGGCCAGGAAATACGTGTAGTCTGCTATACCAATGCCCCACAAGCACGTCTGTTACTTGATGGAAAAGTGCTAGGTGAGATGAAACCCTATGATGAAAAGACAGGTATCATCTACTGGGATATTCCCTATCGGGCGGGTGAATTGAAAGCCGAAGGTTGCGATAAAGACGGAAATATATTGTCCAGCTATTCCATCAAAACCTCCGGTCGCCCCTACGCTCTCCGTGTAAGTGCCGATCGTACCAATCTATCTTGCAACCGCGCTACAGCGCATCTCATTGTAGAAGTGATAGATGAAAAGGGTGTCGTAGTGAAATTAGGCGATAATGACATTACTTGTACCATCGAAGGTCCGGCACATTTACTGGGGCTCGAAGGTTCCGATAACAGCGACATGAGTGACTACACCGATAATCGCCATCGTGCCTTCCACGGACGTCTACTTACCTACATACAGACCACGGGTGAGAAAGGTCAGATTCGCGTAAAGTTTACTTCACCACTTTTACAAGGAACAGAGATTGTCTTGAATGCTAAATAACCCTCTAAAAACAAATATTTATATGAAATACAAAGTATTATTACTCGCCCTCGCCGCAATAACTACTTCGTGTTCACCACAAGCAGATATAAACTA
>OJMI01003418.1_pt1 | contig 11937 bp, 10 predicted proteins | sample 1597131 | NCBI WGS metagenome assembly OJMI01 (sample SAMEA2452116, study PRJEB22498) | human gut metagenome | reverse complement strand
GTGAGAGGGCGGCGTCTTAACCGCTTGACCAACGAACCGTGTATTATACTATCATGGAGTTTTAAAAAAAGCAAGTACTTTTTTAAAAAAACTTGATTTTTTTTTCTGATAGTGCTATTATACCTATGATAACAACGTTGACTAGATTGAGAGAGGGCAAAAGTCCTCTCTCAATTCACGTTTATAAACATCAGGCAGCTATTCACAGCAATTGTGAATAGTTACAGCCATATAATCAAAAGAGAGGTGATAAAATGTCAAAGGCAAGTGTATATGAGGCAAAGACAGAGAGCTTTATAAAACCAATTCTTGACAGCATGAATTTTGAGCTTGTTGATGTCGAGTATGTTAAGGAAGGCGGCATGAACTATCTGAGAGCATATATCGATAAGGAGGGTGGCATAACTGTTGATGACTGTGAAGTGGTTGCAAGGCAGATGAATGAGATTCTCGACAGAGAGGACTATATTCCTGATTCGTACACCTTCGAGGTCAGCTCGCCGGGGCTTGGAAGACCTCTCAAGAAGGAAAAGGACTATGTGCGCAATATGAATAAGGAGATAGAGATTCGCACATACAGGGCTATCAACAAATCAAAGGAATTTTATGGTCTGCTTAAAGCCTATGATAAGGATACAGTGACAATAACCGATGAAGACGGCAATGAGACTACATTCAATAAGAGTGACATTGCGCTTATACGTCAGGCATTGGATTTTTAATTAAAGCGCACGATAACACAAATAGGAGGAAAAAATAATGAGCAATGAGTTATTAGAAGCGTTAAATATATTAGAGCAGGAGAAAAACATCAGTAAAGAAACTTTACTTGAGGCAATTGAGAACTCTCTTGTTACTGCCTGCAAGAACCATTTTGGTAAATCAGACAATGTAAAGGTAGAAATAGATCCTGAGACATGTGCTTTCTCATGCTACCAGGAGAAGACGGTTGTAGATACGGTTGAGGATCCGGTTGAGGAGATTTCCTTAGCAGATGCGCACAAGGTAAACGGTAACTATCAGCTTGGAGATATCGTGAGAGTTGAGGTTAAGTCAAAGGAATTCGGACGTATTGCTACACAGAACGCAAAGAATGTTATCCTTCAGAAAATCCGCGAGGAGGAGAGAAAGGTAATATTTGACGAGTACAACAGCAAGGAAAAGGATGTTGTGACAGGTGTTGTTCAAAGATACATCGGAAAGAATGTCAGCATCAACTTAGGTAAGGCAGATGCACTTCTGACTGAGAGTGAGCAGATAAAGGGTGAGGTATTCAAGCCTACAGAGCGTATCAAGGTATATATCCTTGAGGTTAAGTCCACATCAAAGGGACCAAAGATTCTTGTTTCAAGAACACACCCTGAGCTTGTGAAGAGACTTTTCGAGTCAGAGGTTACAGAGGTTAAAGAGGGCATAGTTGAGATAAAGGCTATTTCACGTGAGGCCGGAAGCAGAACAAAGATTGCAGTATGGTCAAATGATCCAAACGTAGACCCTGTAGGAGCATGTGTAGGTATGAATGGTGCCAGAGTAAATGCTATCGTAAATGAGCTTCGCGGTGAGAAAATCGATATCATCACATGGGATGAGAATCCGGCAATACTTATCCAGAACGCACTTAGCCCTGCAAAGGTTATCTCTGTTATCGCAGATGCAGATGAGAAATCAGCAAAGGTTGTTGTTCCGGATTATCAGCTTTCACTTGCAATCGGTAAGGAAGGACAGAATGCAAGACTTGCAGCAAGACTTACAGGCTTCAAGATTGATATCAAGAGCGAGACACAGGCCAGAGAGTCAGGGGACTTCATGGATTATGAGAATGACTATGAAGAGGATGATTATGATGACGATTATGATTATTCGGATGAGGAGCTTGCTGAGAACGAGAGATTAGCTGATACAGAACAGGCAGATGTACAGGCAGAGGCTTTTGATACAGAGGCTGACGAGAACGAAGTAGCAGGTACAGAAAATGATGCGGCAGATAGTGGTGATGAGCAGTAATGGCAAATAAAAAGATTCCAATGCGCAAATGCGTAGGCTGTCAGGAGATGAAGGAAAAGAAGTCACTTATTCGCGTGGTAAGGACTGCGGAGGGCGACATAATTCTCGATGACACCGGCAAGAAAAACGGCAGGGGAGCTTATATATGTAAGAGACTTGAATGCTTTAAAAAGGCTAAAAAGACAAAGGCACTTGAGCGTTCCCTTGGTGTTAGTGTATCAGAACAGGTATATGAGGAGCTTGAAAAGGAGATGAACCAAATTGACAGATAGAGTACTTTCTATGCTGGGTTTAGCAGCAAAGTCAGGCAATGTGGTTAGCGGAGAGTTTTCTACAGAGAAAGCTGTAAAGACAGGAAAGGCATTTTTAGTGATAGTTGCAGATGATTCATCAGACAACACAAAGAAGCATTTTTCGGATATGACTGCTTTCTATGAGGTTCCGATTTATTTTTATAGTGACAAGGTGGGGTTAGGGAATGCAATAGGCAAAGAGTTTCGCGCTTCCCTTGCAGTAACGGATGAAAACCTTGCAAATGCAGTGATAAAAAAGCTGCAGTCGAATAAAACTGAATAATGGAGGAAAATAGATATATGGCAAAAATGAGAGTTCATGAACTTGCAAAAGAATTAAATATAAAGTCGCAGGACGTCATAGACACATTAAACGGCACACAGTTTGCTGTCAAAAATGTGCAGAGCGGTCTTGAGGATGAGGCACAGCAAATTGTACGAAAGAAGTACGCAAAAACAGAAGTAAAAAAAGATGCACCTAAGAAGGAAGAACCTAAAAAGGATGAGGCTAAGGCAGCCGACAGACCAAAGAAAAAGGCAAGCATCACAGCAGTTTTCAATGCCCAGTACAGTAAGCAGGGTAGGAAAACAAATGGTGGAAACGGCAGCGGAAATAATGGAAATAACAGTTCGCAGCGCAGGAATGGCAATGGCAGACGCGATAATCAGTCATCACGTCCTGAGCAGCACAACATTATTAAGCCAAGACCTGTCGGAGAGAGAGCTATGCGCCCTATAAGTGAGCGTACAGCGGATCCATATGCAGATATGAAGGCAGCCAATTCACGTCCGGCACGTCAGGCTGACGCAGACAGAAGAGGCGACAGACGTCAGGATAATGGTGACAGAATCAACAACAGAAATACTGACAGAAATACCGACAGAAATGCCGACAGAAGCAGAAATACGGACAGAAACAGCGATAGAAGACCAAACAATCGCGACAATAACCGCGATAACAGCAGAGACAACAACAGAGATAATAACAGAGGTTTCAGAAATGATTCAAGACGTCCTGCTGAGGGTGGCAGAAGCTTTGACAGAAATAATGACAGAAGCCGCAGTAATGACAGAAATAACGATAGAACAGGCGGCAGAGGTGATGACAGAAACCGTTTCAGAAAAGAAACAGTTGCAGTTGCAGCTCCTGATGATGTAAGAGGAAAGGAGAGCCGCGACAGAGGCAACGATAGAAAGAATAAGCATAATCACAATCAGAGCCAGAAGCAGGATAAGCTCGGAAAGAAGCAGGAGAATTACATCAATCTCGAGAAGCACGGCGGTAAGAAAAAGCCACAGCAGCCGAAGGCACAGCCAAAAGAGGATGAGAACGAGATTAAGACAATTTCTCTTCCGGAGAAGATTACAATAAGGGATTTAGCTGATAAGATGAAGGTTCAGCCTTCAGCCATTGTAAAGAAGCTTTTCATGAAGGGCGAGATGGTAACAGTTAACTCTGAGGTTGATTTTGCAGCTGCTGAGGAGATTGCTTTAGAGTTCAATTTCATATGTGAGGAAGAGGAGAAGGTCGATGTGATTGCAGAGCTTCTCAAGGAGGATGAAGAGGATGAGAGCAAGATGGTTCCTCGTCCACCTGTAGTCTGCGTAATGGGTCACGTAGATCATGGTAAGACATCACTGCTTGATGCCATCAGACAGACACGTGTTACAGACCGTGAGGCAGGTGGTATTACACAGCACATTGGTGCATCTGTTGTATCAATCAATGGCCAGAACATCACATTCCTTGATACACCGGGACATGAGGCATTTACAGCAATGCGTATGCGTGGTGCAAACTCTACTGATATCGCAATCCTTGTTGTTGCTGCAGATGATGGTGTAATGCCACAGACTGTTGAGGCTATCAACCATGCAAAGGCAGCCGGTGTAGAGATTATCGTTGCTGTCAACAAGATAGATAAGCCAAGTGCCAATATCGACAAGGTTAAGCAGGAGCTCTCAGAGTATGAGCTTATCCCGGAGGATTGGGGTGGAAGCACAATATTCTGTCCTGTATCTGCACATACTAAGGAGGGTATCGACAATCTCCTTGAGATGATTCTTCTCACAGCAGAGGTGCTTGAGCTCAAGGCTAATCCAGACAGAAATGCAAGAGGTCTCGTAATCGAGGCACAGCTTGATAAAGGCCGTGGTGCGGTTGCCACAGTGCTTGTACAAAAAGGAACACTCCATGTCGGAGATCCAATCGCATGTGGAAGCAGCTATGGTAAGGTAAGAGCCATGATTGATGACAAGGGCCGCAGAGTAAAGGAGGCTAAGCCTTCTACACCTGTAGAGATACTTGGACTCAACAGTGTGCCTTCAGCAGGAGAGACATTTGTGGCATGTGATTCAGAGAAGGAGGCAAAGGCATTCTCTGACACATATATTTCAGAGGAGAAGAATAAGCTCATCGAGGATACAAAGGCAAAGATGTCACTTGATGATCTGTTCTCACAGATTCAGTCAGGCAACATGAAGGAGCTTGATATCATCGTAAAGGCAGATGTACAGGGTTCAGTTGAGGCTGTTAAGCAGAGTCTTGTCAAGCTTTCAAATGAGGAGGTTGTGGTCAAGGTCATCCATGGCGGCGTTGGTGCCATCAACGAGTCAGATGTTATCCTTGCATCAGCATCAAATGCAATCATCATTGGCTTTAACGTCAGACCGGATCCTGTTGCCAAGGCTACAGCAGACCGTGAGGGCGTAGATATCAGACTTTACAAGGTCATCTACAATGCAATCGAGGATGTATCTGCTGCCATGAAGGGTATGCTTGATCCTGTATTTGAGGAGAAGGTTATCGGACATGCGGAAATCAGACAGATTTTCAAGGCTTCAGGCGTTGGAAACATTGCAGGTTCATATGTGCTTGACGGATTTATGGAGAGAGGCTGTCGTGTCAGAATTAGCAGAGAGGGTGAGCAGATATTCGAGGGAGACCTTGCTTCACTCAAGAGATTCAAGGATGACGTCAAGGAGGTCAAGACAGGCTATGAGTGTGGTCTTGTATTTGACGGATTTAATGATATTCAGGAATTCGATATAGTTGAAGCTTACAAGATGGTAGAGGTTCCGAGATAATCATATATTGGTTATCTTGAATTAATGCAGCTATTCGGATAGTTACGGTTTAATATAAAAAGAAAGCGGGATTATATGAGAAAGAACAGCATAAAAAATATTCGTATCAACGAAGAGGTAATGCGTGAACTGTCAAATATCATACGCGGTGAGATAAAGGATCCGCGTATCAATCCCATGACAAGTGTTGTTGCTGTCGAGGTGGCACCTGATTTAAAGACAGCAAAGGCTTATATCAGTGTGCTTGGTGACAAGAAATCACAGGCTGATACACTTGCAGGACTTAAGTCAGCGGAGGGATATATACGCAGAACTCTCGCAAAGAACATCAATTTAAGAAATACACCTGCCATTACATTTATCATAGACCAGTCTATAGAGTATGGTGTTGAGATGTCTAAAAAGATTGATGAAGTAACAAAAAATCTCAAAGAGGATTAACAAAGAGGATTGATTATGACAGAGATTGATTCTATTTTAAAGGATGCACAATCAGTTGCCGTTTCCGGTCATGTGAGACCGGACGGCGACTGTGTCGGCTCAACACTTGCGGTATACAACTACATAAAGGATTATTATCCTGATATAAAGGCAAGGCTTTATTTAGAGCCAAGCCCAAACATCTTTAAGTTTATGCAAAGAGCAGATGAGATTGACAGCAGCTATGCGGATGATACAGTATACGATCTGTTCATAGCATGTGACTGCAGTGACACAGGCAGACTGGGAAGTGCAGCTAAGTATTTTGAGTCTGCAAAAAGGACACTTTGTATAGATCATCATGTTACAAACGGGGCCTTTGCAGACGCAAATTACATCTTTCAGGATGCTAGCTCGACCTGTGAGCTTGTGTTTGAACTTCTGCCGAAGGAGCGCATCACAATACAGATAGCAGAGTGTATTTACACAGGCATGGTGCATGATACAGGCGTGTTCCAGTATTCATGCACTTCAAAAAAGACTATGGATATAGCAGGCTCCCTGATGGAGATGGGCATTGATTATTCAAGGATAATCGATGATACATTTTATACAAAGACATTTGCTCAGAACAAGATTATGGGGCAGGCACTTTTGAATGCTGCTTTGTATCTGAATGGTGATGTTATATTGTCTGCAGTATCGCGTGCTGAGATGGAGAAGTACGATGTGCTTCCAAAGCATCTCGACGGCATTGTAAATCAGCTGCGTGTGACAAAGGATATAAAGGTTGCTGTATTTCTCTATGAAAATGAGGATGGTACCTACAAGGGCAGCCTGCGTGTAAACGGTGATTATGATGTGGCAAAGGTTGCGTCGGTATTTGGCGGCGGTGGACATGTAAAGGCCGCCGGATTTACGATTGAAGGACCGCTTGAGGTGGCAACAGACCGCATCCTTACGGCAATTAAGGACAATATTTAGGGAGAGATTCTTGGGCAGATGGTTAATGGAATAATCAATGTATACAAGGAAAAGGGCTATACAAGCTTTGACGTTGTGGCAAAGCTTCGAGGCATATTCCACCAGAAGAAGATTGGTCATACGGGTACACTTGATCCTGATGCGCAAGGCGTCCTTCCTGTCTGCCTTGGAAAGGCAACCAGAGTGTGTGACCTTTTGACAGATAAGGACAAGGTCTATAAAGCTGTGCTGCTTTTAGGACAGGAGACAGATACACAGGATATTTCAGGGCAGGTCTTAAATCATGCTGAGGTCAATGTGACTGAGCAGGCGGTGTATGATGCAATATCACAGTTTATTGGCAGACAAAAGCAGGTGCCGCCAATGTATTCGGCTCTAAAGGTCAATGGGAAAAAGCTCTATGAGCTTGCCAGGGAGGGCAAGGTTATAGAGAGAAAAGCCAGGGATATCGAGGTGTTTGATATCAAGGTTGAAAGCATTGATTTGCCTGAGGTTACGATGACGGTGCACTGTTCAAAGGGCACATATATCAGGACGCTGTGCAATGACATCGGAGAGAGGCTGGGCTGCCATGGCTGCATGAAGTCACTGCTTAGAGTAAGGGTAGCAGGCTTTGACTTAGAGCATGCACTTACACTTTCACAGATTCAGTCAAAGGTGGATGAAGGTTGTTTTGATATGGTGATGCCTGTTGACGGAGTATTCGAAAATCTGCCGGCAGTGCATACTGCTTCAGATGCTGATAAGCTTGTCAGAAATGGAAATAAAATTCCGGAAGTGCTTACGGATTATTTAAAACACAGTGCTGACTCTGATATAAGATACAGAGTATACAATCATGAGGGCATATTTGTCGGGGTGTATTCGTATCTTGATGAGACCGGTGAGTTTAAGCCGGTTAAGATTTTTATGGAATAGAATAGTATACAGATATTATGGAATATATAAGCAAAACTCTGGATTTTCATGTCAAGGAGCCGTCCGTCATCTCGTTTGGAAAGTTTGACGGGCTTCACAGAGGACATGAATTTCTGATGGAAAAGCAAATTGAACAGAGCAATCTGCATGGCTACAAGCGCATCATATTTACGTTTGACATTCCTCCCAAATCGGAGGTACTTGGCGTTGAGTCAAAGGTTATAATCACAAACGATGAAAAAGAGTATGTGTTTGAAAAATCAGGTATTGACTATCTGATAGAGTGTCCGTTTGTGCCACAGGTGATGACGATGGAGGCGGATGCGTTTGTCAGATGGATAGTTAAAAGTCTTAATGTCAAGTGTATCATTGTCGGAGATGATTTCCGTTTCGGGCACAACAGGGCAGGAGACCACAAGCTGCTTTCTGCGATGGCAGGAGAGCTTGGATACGATCTTATTGTGGTGGACAAGATAAAGGATGGAGACAGGGATATAAGCAGTACCTATATCCGCGAGGAGATTGCGGCAGGACATATTAAAAAGGCGAATGAACTGCTGGGTTATCCCTTTTTCATAAAAGGAAGAGTAGTGCATGGCAGAGCACTGGGCAGGACTATTGGCATTCCGACAGTCAACCTTTCAGTGCCACACGATAAGCTGCTTCCGCCAAAGGGAGTGTATATGTCAAGAGTTCTTGTAAGGGACAACTGGTACCTTGGTGTAACCAATATAGGATGCAAGCCTACTATAGAGGGCAAAAATCCAATCGGTGCAGAGACATATATCATAGATTTTGGGCAGGATGTTTACGGACAGGATATCATGGTAGAGCTTCATAAGTTCGTAAGACCTGAGATGAAGTTTGATTCAATAGAAGCGTTAAAGAGCCAGATGAGTGCAGATATCAATTATACAATCAATTATGCAGGCAGTCACACATTCTAGTGTGGCTGTTTTTTTGCGAAATTACCCAAAATAACGAAAAAATGACAAATATTACGGAAATATTACGGAGAAATATTGACATTTTAACAATTTGTGATATACTCGTAAACATGGGATTATAGATAGCATGAATTGGAGGCTATATGAAAAATAAATTAAAATTAGGACAGGCAGCAGGCGTTGTAGCGTTTGCTATTATTATAGGTGCTGTATCTATGAGTTCAAGCAGCACAGTAGATGCCAGAACATCATTAAAGGAAAACAGAACAGTCAATGCGGGGGTGGCTCTTGGTCTGACAGAGGCGGCAGATGCCACAGAGCTTCTCACAGCAGGGGTTACATCGGCTCTTACTTATTATGGAGCTGACGTATCGGTAGCGCAAAACGACAGCAATGTTGTAACAGCATCTGCACAGGGGGCACCGCAGACAGACGATGCTTCACAGGAGTCTGAGCAGGCAAATGAAGCAGCTCAGACACCGACAGCCGCACAGACCTGTGGTTACACAAATCTTGGTATGTCAGTTATCAGTAGCGGAAACTTAAATATCAGACAGGAGGCTTCGACAGACAGTGAAGTGGTAGGTATCCTTACCAATCACAATGCCTGTGAGCTTCTTGAGGATGCCGGAGACTGGTATAAGGTTACATCAGGCAAAGTGACAGGATATGTAAGCAAGCAGTATCTTGTGACAGGAGATGAGGCAGAGGCTATTGCAGAACAGGAGATTAAGACGGTTGCCACAGTAAATACGGAAACACTGAATGTGCGTGCAGAGAAGTCAACAGATGCTGCGGTGCTTTCGCAGGTTGGAAATTCAGAGGCATTCACAGTCAATTCTGTTGCTGACGGCTGGGTTGAGATAAGTGTGGATGATTCTGTCGGATATATATCACAGGATTATGTGACACTGGCACAGGCACTTCCTACAGCAAAGACAATAGAGCAGGTGAAGTATGGTGACGGTGTATCAGATGTAAGGGCATCTGTTGTATCGTATGCGTTACAGTTTGTCGGAAACAGATATGTGTGGGGTGGTACAAGCCTTGAGAAGGGAGTTGACTGCTCAGGCTTCACAATGAGAATTCTTGGAAAGTATGGAATCTCATTACCGCATTCATCAAGAGCACAGCCTTCATACGGCACAAAAATCAGTGCATCTGAAGCAAAGCCGGGAGATTTATTCTTCTACGGAAGTGGAAGGAGTATCTCACATGTTGCAATTTATATCGGAAACGGACAGATTGTACATGCCAGCAACAAGCGTGATGGAATCAAGGTTTCAAATGCATATTACAGAAATCCGATTTGTGTCGCAAGATATTTGCCGGATTAATAAAAAAACAGTTTACAACAAATGCTTACTATGCTATACTGCATAAGTGTGGTTTTGCCCATGTTCGGTAGTTGGACACTCCGACCTATTGCTGAGCATCATACAGTTATCAGGGCGCATTATAATATAAGGAGGATCAACAATGATCGCAAAGGAAAAGAAACAGGCTATTATCGCAGAGTACGGTAGAACACCAAATGACACAGGTTCACCAGAGGTTCAGATTGCAATTCTTTCAGCAAGAATCGCAGAGTTAACTGAGCATTTCAAACAGAACCCAAAGGATCATCACTCAAGAAGAGGAATGTTAAAGATGATCGGTCAGAGACGTGGATTACTTGCATACCTTAAGGAGATTGATATCGAGAGATATCGTTCACTTATCGAGCGTTTAGGACTCAGAAAATAGTATTTTCTTTAGAGCGGAGTAATTATTATTCCGCTCTATTATTGTTTTTATTATTGTTTTTTGAAAAGCAGAAGTAAGCCGAGACCACTAAAGAGTGCATGAGCGTACATGTATTGTTTAGTAGTTTCGGAAGAGGAATACACTTCTGCAAAAGAATTTTTAAGGAGAATTAATATGTACAAAAGTTATTCAATGGAACTTGCCGGCAGGACTCTTACTGTAGATATCGGAAGAGTAGCAGCTCAGGCAAACGGAGCTGTTTTTATCAAGTATGGTGATACAACAGTTCTTTCAACAGCTACAGCATCTGACAAGCCACGTGACGGTGTGGATTTCTTCCCACTCAGTGTTGAGTTCGAGGAGAAGATGTACTCTGTAGGAAAAATTCCGGGTGGTTTTAACAAGCGTGAGGGAAAGGCATCTGAGAACGCCATCCTTACAGATCGTGTAATTGACCGTCCTATGAGACCTCTTTTCCCAAAGGATTACAGAAATGATGTTACATTAAACAACCTTGTCATGTCAGTGGATCCTGAGTGCCGTCCTGAGATAGTTGCAATGATCGGTACAGCTCTTGCTGTTCATATATCAGATATTCCGTTTGACGGACCATGTGCCATGACACAGATGGGACTTGTTGATGGAGAGTTTATCGTAAACCCTTCACAGAAGCAGTGGGATGAGGGCGATTTACAGCTCACAGTTGCTTCTACAAAGGAAAAGGTCATCATGATTGAAGCAGGAGCCAATGAGATTCCTGAGGATCAGATGATTGAGGCAATCTACAAGTGCCACGATATCAACCAGACAGTTATCGCATTCATGGATCAGATCCGTGATGAGATTGGCAAGCCAAAGCATGAGTATGAGAGCTGTGCTATTCCTGAGCAGATGTTCGAGGATATCAAGAAAATTGTTACTCCTGAGCAGATGGAGGAGGCAGTATTCACAGATGAGAAGCAGAAGCGTGAGGAAAATATAAGAGCTATCACAGAGCAGTTAGAGGAAGCATTCGCTGACAATGAGGAGTACCTTGCAGTACTTGGTGAGGCTATTTACCAGTATCAGAAGAAGACAGTCAGAAAGATGATTTTAAAGGATCATAAGCGTCCGGACGGCCGTGCAATCAACCAGATCAGACCACTCGCAGCAGAGGTTGATTTGATTCCTAGAGTTCACGGCTCTGCAATGTTTACCCGTGGACAGACACAGATTTGTGATGTTGTAACGCTTGCTCCTTTATCAGAGATTCAGAAAATCGACGGACTTGATGCAAATATCACAACAAAGAGATATATGCATCACTATAACTTCCCTGCATACTCTGTAGGAGAGACAAAGGTATCACGTGGACCGGGACGTCGTGAGATTGGACACGGAGCACTTGCTGAGAAGGCACTTGTTCCTGTACTTCCAAGCATTGAGGAGTTCCCATATACTATCCGTGCCGTATCTGAGACATTTGAGTCAAACGGTTCTACATCAATGGCTTCAACATGTGCATCTTGTATGTCACTTATGGCTGCAGGCGTTCCGAT
>OJMI01003406.1_pt1 | contig 11966 bp, 12 predicted proteins | sample 1597131 | NCBI WGS metagenome assembly OJMI01 (sample SAMEA2452116, study PRJEB22498) | human gut metagenome | reverse complement strand
GCACACGGTGGAGATCGTCGCCCTGGCCTCTGGCTCTCGTGAAACGCCAGTCTGGTGCATGATATACGATGATCTGAACTACGAGCACGAGGCAGATATCTTCGCCAACCAGATGAAGTTTGTCAAACCGCTCCGTCCCTATGAAGTGTTTATGGCAAATGTGGAAGCCGGGAATCAGGAACAGCTTATGATCAAAGATCTGGTAGAGTCTTATTCTCTTTCCATTGGCCAGGTCAGAAACTATGGCGTTGTCTGTGCTGTCTCCACGCTTGAAAATATATATGAGCGGTTCGGTTACCATGTACTTGATCGAACACTCAGACTCTGCGTAGGCACATGGGAGGGCGATATGAATTCGCTTTCCGCCAATATGCTCAACGGAATCGCCAGATTGGTATACACCTTTGGCGACACATTGAAAGATGAAACCTTCAAGGAAAAAGTGGGGGAAATGTCGGTCAAGCTGCTTTCGAGAACAGCCAAGGAACGACGCCCCGGTTCTATGGGCTATGCTGAGGCGATGCTTCTGGCCTATAACCGCAAATGCAAATATCCGCTTAAATGGACCAAGCTCTACGAGAAGAATGTGGGGAACAATGAAGGACTGGACATTGATACGGACATGGACGTGGATGAGGGCGGGGACTCTTTTGAGGGAGCCGCCAAAGAATAAGCAAACGGACGGTTCCACCAGGAATCGTCCGTTTGTGATCTTATCATGGAAGGGAAAAGGCGGGGCGCATATACTCTATCGCGTTCTTGCTCAAGCCGTTTTTCTCCGCAACGTTACGCCAATTATTACGCACAACCGAAAGTATTTCGTCTGCCATATCAGTCGCAATATTTTTATCTATTCCAAAATGTTCCGCGACCTCAATCGCCAAATCGACGGATAACGCATTGTCGTCTTCCGTAATATTTAGTGAAAGCGAATCCTTGTCTATATTCGGATTTACGTCATATAACGGAGATAATCGCCAGCCTTCTTCGGTTAAAATAAAGCCGTGGTTTCTTAAATGGTCGTCGGTATTGGAAACCGCGATATTAAACACGATACGTTTCCAAAGTTCCGTCAAATCTTCTCTCGGATTTGCTCCGTTTGCGCTTATAAACGCCGCTATATCTAGATAACTTATTCCGCCCGTCGCATTATCGCCGTCTTTTTTTCCGAGAGCCGTCATAGCAGACATAAAATGGATTCTCTTTTCCCCGAATCTATCAAAACGCTTTACTAAAAACGTACTGCCGAGTTTGGAAAATTTCATTAGTTTTGCCTCGGGAACATTAAGATTGCAAAGCTTTGCAAGATCGAGAACGGTTTTCTCCCATGCGCCTATATCGTATTCGTCGTTTTTTGAAGGGAATTTCGCTATCCATAAACTTCCGTCAACGTCTTTTACCGTTGCTTTCGGTCTTGCCCCGCCCAAAGAAGAACCGGGCGCAAGCAACAGTTTCAGCCACTTGCCGTTTAACAGGTTTTCTTCTTTTTCAAACTGACGAGACGCCTCTTCGAGCGTTCTTAAACTTTCAAACGGCGGCGTTGACAATTCTCTTTCCGCCGAAAGATATTCTCCGTTTTCCTCCAAACAAAAACGTAACGCGCCCATACGCGCCTCGTCGAAAACGCCGAGCAGATAATCCGTTTCATACAAAGTATTTACTTTTGGCAATTTTTGTTCTTCGGCTTTGATGCGCTCTCTGCGCTTCATCAAAAGCCTGCCCCACCTGTCCGGCGCGGTATCCGAAAAAACGCCGAACAAGGTCTTGTCCGTCGGTAAATATTGCCTTGCCTTATACGGCTGCAAATCGTAATCGAAGAAATTTCGGAAAAGAAAACTCATAAAAAACTCGTCGTCATATTCGAAAGAAAACTTTTCTTTCCCTCTTTGGAAATCCGCAAAAAGACACCCGACCTTTATTCTTTTATCTACGTTGTTGTCAAAATAGACGTATATCTTTTTTTCTTGCAACATGTTTTAATCCCCTTTCTTTTTCGTTGCCCGACGGCGCGTCGTTAAATTTAGGTCCTGAATCGTTCGCCCGAGTTTATCGTCCTGCGCAATAAGCAGTAAATCCTTATCCATATCGTTCAGCGCGTGCAAAACAGCCGCATAATATCCCATCGCAACGGAAGGACTGCCTTTTTCAATCGCCCATAACGTTGCTCTGCTTATATTTGCGCGCTCCGAAACGAGTTCGACCGATAAATTTCTTCTGAGTCTCGCCAACTTTATCTGCTCGCCCATTTGTTCTAATATTTTAATCGTATCCGGAAATAAAAGTATTGTCCTTTTTTTCATGACATACCTCCCACCGCTTTAACATTCACTATTATATACAATTGCTTTTGATTTGTCAATAATAATTGACGTTATAATTTTAAAGATTTGTCCATAACGGCGAAATTTTGTCGAATAACACGATACAAAAAACGCATACAAAAAGCGATTCGTCGATTTTATTCGACAAACCGCTTTTTTATTTAGTTTGCAATCGACTCGATAATCAATTTAATATTCAAGCATAACAGTTCTTTTTTACCCGTATAGACAGATACGGAAAAGTGTTCGAATTTAAATTTTTTAAGTTTCACCTTATCATTCTTTTAGCGTCTTTCTTTTAAGTTCGTATATCCGCTTCTATCAATGCGTGGTCACTTCCCGCCTTTATTGCGCCATCGTAATCATAATTGCATTTTGTAATTGAAATATTATTGTCAACAAATAAAAAATCATATCTAACAACGCCTCTTCTTCTAACATTGTGTGAAATCATTAAGCATTTACCTTCTTCGCACGTGGTTATATCATTTGCAACCACATACGCATCTTTCATACCTGATTCTTTTACTTTTTTAAAAAAGGTTTTAGCACCGCCGCCGTTTTCATTATAAAAAATCATCTTATCGAGATCATAAGAGTCAACTTTAGGTTCGTTTGCATCCATGCCGATAATATCCGGTTTATACTCATCGACAAACTCTGTAAACGTGTCGTACTGAATAGATTTTGCACTTTGATAACTGCAACCCGTAATTGAATGTAAGCTCAAAATTTTTATCTTTTTATTATTACACATAATCGTCGCCCAAGCCGTTCTATCCGGGAAAAGATTACGTTCTATAATACCGCTTTCTATCACCTTTATTGTCTTGCTAAAAATCAACATGACACCCAATCTTCTTGCACCAGAATCATATTTGCTTGGTTTACGATAATCTAATGAATAAACAAAATAGTTTTCTTTAGAGTATTTTTCCCTAATGCATTGGGCAACCCACGGACCAACCTCTTGTAAAATTACACAGTAGTAGTTATTTAATTTTGAAAAAAGACTCTATTTTCTTCTCGCAATCATTCATATAACTAATATTCCAATCTATAATTTGTATAGTTTTATCCATTAGTTCTTCTCCAAGCGTTTCAACAGGTATACCCGCATATATTGCCGCTACCGGAATTTACTTATTCCCCTTACTCATTGTCATTTGCTTAAAATTTCTCGTTTTTACAGATAAAGTCTATTAAATTCACGTTTCTGATTCCGCTACGCTGTTGCAAAAGGTAATCTGTTGTTACAACGTAACGAGGATAATTATCTTTTATACTTTCAAGCGGACGATATTCTCGGTCTTCCGTTTCCTTGCTTAAAGCGATTGTGTACGCCACCTGAATATAGGCGTATTGCATATCCGTTCCGCGAACGATGAAATCGCACTCGAACTTGCCGAATCTTCCTACGCTTACCGAATAATCAAGCGACTTTGCATAGATATAAACAATATTTTCAAGTACCGGTCCGTAATTGATTTTGTTGTCCGTGTTTTCGGCATAATAAAAACTCAGATCGGCAAGATAGTACTTCTTTTCTCCGGAAATAGAACGCTTTGACTTCATATCGAAGCGTGGGCATTCATACAAGATTTTCGCGTCGATGAGCGCCTTTATATATTTTGAAACGGTAGAACTATTGATAGGCGTACCGTTTTTCCTTATTGCGTCGCAGATATTATTCAGGCTTGTAGTTGCTCCGAAGTTATTGATGACATACTTGCGAACGGTCTCGAAATTCTCTTTGTTTTTGATTTTCAAACGTTTACGGATATCTTTCTCGAAAATTTCGGATACAACGCCCTGAACGTACTTCCTTTTATCCGCCATATCGTCAAACAGAATTGCTCTCGGAAATCCGCCTTCAAGAATATAGTTCGTAAGTTCTATCATCGGATTAGAATTTATCGGCTTGCCGAAAAAGGCTTTCATCCCCTCGTATTCCTGAAAGTTTAACGGAAAAATTTCAAATTCTATATATCTGCCGGTTAGTTTTGTAACCAATTCTCCGCTTAAAAGATATGAGTTAGATCCCGTTATAAAAATAGACCAATTGCCTTCCGTCCTGAAACCGTTGAGTACAGTCTCAAAATCTTTGACGTTCTGAACTTCGTCAATGAAGAGATATTTCATCTCATCCGTAACGCATTTCGACATAATCAGGGCTTCTAACTTATCCGCCGTAACAACGTTTCTATATTCTCGTTTGTCAAGGTCGAAATATATAATTTGAGATTCCGGGATTCCGGAAGATTTGAGTTCATCGGCAATCATTTGCATCAGGCTTGACTTTCCCGAACGCCGTACTCCCGTGATAACCTTGATTAAATCGTCCGCATGATAAAATCCACGGATTTTTTTTAAATAATTTTCCCTGATATACAAATCCATGCTAAGAATCTCCTTGGCTATACTATATCAAAAACGAAAGAAAAAGTCAAGTTATCGATAGTGATTTTGCAAAAAATCAAAAACTACTGTCGATAACTCGCAATATAATGTTGTCCGAATGTATTATTTGTCGTAACTGTTACCCATCCGAAAATAAAAAATTTAAGTGAAAATATCAAAACGCACAACAATTATAAAGGGCGGCTCGTCGATTTTTCTTCGACAAACCGCCCCGCTGAATTTGTATTTAATACGAAAACATTTTACCGATTATTCTGCATTGCATCAAAGGCTTTTTTGATAAAATCCACCTTAGTCATACCCTTTTCGGTCAAAAAAACGTTGATTTCTTCAAACAATTCTCTCGGAATCATCGTCTGGAAATTCGCATTCTTTTCTTTACGCAATTTTTTGTTTTTCTCTTCGTATTTTCGTCTTGCGACTCTGCTCGCCGTATCTTCTTTCCGAATAACCATAACTTAACCTTATCTGTTTGATTTATTTATTATAATTATACCACATTCAACGGAAACAAGCAATTATTTTATCGTATATATACAGCACTTATACTTTACCCCTTTATTTACATTGTAAATTTAAAAATTTTAACAATACAAAAATTTAAATTCTTAAAGCACAAATTTATTTGTGCTTTAATGACTTTAATTCCACTTTCAAGCTTCTCATACCACTACTTATATTATAATAAGCATGTCTACACGCGCCAAACTTTTTTCCCGGCTTCTTCTTCGGTCATAGACAAACAATTCTGCCAGTTACCCGCTTCGCCTTCTTCATCTTTGAGCAAAACTTCATCTCCACACATATCAACTTTCAACCCTGAAAGTTTTTTTGTGCTTTTAATATCTGTCAGTGTTACTTCTTCTCCTTGGAAAGCTGAAACAAATCCATCTACAACCTTTCTGTCACACTTTGAATATTCAGGTACATATATTTTTACAACGCCATCACCTTCCACAGAAAAATGTTTTTCGTTATTGCTTTTTGCAATGTTTACAACAGTTTTTTCGTCCGAACATTGCTCATGAAAAAGCAAAAACTTTTTTCCGTTTTCTTCAAAAAGAGTGTTTTCATACACACAAAGTAAACCTTCAGCATATCGCATAGTACAACAGAAGAAAGCCTCATACATAAGAACTTTCAATTCCTTTTCAGATTCACAGAGACAGGAATCACAGCCAGCTCCACCATTAGGACGCTGTGCACGGCGAAACGCATTGATATAAATACGGTGAGCAAGTTGTGCATACAAATACTTGCTTGTTTCATGAAATAACTGAACAGCAAGAAGAAGAGAATCTAATAGATGTCTTTTCCCGCATTAAGATGCAACACGCATGTAGACTTTTAACCAATCCTGATCTCACAGTTTTGCGAATATCATCCCTTGTCGGATACGACAGTCAATCTAATTTTATTAATCAGTTCAAGAAATATACGGGGATCACACCTAGCGCTTATCGCAAAAACATGACCCCCGATTCCTGAATTTTTAACAAATTATTCTTAGCGTCACTTAATGTGGCGCTTATATTTTATCTGACCTTTCTGCGAAGTACAAAAGCTGCACAAACAATAAGTCCAATAGCTGTAATCAAAGAGTCAGTTGCAAGATTTGCGCCACAACCTTTACTCTGATTACTATTATCTGTATTTCCACCAGCAGGTGTATAAGTAACTGTTACAGATTCAGTACCGATGTTTCCTGCAGCATCTGTTGCAGTAACAGTAATCTTATTTTCACCTTCTTCCAATGTAACTGTATAACCCTTGTCGCCTGCTGTAACTGTCTCTCCGTTTACTTTAACTACAATTGTTTCTGCATCTTCAGCCTTAACTGTAAAGGTGTATTCAGCAGAAGCAACAGTCTCTTCCTTGGCAGAAAGAACAATTTCCGGTGCTGTTGTATCCAATGTAACTTTTATACTTAAAGTACCTGTTGTTTCACCATTCTTTGCTTCAATAACAATAGTATTTTCACCTTCTGCAAGTGCAAGCGCATATTTACCATCTGCACCTGCCGTCAAAACTTTTTCACCAAGTTTTACAGAAGTAATTTCGCCAATATCCACTGAAACAGCCATCTTCTGGTCTGCTGTTTTAACAGTAGTACCATTTGTAATTCGCTCAAAAGTAAAGGTAAGTTCCGCAAAAACGACTAAAAATTGAAAAACGGCAAAAATGGCGTTTTTTGCGGACGTTACTTTTGCAAACTTCCACACCGTTCTTTTAATAGGGCAAAAATGGCGTAAAACACCCTGAGGTCGACCGTTTTTGTAAAACTAACGTCCACCCCTCGTTTTTAAGCTTCCGCTACTTTTGTCCCGTATTCCTATCTTTTTAGTGTTTCAGCAGGCTCGGCGTCAAATTTATATCGTCTGCCGCTATCTTTTCTATGCCGAGTTTTCTTACTACATCTTGCCCGTACATCAATTTAAATACAGAATACGGACTTTTATCGTTCAACTTTTTTCGTCCATACGAATTTATATGGCTCATCAGTAAATTGATATCCGCTTGGGTATAATTTTCAAGGCTTTCGCCTCTCGGTATTACACGACGGATAAATTCGTGATTCACTTCTATACTTCCTTTTTGATCCGGACGATTCCGGTCGCAATAGAAAACCCTTGTCCTGAATTCGCCGTTCTCGTCCACTTCAAGCCTTAGCGGATTAGAAAATTCCGTTCCGTTATCCGTCAATATTACGGGAAACATTTTTGTGAAGGTTTCTCTTCCCAAGTGGCGATATAATTTCGTAAATATATCTATTACGCTTTTAGAAGTATTCGAATTTCGCAGTATCGCAAGCATAAATCCGCTTTCCACGAAATGAAGCGTAAGCAGTACTTTCCCGCCAATTCCGCCTTTTACCGTATCCATTTGTACTACCGGCACAGGGTTTTCCGCTATGTATTTCAGGTAATCCTCATACGTTCTTCCTTCACGACAACGCGCGTCGATTTTATGTTCTATCTTTTTCCGGCGGGCGCGATACCGAACTTTTCTCGGTAAATCTATGTTTTTCAATTCAAACAGCCCACCGTCTATATAATTGTATATCGTTTTCTCACTGACGCTCAATTCGTCTTTATGCACCGAACAAACGTGATGTACAGATTGTCCCTGTAAGATAGGCTTTGTTATAATTCGCTCTATCTCTATGGCTTCCTTTGCATGAATGTAAAAGCCTTTTCGTCTTTCGGATAAATTACTTTTATACTCATTCTGCGCCGTTGCCGGGCGATAAAATTTCTTCCTGTAATGGCATCCTCGCGTTTTAAAGCAGCCGTCGCAACAATATGGGGATTTTACAAGTCTTTCGCATACTTGCTCTTCGTATTCGTTACAATACTTATTGCATTTGTCGCACTTGTAACAAAATTCCATACAATATTTCGCGCCGCATACCTTGGTTTTTATACATTGATCCGAATTCTTACATTGATTAAACGGACGACCGCCGCAACCCGTTTCCCGTATCTCCAGATGTTTCTTTATTTCTTTGGAGATAGTCGTCGGGTCTCGCTTTAGTTCTTTCGCTATCTTTCTGATACTTTTGTTTGCTTTTAGCAGAGTATATATTTCTACTCTTTCCGATAACGTTAAATGTTTGTATTTTGCCATTGGTTTTCCTCTTCTTTGGTTTATACGGGACATTTAATATTATCTCAAATCTTCCTCTTTTTGTAAATCTTACTGCAACCACCTTCCCTTTGCTCTCCTCGTGTGGACGTTACCTTTACAATTAAGGAATAATTTTTAGCCTTTTGCGGACGTTACCTTTTCAAACTTCCGCACTCTGCTTTTTCTCAAAGAAAAAATATCATAAAACATACGTTTTTAATGATTTTTGAAAATGTAACTTCCATATCATAAAAATAACTGTACGGTATAGAAAAGGAACGCTCCGAAGAACGTTCCTTATACCTAATATATTTTTATTACTTTGAATTGAACCCCGTTTCCTTTTTGTGGGTATTTCCGTCGCTCGATAGTTGACTCGGACGAATTATTTTTGTGCCATACGCGCTTTCATCTTTGTCCGCTACTTCTGCGGCGAATTCCGTTACCGTCAATCCCACGGTCTGATTCGTCCTGCCGTTTCTCAATTCGACAACATAGTCTTTCGGTAAGTGAAAAACTATTGCCTTTTCGCTTCGGTTAATGCTTACATATTTATTCGGAATCTTATATGTATAGTCGCCGTACTTACCGTTTTCAGGCATCTTACATAATCTATATTCCTTATAGCTTGCAATCTTCGCCGCCGATGAAACAGATATATGTACCGTATTTCTTTCGTATTCCTCGTCCTTACCGAACATTCCGCTGTCGATTATTTTTTTAAGTCCCGTTATTGCTTCTTCGTAATCACAAGGTGCATATAACATCGTCCGCGTATGCTCTTCGTAGTCTTTTTTATAACACCCCGTTTCTATTACTCGTTTAAGTAAAGCTGGGACATCGGCGTTATCCTGCGCCGATATACACAGCGAATGATATTTCCGATCTTCCTTGACTCTATGCACAAGCGCACGGAAATCATCGTTTAATTCCACTCTTTTGAGCAATTGATATATATCATAAATATGACGGGAATGCTTTTTCATATCGTCTAAAAGCATATAATCGCACAACGCAAACACTTTGTCTACAAGCGTCCTTTCCATTGTTTGGACGTGAATATCGAAAGGAATCAGCTCGTATTCTTCCGCTTGCTTTGTAAAACCGTTTGCTTTTAACCATTCTCCGATAAGAGAATCCGCTTGTTTCACTTCTTCCGGATAGCATTCCTGTATAAATACAGTTTCCGCCTTGATGACAGGATCTATCTCGTCGTTCTCAAACAAAAGCGGATAACTTATCTGATAGCAGTTATAATCCCGTCTGCTTCGCGTGTTTTCAAGGTTGTTAATTGTCAGCCCGAGTTCTTCGCAAATTTTTACAATCGTCGGTTTTACTATCTTTTTTTGTCCTTCCGTAAGATGTTCGCTGTCAAGCGTCAAGTCTATATCTTCCGAAAACCTATTGATCGCCTTATGGCATTTGGAAAGCGACGTTCCGCCCTTAAAAATAAGTCCGGAAATCTCTTCGTTTATTCTTTTCAACACCAACGTAACGTAGTAATCTTTTTCGATAAGCACGGGCGAAATATTTAACCCTCTACTTACCGCCTGTACCGCTTCGGTAAAATCGTCTTTATTCTTATGCAACCTCATTTAATATATTGCTCCCCATCAGATTCTTTAACGCTTTTGCAGGAAACTTCATTGCTATGTTAATCAACTGCTCTTTCGTAACGCCTCTTTCCCTCATAAAGTCAATCAGTCTTTTTTTTGCAAACTCGTCGATTTTCTCGCCGTTCAAATCGTTGAACAGTTCCATAATCATATAGGCATTTGCATTGTCCCTGTTAATCTCGAAACGCGATTTCCGCAAAATAAACGTTCTGCCGTCCATCTTCACTTCTCTGCGCTTTGCAGATTCGTTGTTCGATACGATTTCATAAATATTAGGAACTTGCGTTGTCACAGAAAACATATTCTGTAACTTTAACCCGCCGTATATTCCAAACACTTCGTCGTTCCATTTCAAATACCTGCGAGCTATTACCGTATCTGCCGTTATCGTAGACAAACCGATAAACGTTTTACGCGGGATATAATATATTCCTTTTGCGAAGTTGACGATTTCCTTTTTTTCTTCTGCTTCTTTGATAAACCTGAATATCTGCGGTCTTGAATAATCGGGGAAAAGCCCGATGATTTCTTCCGTATATATGGGTTCGTTCACAGCAAAGCTGCTTTTAACTCTTTCGGCAAACATAGACTTAACCTCCTTTTATAGATATATTATGCTCTACCTTCGCTTATATGATACTACGGTTTACCTAAAAAGTCAAGAGTAGTATTATGACAATTCCATAAATTTTAGAAAATTCCGAGAAAATATTACTAAGAACACTCTCTCGGAACTCCTTTTCATCGTTTACCCGGCAATCAACGCCGCGATACCCTTAACAAGATACGGACAAGCAACGAGAATAGCAAAGATGACGACAAGTCCGATAACGTAATTTTTAATCATCTTCCGAGCCTTTTCTTTATCTTCGTTCTTCTGCGCAATCACAAAGAATACGCCCATCACGATACTCCATACACCTGCGGTCGTAAGCGGAAAGCGCAATAATTTCTTCCTCGGAAGGCAGAGTTTTATACGAAAGCGTTTTATAATTTTCCCTGCCCGCCGCCCTCGCAAAAGAAAATGCGACAATTAAACTCATCGACATCAGAACGGTAAACAATGCGCATAAATTTTTTTTACGGTTATTCATATCTTCTCCAAGGCGAAAATTATATCGAAAGCCGCCCGACTAATAAAATTTTTCTGCAATCAGTCCGAAAACAAACCGAAACCGACCGAAAACAAAAATCGGGCATACTCGATATGAGTATACCCGATACGCCCGAAAAAGTCAACAATAAACCCTTTCCGGTTTCTATGCCAGCCAAGAATAATTTGTATCATATGCGTCATGCAAATATATGACTCGATAAAAAATATTATCCGCCGAAAACCATTGCCGTCAAAATTAACCTTTTATCGTCGGTAAGGGCATTACGTCTCTGATTTTTCTGTTTTTGTATTCGCCGCGGGTGAAATCGGGAACGGAAACTGGCGCGCCGCCGCTTCTTATCGATTCTTCCGAAAGGGCGGTTACGCACATCATGGCGCATGCTTCGTATACGTCGATCGGCATGTCCTCTTTGTTTGAAACGGCGCGGAAGAAATGCTTTAACATGATGAAATCCATTCCGCCGTGTCCGCCCACCGCGCGGGCTTTTTCCCCGTACTCCTTCGAGATCGGATGCTCATAACGGGTCAGCAGGTCGGCCAGGGCTTTTGCATCGAGACCCTCTGCTTCCACGGAGTCGAGCCCGATCTGCTCGATGGGATATTTCTGGGCGAATCCCCTCGTGCCTACCACTTGATGGATGCGGCTGTACGGACGCGGATTCGATACGTCGTGCTGTACCATGATCGTCTTGCCTTTGGCCGTACGGATTACGGTGGTGTTGACGTCTCCGAGCTTGTAGTCGCGTTTGGCGAATTTGCTCTCCGGGCCGTGGTTCGTGATAGCGGCATCGGTCAGCCCGAACTGGTCGGAAGACATTGATACGAGGTAATCCATCTTGTCGCCGCGGTGGATGTTCATGATCT
>OJMI01003396.1_pt1 | contig 12010 bp, 16 predicted proteins | sample 1597131 | NCBI WGS metagenome assembly OJMI01 (sample SAMEA2452116, study PRJEB22498) | human gut metagenome | reverse complement strand
CCTTGATGGACAGAATATGCGCCTCGTCGCAGAAAAACTGAAAAGCGAAGCGCGGAACGGCAGAACCATTCTCGTGATCACCCATGATAAGGAGCTGATCGAGAGCTGCTGCGACAGAATTGCAAAGATCGGTGTAAAGTTTGGAGGGGGAGATGTTGCATAGATGAAACAAAAGATCAGCAATGTAGCGTACTTGTTTCTTAGAATCTAAATCGTATAATATAGAAGTCATGATAGCACTCTGTTGGCAGCGATGGAATGCCGGCAGAGTGTTTTTCCGCATAGCGTTCCTCTAATAGGATGATCTCCGCAAGCAAGTTCTCATACAACGATCGGTTGACATGCAAATTCGTTTCATTTACACTATTATTAGGAACACTTCCTGATGATAGTGTAACAAATATGCTTGATTTCCGGGCGAGAAAGGGGGGATTCACTTAGTTAAAGATACCATTTGAAACAACTCGCACTTTAGCTTACAAATTATTATATTGAGCTTATTATACCAGCGCGAAATGGTGTCATAATCTGAGTACAATAACAAATGCGTAAAAAATAGGGTACAGAAATAAATCTGTACCCTTATTGAAAAGAAACCATCTCCATGTTATATTTATATGCGGATAGCCTGAGCGCTTTCATAACAGAATCCTTCCACCTCCAGCATGGGAATAACGGTTCATCTACCCGAACCAGTCTGTTACAGCAGACAGAGCGCCTTGTGCGCAGGGTAAGTAACTACGGAAGGAGGAAACTGCTATGGCGAAAGTCAAAGTAGAAGTGAAAGTAACGGTTAAAAAGACTGTGAAGTGTCGCGTCATCGTCCGTCGATGAGCGGTGTTGCTCAGGCTATTCATATTAAATTATCTGAAAATGTATTTGATTATTTGTAGGGTGCAGAACAAATCTGCACCCTTGTTTTGTTCCCTCGTTTGAAGAAACTTCACCAGAATGACTCTGGGCGATCTTGCCGATCTAAAATCACTTTCTGCTGTGCATCAGCTCAGCAATCCCACTTGCATCATCCATTTCGATAATACTAAGCAAATTCATTTCTGACTGCACAACACTGTGCATATAACCGTTGCCATTCATGTTCTCATAATCTGCGAAACACTCCCAGAATGTTTCTGACTCCATACGAGTCCACTCTTGACGTGGATTATGCTCCTTGCTCGTGTAATAACGATAGTTTTGGAGCAGTCTGTCGCGTAGTTTATTACGCTCTCTACGCTGGGAGTTTTCTTCCATCTGCAATAAGCGGCAGGTATGTTCATCCTGCGCCTTACGCAGCTCTTGGATTTCGCTTTCCAGCTTTTCTTGAATCCTAATGCTTTGTTGACGATATTCGGGGTACTTACGCACAGCTTCAAGCGCCTCTTTCAGCTCTTTGTCCTTTTCTTTTTCAGCTTCGTATTTCTTAATAAGATAATCTCTGATCTTCTTATAAGTCATACCAAGGAAAACGGCTGCAAGAGCAACGGTAATCACATTGGAAACCGTAATGTTCCCGAAAGTCTTTAGAAACTCTTCGAGTCCAGTCATAAAGTACCTCCAATCTGCTCAAACCTAATTAAGCTTTTGGGGCATTTACGACCTTGCTCATATTGCACAGACTATCAATCAGATCACTGATTGCATCCATATCAATATCGTAGTCGATGGTATCAGCAGATGCCTTTACCATTGCAAGCACCCACTCCTTACGCTCAGCGCCAGTCTCAAATTTAGTCTCTGCGGTCTGCATAAGGTTCATTACCATATCCAGCACCTTAGACCAGTTCTTTTCTCTGATCGCTTTCTGAACATATTTTACCAACTCAACTACAAGAGGAATTGCGGCAGCTAAACCGGCCAGAGCAGAAACAAGAATCTTTACCCATTCCATATTGCGTATCCTCCTAACAAATGAAAAATAACAGTAGCCGGCAGACTACTGTTATCTTCTCAAATTAAATAGCTGGACTTTCCCAGCTCGATCCGTCATCATTTACTGCGTCAGACATTGCCATTGCAAATTTGATGCCGTCTCCATTTCCACCAACATTTTCAGCTTCGCTTTTATGAACGATTTTACTTAGCACAATGCTACAAGCTGTACCAATCGGCGTAAATACCACCGTCCAGCACATCAGAGCGCCAGTATATCCGGTTCTAATGCTTTCGTTGGCAAGATAAAAGCCGCCAGCCAAGCCAGCAGCCAAAAACAAAAGTATGTAAATTGCAAGCCGATTGCTAAAGCCAAGCGAAACAAGATGATGGATGAAACCTTTCTTTTTCTTGCGACGCTTCACTTTACGCTTAACAGCCATTACGCTTTACCCATCAATTTTGCAAAACGATAGAATAGCGCTGCGGCCTGCTCTCTTGTAAGCTGATCCGCCCAAGCATAATTCGGCTCTCCATTTGCATTATTTCCAGTGCCACCAATGAGACCGTTTGCGATTGCCCACTCACGAGCGTCCTTACTCCAAGTACCGCAATCGTTGTCCTGAAGCTCTGCACGATACTCTTTCATCAACTCTTTGAATCTATCCAAAGTCATATCTTCATCCTCCTGTTCTGCACTTTCACCAACAAGCGACCAATCTGGTCTACCGTACCCACAAATATATGTAGCAGTAAGATTATAGGATTTGGCTCTTACGCATCCACCATTAGGGATAACTCCAGAAGCGCTTGATGTATTTCCCTCAATCGTATAGACTTTGCCATTTCCAACAGCAATAACAAGTCCGGTGTGATAAGATGTTGCTCCGCCATCGTTAGTGAAGAAAATCTGATCGCCGGCCTGAGGATTGCTTTTATGGAACTGTCCCTTTTGCTTATAATACTGAACAGAATAGGTGCATCCAGCTCCAGCACCGCCATATGGCTGACACAGCAGCTTCATAGCAGGATCTACGCCAAATGTCTTGATAAAACACCAGTCAACAAAAACATCGCACCAGGCATAGCCGTTCTTTTTGCCATTGTAAATGTTCCCGATGTTATCCAAATCACGGGCGTACTTTGTCCAGTTGTTGCTACCGGCATTTGCAGTTTTACTATCAAGCTGGGCGTTCGTCGCCTTTTCCAAATAGCCCTCTTCTGCCTTTGCCGTCGCAATAAGTCTTTTAATCGCAGTCAAACTACCAACTCCTTCCTTTGTCGTACTCTGTGCAAACTTGTCATAATAAGCTTGTCCATAGCTTGCACGTTTGTTTTGAACGGCTTCGCTTTGGTTAGCGGGTCGTTCATACTGTAATAGCACAGCGTTAGATGCTTCAAAAACGGACGTCGCAGACTGTAGCGTTTTCCACACAGTAGAATATCCGGAAAGCTCCTTGCAGAGAAATTCAAGCTGCATGTCCAAATCACCGATTGATTTTCCAACGCTTCGTGCGTAATTCAATAGGTTTTGCTTTCGACTCCAATATGTCCATTGGGCAAGTCCGTAACCAGCAGCATCCTTGACAAAGTTTGTATAGCTGCCATTATCAACGGCTTGCGTATAGCTCTGATCTGTAAAATTAAGCTTCTTCTCATATGAGTTTTGCAGATTGATAGGACTTAATCCAGACTCGGCGTATAGATTCCCCATAAGCCCAGATACGCCAAAATCAGTAAAACCTTTTGACTTTAAGAATTTCCAGATTTTTTCTTCATTCATTTATATCACCGCCCTTAAACCAGCGTATAATGCGGCTTCTCTTCTCCGAAAAACCAATATCGAAAATAATCGTCAAGTACAATAGCTACGACAGACAATCCAACCCAAGCAAAGAAAAACGGCAAGCAAATTTGCCCCATCAAATTAAGCGGTAGATTTGAATAGTCCCACACATTTAATCCAAGCCAAACATTCACAATTAAGCCTGTAATAAATTCAAGAGCGGTTACAAGTACACCGCCGATTAAAGCCTGCCATACAATACCAAGTTCCCACGGAAACAGTTCGTTGATTAAACCGATGGAAACAAAGCACATACCACCAAGAATAAACATGGAAATATGACTATGACCGCGCCAGAGCAATTCAATCAAAACATAGGCAGCACCGCCAATAACAAACAGTGCTGCCAGTTTGAAAAATGTCTTCAGATTACGCATTTGCCGCGCTGCTCAGACGAGCAATAATTGCTTGCATTTGTTCATTTGCAACAGCAAGCTTTTCATTCATTTCGGTATTATACGGATCTGGCAAAGTCATTCCATATACAATTGATGTGACAGCTTCAACGCTATCCAAAGATTGTACATAAGATTTCAATTCGTTGTGATATGTTGTTTGTGTCGTAATAAGTGTTTGCGCAGCAATGTAAATCGTTGCAATTTCCGACGCTGTATAGATACGACAAATGCCGCCATCAGCCTGATACGGGAACTCAGTTCCGCCAAGCTCGACAACACGGAACAGGTTTGCAATATTTGCCTGATCCTCCGTACTTAGATTAAAATGCACTGTTTCGCCATCGAGAGTAAGATCAACGCCGTTCACGATTGTTTCGTTACAAGCAATCGAAATCTCCTTCAGCTTTGCCGCACGGACAATTGGTAAAGTGTCTTCACCACCAATGATCTCAACAGCATCATCAAGTGTAATCCAGCCGTTTGCAACTGCTTTAAGCAAGCCGTTCGCACTAATGCAAGGCGTAATGCCGGCCTGTCCATTCTGGTATAGCTCTCTAAGTTTCTCCTTCATTGTTATCCCTCCAAAATTGTTTGAATCATTTCATTGATTGCGGACTGTTGATGGGATACAGCAGTCCCACCGTCAATCTCAGATACAACAACGGTTTCTGCACCTTCAATTTCGTCATGTCCAACGAGGTTATATGGAGTGCTATCAAATGCGATACCAATGGCATCACTTTTTGTTGCGGTTGCAAAACTGCCGCTACTGCCAATTTTGATATAATTGACAGCCTCAGTAATTCCAACCTCCGCTCCATCGGCTACCTTAATAATTCGATACATTTACTTGTCCTCCTTTGCTCCGACTAAATTTGCAATATAAAGTAAAACATCAATATCGGCGTTGAAAAACTCATGATTCCAAAGCCAATAATCTTCATATTCTGGTCTTTTGTATTGACGGCATTTTGGATCTGCCCAGACCTTATCCCATCGGATCTGATAATTACCGTCACGCTTAGAAAGTGTTTTTTGAATGGTCTGAGTTAATTTGCCACGACGCAGACCGCACTCGTCATCGTTTCTCGCAAAAAACTGATGAGCATTTTCACTTGTCGTATAACAAACAGGAAGACCGTTGTAATAAATAACACCGCAGATTTCTTCACAAATAGTTGTCGCTGGAATATTTACGCCACCGCAAATAGCAGTGTCCTTCAATCTTCTATGTACAATGTACTGCATCTTTTAATCTCTCCATTGCTCTGAAATTTTCTATGTTTTCTGCTGAAAAGCCATAGATAGCATAAAAGAGCCGTCGCAGCCTCAACACTCGTTGATGGTTTTGGTAGCTCTCTAAATACGCAAGCATTCCATTTACAGAAGTCCATAAATCCTCGTAGGACATTTCTCCGTTCTGGACTTTCTCATAGAATGCTTTGATTTTGTGTCTGGTACGCTTGAAACTTCCTCGATTACCAGTCACAATAACACGACCGCTTTCCGTCAAGGTATATTTCGCCTTACAATAACGAAACGGTTTGGAGAGCGGAACAATTCTGGATTTTTCTTTACTGATGGTCAGATCCAGTTCTGACGCTTTTTGAACAATGAGACGCATGATCTCCTTTGGATCTTGATTCGGAGGAACTATAATATAGTAGTCATCCATATAATGACCAGCGCATTTAATAGAGAGCTGGCATTTAATGTAGTTATCGAGCGGAGATGGAAAAGCAATCATTTCAGCCTGACTTGGCTCAACTCCAAGCGGCATACCTTTATCGCCGGTGCTTGATGCAACGATATCATCACCAAGCTTGCGTAAATCATAATCATGAATCAGCTTGTCATGACGAGCATAAATAACGCGATGCGATGCACTCGGAAAGAATTGCTTGCAGTCTAAAAGGATTATGTTTCCATTTCTCCCATAGCGCTTAAAATGATAATGCAAGTCCTCACGCAAAAGTCTTTTAGAGAAATGAAAACCTTTGCATGGAAGACTTGCTCCGTTATTCCAAATCATATCTGGCAAATACAAAGGCAATAGGACTTTCTTTGTATAGACCTTATGTATCTGTCTGTCTTGAATACGAGGTGCGTCAATTGGTCTTGTTTTTCCGCGCTCGGAGATAACAAAATGAACATATGGACATGGCTTCCATGTTTTATCCAGCAGTAATTTTCTCCGCCGCGCCGTACCAGAAAACAAGTGCATTTCAAATCTTTGTGCGCTATTCTTCCAGCGTACACCGTTGCAGCATTGCTTTCCTGCTTTGTATAAGTCGCCGTAGGAAAATACATCTGCCATTGTTCCTACAGCAAGGCTTCGTTCTTGTTTCTTGCGCCATCTCTCGGCTTTCCGTCTTTGGAATCTTGCCTCATGACGCTCTTTGCTTGTCATAAATAGTTATTCGCCTTTCGTACAGTTGTAATATAGAGTGCGCCTAAACTGCTTTGCCTTGACACATGAAATAGGATTAAGCACAATATCCTCCCACCATGCAAGAAGCGTCCGTGCAAAAGCATCAAAAGAGCGGTTTTGGGTTTTATCCACGGGAAACATTTCTCCTTTCGCAAAGGTCTCCTTCATCCTCAAAAGGACTACCGTATTTGACCATACCTAAAAAGGGTTGCGAAATCGGGGGCGAGGCCATTGGAATTCCTGGCGTTGTTGTTGTTCGCGTTGCCGTTCGTGTTCACATTGCAGAAGTTGTTGCTGTTGTTGTAGTACGGAGAACGCTCCCACCAATTCGCAGTGGACAGCGGGAATCCCCAAAGCCGACAGGTTTTACAGAAATGCACCCAATTTTTATGATTTGGTAAGCAAAGCCAAATTTTCGTTGGTAGATATAATATCAGCGGTCTTTGTCGCTCTTTAATGTATTTGTCAAAAGACCGTTTTCGGAATCAATCAGTTCACCAAGCGATTGCGCCATATTTTCAAGAATTTCTTTCGCTCTCGCTGGTTTAACTGGATTCCCGTTTGATGTTGTGAAACATCCCTCTGGATTCAGCATCATAATGTCGTAGCAATGAGACAACTCAACATCCAAAGCCATCAACGCAGCTCTTGACTCTAAAAGGTGCTGCTTGCGCAATTCCTTTCTGGTGTGATCCGATGGGAAGATGCTGTTTGCCTTTTCCGCATTTACGAGAACTTCTGACGCGAGATGTGATACATCGTTTGCCATCAGTCTGGAAAATCTTGCAGAAAGTCGAGATAAGAAGTTAATCGTTTCCACATAAATCTTGTTCGCAGTATTTACAAACTCAGCTTTGCTTTCAGATCTATGTGCTTTTAATACCGACATAAATAGAACTCCTTTTTATATTTTGAAAAACAAAAAGAAACCCGCCCTCTTTCGAGGGCAGGATTCTCTTGATACGGGATTAGACGCGGAAAGCGGGGGCGAGGCCATCGGAATACCTGGCGTCGGTGCCGGTCGCGTTGCCGGCCGTGTTCACACTGCAGAAGTAGTTGCTGATGTTGCAGTACGGAGAACGCTCCCACCAACGCGCAGTGGTAGAGGTGGAACTATCACGATACTTCACCTTAGAATTACCATTCTTGAAGTATTGATACTGTGCCTGATAAGTCTGTTCTGTAGAATTCGCATAGGTTCTGCTACCGAAAATCTCATACTCAGCCAATAGCGGCAAGTAGTCAACAGATGTGGTAACATTCGACGCTGTGTTTGAACCGCCGCCAACATTATCCGTATAGATCGTCATTGGCTGCATCACAGCACGAAGATCTGACGGAAGAGCTGCCATTAGCGTATTCGCAACAGGATTTGTCGCAGTCGTAGATGTAGCATCGCCATCATTCGTATTCGTTGAGCCAAGCACATCGTAACGAAGATCGCAGCCTTTCCAGCCACCAGAGTTCGTATTTGAACTATGGTTCATGTTGAAATATTTCGTTCCGTCTGTGGAATAGCTGTTGTACTTACTGTCTGTCAAGCAAATATCAACACCATTAGTCAAAGCGGTCTTGAATGTACCAAAATCAATGCCAGTTGCACCATTATGATTAAATCCAAGGATATAAACATAATAAGTTCCGCTGACTGACTTAGTACCAACTGTTCCACTCACAGAGACAGCCTTACGATCACCGACCGCCCAATAGCTTGCACCTGTTCCAGAGACACTGTGAATAGCCGCCCAAGAGTTGTCATTCAGCGTAGCAAGAATGAACTCAGCTTTGACCGCGACAGTTTTGCTTGCGGGTGCGGTATAGTTCGTACCGGCAGTACAACTAACTGTGATAGTAGCTTCTCCGTTTGTCTGATTGACATGAGAAACTGTAACCGTAGTCCCACTACGAGAAGCTGTCGCCACGCTTGTCTTATTAGATGTAACACTCAAAGTACCATCATAATTTCCGCCGATTGTAAATGTATCAGTCAGCTTACTTAGGTTCAGCGTGATACTTGTCTTGCTTACAGTCAGCGTACCAGTTGCCTTACCGATCTTCCACGAAACAGTCTTTGCCGTAATCGTACCGTCAGACCAGCAATAGTCATCTTTCGGCGTAAATGTAGCATTGTATGTACCAGCGTTTGTCCCAGATGTCGTTCCGCCAATCGTCATCTTGGATGTATCATAGTTACTCCAAGACGGGGACTGAGAGTTCTTATTGTATGTCAATGTACCACTCTGGCTTGGAACAGTCGAAATATTCAAACGATTTGGAACTCCGGTTATTCTATTACTTGTGTTTACATTAACTGCACCATCCGTAGAGATGGGGAAGAATGAAATGTAATAGGTTGTTCCATTAGTTAGGCCGGTAACAGTAAGTGCGGAATTCGCATACTGATTACGAGTGGTCACATTTAATCTATAAGCCGCAGCGCTATCATCTGGAGAAGTTGCATAGCTTCCAGCCTTAACGACAATCTTTGTGCTTGCCCATGTCGCAAGCGTCACGCCGTCCGAAACTACGGTCGCGGCTGGATCAGTCCACTTGATTGCAAGCTTTCCATTACCAGCGGCAACGGAGCTTGCACCAGAAATATTACCAACATTTACAGCAGCAGGAGTAACATTGAATTCGTCCTCCGCACTGTCCGTATATGTACCAGTGGTAGTGTATGGGAACAGCTTGTAGTAATACTTCACGCCGTTAGTCAATCCACTATCACAGAAATAGGCAGATTTATATTGATCTCGTGTCTTGCTGTCGAGAACGATTGTGCCATCTCTACGACTTGTCGGAGCAGAACCAGCCTTACGAACAAGGAGTGTTCCTCCCCATGCGGCAAGAGTAGAGCCAGCAACGACCATATCATCAGGATCAGTCCATTTTACATAGACCTTTCCAGCCGCCGCGAGCGTTGCAATTCCCGTAACAGCAGCAAGGGCAAGTCCGCCGCCAGATCCGCCGCCAGTTGGGAAATTAGAAATAATAGGCATATTGATTCCTCCATTAACCTAAGAGAATAATTACAACGGGAATATCTTGTTCTGGGAGTTCACCATCAGCTACGATTTGTAGCTTTCCGTTTTCCTGACCAGTGATGGAGAGCAACGCTTCTCGCGCAATTTCCCGTTGCTCGGCAGTCGCACTATGCGCCACCGAAATAGTTCCGTTTTGCGCAGCACCAAGCCCCTCAATAGAGAGTTCTTGTGTGAAAGGAGCATCTACGCCTACCCATGCGGAAGCCAGCAATGTTGCCGTAGCTGAAGTGCTTTTGTCTGCTTTCTCGCCAAGAGCGGTGTCAATTTTCACCATATTGGATTGCTCAGAACCATTCATTTTCTGTCTCCATGTTTGGAACTTAGCAGACGCATCATCTTCCAAATAAAGCCCGTAGTTAGTTGTTTCGCTCATCCGTCAACACCGCCTTTCTTAACTCAGCAAAATAATGACGGTTGGAATATCGCATGTGGGTACAGTGCCATCCGCAGCGATTGTGATAGTTCCATCGGCCTGAGCGCAGACATAAAGCTCTCCATTCTTTACTGCCTCCATCGCTTGTGCTGAAATGTCTTGTGTAATGCTGATAATTCCATTCTGATTTGCACCTAATCCATTGATCGAAATACTCTGTTTGCCGTTCACCCATCCATCTGCGGCCAGAGTTGCATAAACAGCGTCGCTTGCGCCGCTTCCAGATGTGAGGTCAACCCACGCATCATTCAAATAGCGCCAGAAGTGAGCCGTATCTTTTACAAAGTAAAATTGTAAGCGTCAATTCAAGCAGCGACTTGTCAGGGAAGAATGCCTCTGCCAAACTATAAGAGTCTGAAATAGTACAAGGTAGTACCAGAGAGTATTCAAGACTCTGAGATAGTGAGGTGCAGGCATGGAGAAGACGGCAAGTTTACAGAGAGCTAATCAACAACACCGGTTGGCGGAATGGAGCCGACGTGTGGAGGCCTGCCGGAGCAGCGGGCTGCCGGTAGGACAATGGTGCCAGGAAAAAGGGATAGCGGTATCCACCTATTTCTCCTGGCAGAGGAAGGTGTTTCAGGCGCTGAAAGAAGCCCAGGAGGTGACCTTTGCAGAGGTTCCAATCATGGAGCATTCCCAGCTCTCCGGACATATCGTAGCCGCTATGGAGGTAAGCGGTGTGCAGATTCAGGTCTATGAGGGAGCGGATGAGGCCACACTGCAGGCAATTCTCCAGGCAGCAAAGTCATGCTGAACGATTTTAGTTGCAGCTGCCCGGTGTACATTGCCTGCGGATACACAGACCTGCGGCGAGGCATTGACGGACTGGCCAACCTTGTAAAGACCCAGTTCCAGATGGACCCCTTTCAGCGGGCTCTGTTTCTATTCTGTGGGAGACGGCGGGACCGGCTCAAGGCACTGTACTGGGAGGGAGACGGGTTTCTGCTGTTGTATAAGCGTCTGGAGAGCGGCAGTTTTCAATGGCCTCGGAGCACGGATGAAGTGCAGGCTCTGACGCCGCAGCAGTATCGCTGGCTGATGGAGGGGCTGAAGACAGAGCAGCCGAAGGCAAACAAAGCAGTGAGGGGTCTGAGCGCAATATAATACCGGAAAGCATTGAAAACACTGGTTTTTTGTTCCGATTTGTGGTATCATTTTCTTATGGGAAATGAAAAGAATACCGCCACAAACACCCCGGAAATGGTGACCATTTCGCGGGCGGAATATGATTCTCAGCAGGCACAGCTGACTGAGCTGAAGCTCCAGAACCAATGGCTTCTGGAGCAGCTTGGTCTTGCCAAGAAACGGCAGTTTGGCGTATCCTCAGAGCGTCTTGAAGAGGGGCTGATGGACCAGCTGTCTCTCATGGCAAATGAGGCGGAGGCCTACGCCTATGGGACAAAAAATGCCACAGCGGAGCAGGTAGCGGTAAAGGCCCATGCCCGCAAGCGGCAGAGTGGCAATGTACTGGATATTGTGCCGGAGGGCATCCCTACGGAAGTGGTGGAGCACCGCCTCTCCGAGGAAGAGCGTACCTGCGATACCTGCGGCACCGTGATGGAGGAGATTGGGAAAGAGGTGCGCCGGAGCCTGAAGATGGAGCCGGCCCGATTCTGGATCCAGGAGGATGTGTACTACACCTACGCATGTAAACAGTGCGAGGCGGAAACAGGCGAAGGCAATCTCCGGAAAACACCTAAACAGCCGACGCTCTGCCCGGGCAGTTTTGCCTCCCCGGAGGCGGTAGCCCATATCATGACGCAGAAGTTTGTGATGTACTCACCACTGTATCGTCTGGAGCAGGAGTTTCAGCGGCAGGGACTGAAACTGTCCCGGCAGACCATGGCCAACTGGATCCTGCAGGCCTCGGACGCCTGGCTGAGACCGGTGTATGACGCCCTGCACCGGCAGCTGTGCCAGGAGACCGTACTGCACGGAGACGAGACCACGCTGCAGGTGCTGAAGGAGCCGGGCAAGTCCGCACAA
>OJMI01003387.1_pt1 | contig 12034 bp, 8 predicted proteins | sample 1597131 | NCBI WGS metagenome assembly OJMI01 (sample SAMEA2452116, study PRJEB22498) | human gut metagenome | reverse complement strand
AAGCCTCGCTCTGGTACTGAAAGTAAAACCTTTCTAAATCTTCACTGCTATACATAATTCTATAAATTTGGTTGGCAGCGAAGGTATTACTTTTGACTAATAGCCATTTTTTGACTGCTTACTAAAGTAAATTTACTCTAAACGGTAAAATAGGCCTTTGCCATTGGCCAAATATAAACCAACGACTCATATATTTCACAATTCTATCTTTCAACACTTTGAATCTAAATAATTTAAAATTGAAACATCTATATTCATGTCAAATTTACGTGCAAATAAAGCATTTGCATTATCGATGAAATCTTTATCAGCAATTTTCCATATATCAGGATGTCCATTAGTCTTAACACCATTGCTATACCATTTTATTAAACGCAAAGCAGGATTATCCATTTCTTTTTCTGGACTTTCAAATTGAGAGAATTCATTTGGTAATAATAAATTTTTCATAGTGCTTAAAGAAGTCTGAAAATAACTTTCTTCAGGAGCTCCAATATGACTAAATATCTTTTTCAAATTCTTATCATAAAAATAATTATTTAAGATATGTTCAATTGCAATATCAGGCAGGATCCAAAAATGTGAACCTGCAGAATATGTATATTGTGTAGACTTTAACCAATCTCTAGGAGCTCCTTTAATCAAAGTCATTATACGATCATAAATAACAGCAAATAATTTTACTAATTTTCCGTACTTTGAAAAATAAAATTTATTTCCAACAATATTTAATATTATTTTTCTCAGATGCTGAGATGTATAAAAATATCCAATATTTTTCACCCAATTTACACCATGAAGTGCCGCTTCATCCACTCTATACATATCAATCCAACACATTGGATAATTTTTTATCAAGTACTCATAAATATAGTTCTTTGATTTTATTGGATAATCTTGTCCACTCAACAATACAAAATATTTATATACACCCTTTGTATAAGCTAAATTAGCACATTTACAAGTAGCATCAATCAACGAAAAATCAAAAAAATATGTTTTTACCCTATCCTTGACAAAAAAAATACCCATATCTTTTAGATTTTCAAGACTTTTTTGGAAAGGTAATATATCAACTTTTTTATCAATATGTATATAGAAATCAAAATAACTATTAGCCAAAGAACTAACTAATTTACTAATCTGGTTTGGGTTTTTATGTCCCAATATAAGAATTGCTATTTTATCCATATCAAAGAAAGTTTATACATATTTACAAATAAGGCTTAATTCCTGAAACTGATTTAAATATAAAAGACCTAAATATATAAATCAGTATCAACCAATAAAAATAAGGAGTGTAAACATTAAAAACTTCAAAAATAGGAGATTGAAAATATAATAAAGTTAACAATAGAAAAAATAATATTCCTACTATATTTACAGTTTTCATTAATCTTATTGCCAAATATTCAACAATCATACAAATAACCCCCCACATAAAAATACCTCCCCAATATCCAAAATCAAAATAAAGAAGATAAATAGATGATTTAGCTGTAACTGAAAGTCCTGGATCATACGATATGTCATCACGAAATCGCTCTTGCATTTTTGATTTGAACAACCTACTAAAGAATTCAGCCCTACCATATTCTAAATTAAAGCTTCCATCAGGATATTTACTTAATGCAATATTTGTCATTTTTGGACCATCTGTATAATAAAGAAATTTATCGAAAAAACGTTTTGTTCCATCTTCTGCAACACGACTTGTATCATTTCTAAACATACCAATTACACTAAATAAAGATACGGCAACAATCAAAATCATTAGTATAGTTTTTAAATCACGTTTAAAACCAATATAATTTAAATTTTTTTGTACTAATAAATAAATAATTACATAAGGTAATATAGCTAAAAGAATCCATAATCTACCTCCACCTGAAATACCTATAGCGCTATACATTAAAGTAATTTTCAAAAATTCTTTTGCGTTTAAGCCACTTATTGCATGTTTATAAGCCAAAAATCCCATATAAAATGTACCTAAAACCGTTATATGTCCAGATATACGCTGAATTATGGAAAAAAATCCTACTTTTTTAACTGTTACAGCAACTAAACGATAATCACTTAACGAATTAATACCCCCAACAGATATTATAAAAAACAAAAGACAAACTCCACAAAATAAGCAAAGATAAGGCAACCATCTAAAAGAAATAAGTAGATCATCTACAACTTTAATTGGTAATGGTTCGTATTTTTTAGGATTTATAGATACTGACTCTGTCATTAAATGAGCTAATACAAATCCTATTGTAGCACTTATCATCATATATAAAATATAAGGTGCTACTTTTTCATAATGAATATTTTGAGTCCCCTTGCCTAATACATCATTCAATTCTAACGCCATTAATGATAAAGTAATGAGCCATGTTAAAGAATGAATGACAGAGGGAATCAGTAATCTATATCGTTTTTGAAACAGCAAAAAGAATAAATAAATTAAACAAACAGATATACCTATATATATATATGACAATGTGGTCATTTGAGTAAACTGATAATTGAATAAAAATTAAATTTTCCAAGATATTTATTGCTAAAATATCTTTTACAAGCAATATGTCTTTTTAAAGCTAACCGACATAAAACAGCCCATCGTTTCGAGAAAAAATAAAAAAAATATTTTTTATCATATATATTTGAATTTAGCACTTTCACTGATAATAAATTTAGCCAAGTTTCAACTCTTTTCAAATTATATTCTGAAAGTCCTTTGTTATTTGCAACTAACTGATGGATTTCAATTTCTTCTTCAGTTAATTCTCTATTAAATAAATGCTCAAGCATTCTCGTACGAAAAGCCTTTGAATGGGTTTTCTGTTCGCCACCATTAATAAAAGAAACTTGTTTATGAGAATAACGATATGCTAGAAGTGGTTTGGGTATATTAGCCATGCGCCCCTTCCATATCATACGAGTCCATAATTCATAATCTTGCGCCCTCTTAAAATTAGGATCATAATTCAACTTTTGTTCACGCAGCAATCTAGCATTCATCATAACAGAAGGATGCATCATCGGCGTACCTACCAATAACATAATTTTTATTAATTCATGATCAACTGGACATTTTATATAAGGATTAAATAGCTTTGTCAACGTAGAAATGTTCCCTATCTTTTTAGCCCAAGAACCTACACATATAACCTCTGGATTCTTTTGGAGAAATAATACTTCCTCCTCAATTCTATTAGGGTATGAAATATCATCTGCATCCATTCTCGCGATATAAATTCCTTTAGCCTCACATACTCCAGTATGTAAAGAATACCCTAAACCTTTATTTTCTGAGTTTATCATTAAACGAATACGTGAATCTCTTATTGAGTTTATTATATCAACAGTATGATCCTTAGAACAATCATCTATAATAATAAACTCAAAATTAGAATAAGTTTGAACTAAAATACTATTAATAGATTCTTTTATCGTATCCTCATTGTTATAACAACCCATTACAATAGAAACAAGAGGAGCATTTTTAATACATTTTTTCATTATTTCCTCAATATTTTATCTTTAACAGTAGATAATAATGACAATATTAATTGCTTTTCTGATACAGCCAATCCAAATTTAAAAATCAATAAACAGATTATTAAAACATCAATAAGTACATAACAAATATTATCAATTAATAATGAATTATTTATAAACAATTGATATCCATAATACGAAATGAGAATTGATATAATAAACAAAGACGTACACGGTAAAAAAAGTTTATATATAAAAAGTTTCATAGAAACATGAAGTGTCTTAGATGCTACGTAATACTTAGAAAATGTTAATATCAGTTCTACTATAATCATTACATACAGAAATGTATAAACATCATGATAAATAGAAGATATTACATATCCAATTGGTAATGATATAAAAATAATGAAACTAGATATTATCTGATAGTATTTAACTTTTCCATTAGCTTGAATGCAAATATTAATTCCAGTAACCATATAACTTATCAAAGTTATAATTAACAATAATGTACTAATGCCTTCTGTGTAATCTGGAACGTTTTTTAACCAGAAAACTAAAATTTTATCCATGACATGAATAAATGGACAAAACATGATAAGTAATACAAAAAAGGCAAATTTAGAAGCTGTAATAGACAATTTAATCATACGTTCGGAATTGCCAGTCCCCCCAGCCTTATATATTTGAGGACGAATAGCACTTAATAACGAATTCGAAAAGAACATAATCTGTCCATTAATTTGATTAGCCACACCATAAGCTGCATTAATAGCTGTTCCATAAAAGGTATTTAATAATACTGCAACTCCCTGATTTTTCCCTAACCAACTAATCGATTCTATCATATTCCAACCTAAAAAAGAAAATAAACTCTTTCTTATTTTTTTATCAAATTTAAAAATGTTAATATTTTTACATTCTACAAATTTGAATTTACAAAATATAAATCTTAAGAAAAAACTAATAATTTGTATTAAACACAGAAAAAAACAAAAAGTAATAAGAGGATCTTTTCCACATAAGACTATTAAGAAAGCCACACCTAATTTAAATAAAGCTTCCAAAAATTCTATAAAGGCCGAAACCATAATATATTCATGAGCACATAAACAAGCATTGAAAGGAGTTGTAACTGTACTCATAAATGTAATAAAAACCATAAAGTGATAAGCCATTTTAGCTGCATCTATTCTCGAAGGCTCAATTATAAAAACAGAATCAAAAAGGAAAAGGCCTAATGCTTCCAACACAAGGACTAAACACAATCCACATAAAATATGCATAGCAAGAGTCATATTTAAAATCATTTGAACCCTATTTAAATCTCCTCTTCCTAATTCAAATGCCAAAAAACGTTGAACAGTATTTCCCATCGTCCCATTAAAAAAGCCTAACAGACTTATTGCTCCTGCCACTAAATTATAAATACCAAAGTCTGTAACCCCTAAATTATTTAATATAATCCTAGTCGAATAAAATGTTACGAATAAAGACAATAGCATCTTCACATACATAGCTATTGAATTAATTGCCACACGTTTTGAACTTCCTGTCAACATCAAAATATTTATTTAGTTTGTAATTTTTCGCCACGAAATTTAATTAATTTCGCAGGATTACCAACATAAACGCCATATGGTTCCGCATCTTCAGTAACAACAGCACCTATTACACATCCACGCCCAATATTAACACCATCTAAAACAATAACATAAACTCCAATCCAAATATCACCCCAGAATAATGATTCCTTTTGCTATTAAACCTTGCTTACAAATAGGAATATCTTGAAAATAATGATTAACTATAGGTTGCTATTCTCACATTATCACCAATAGATATCCCCACATTACCATAAAGCATACAATAGGGATATATCGTACAATTATGACCTATAGATATATAGCCATCTTCGATAATTAACATCCTTCCATAGAATATGGAACTTCTTTCTCCTATTAATATAACTTCCCCCCTTACTTATAAACAAAATTTCACATGAGAATCAATACCAACTTTACATCCTTTTTTAAAATCCCTACAATTTTTTTATCCAAAGCCATAATTCCATTATTAAAATTCGTCTTGTAATAAAAAATTATATTTCTTATTTAACATTATATAGACATATTATATAATGAATAAAAACAATTACATTACCTTCAATTATATAAATTGGAATAAGTGGAAATATATATTCTACTGATTAAAAAACTAACCCTTATAATTAACATACCACTCTGCAAATTTTCTTAAACCACAACGTAAAGATGTAGCAGGCACAAAGCCAAAATCTTGTTTTAATGGAATTATATCAGCATAAGTAATCGGAACATCCCCCGCTTGCATCGGAACAAACTCTTTATGAGATTCAAAATCATAATCCTTAGGAAGAACTCCAGCACGAACCAATTCTTCCTGCAATATAGTTACAAAATCCAGTAAACTTTCTGGATTATTGTTCCCTATATTATATATTTTATAAGGAGGAATAGGTAACCCATCTACGCCAACTTCACGTTCTGGTGCATGTTGCATAACACGTAGAACCCCTTCTACTATATCATCAATGTAAGTGAAATCTCGCTTACAATTACCATAATTGAATATTTTTATAGTCTGACCAGCAACCAGTTTATTCGTAAATCCAAAATATGCCATATCCGGACGTCCACAGGGACCATAGACAGTAAAGAATCGTAACCCTGTACTTGGAATATTATATAGTTTGGAATATGCATGTGCCATCAATTCATCACTTTTTTTTGTAGCAGCATATAAACTAACAGGATTATCTACTTTATCCTCTGTACTATAGGGAACTTTTTTATTTGATCCATACACACTTGAGGAAGAAGCATAAACAAGATGCTCAACCCCTTCTTTTCCTCCGTCATAACTATGACGACATGCTTCTAAAATATTATAGAAACCAATTATGTTACTATCGATGTAAGCATCTGGATTTTCAATACTATATCTAACTCCAGCTTGTGCGGCCAAATTAACTACAAGATGTGGACGATATTCAGAGAATATCCGATTTACCACATCACGATTAGCTATTGAATCATGAATAAAGACAAATCGTTGATCAAACAAAGAAAGTTCGTTAAGCCGTTCGTATTTTAAAGTTACATCATAATAGTCTGTGATACTATCTATTCCTATAACGCGTAAATCATTATATTCATTTAATAATCGTTTCGCTAAGTTTGCACCTATAAAACCTGCAACCCCTGTAATTAATACGGTTTTTCCATGAAGATTTATATTATACTGTAACATAATTAATCTCTTTTAAAAATATCTCTTGTATATACTTTTTCTTTTACATCACCCAAACAATCATCATAACGATTCGCTATAATAGCCTGGCTCTGTTCTTTAAATAAATCCAAATCATTTACAACTCTACTGCCAAAGAAAGTACTGCCATCTTCCAATGTCGGTTCATAAATAATAACCTCAGCACCCTTGGCTTTAATACGCTTCATAACACCTTGGATAGAGGATTGACGGAAATTATCACTGTTCGATTTCATGGTTAAACGATAAACACCTATTACCATTTTTCTCTCCTTGTTTATATCCCATTGGCTGGAAGCTGTATAATAACCAGCTTTTTTCAATACCCGATCAGCGATAAAATCCTTACGAGTCCGGTTACTTTCTACAATGGCTTGTATCAGGTTCTCTGGAACATCTGCATAGTTTGCCAAAAGCTGTTTAGTATCTTTAGGCAAGCAATAACCTCCGTAACCGAAGCTTGGGTTATTGTAATGCATGCCAATACGAGGGTCCAGACATACGCCATTAATAATAGATTTTGTATCAAGTTTTTTCATTTCTGCGTATGTATCGAGTTCGTTGAAATACGAAACACGAAGTGCCAGATAGGTATTAGCAAACAGTTTTACAGCTTCGGCTTCGGTCAGTCCCATAAACAACGTATCGATATTTTCCTTAATGGCACCTTCCTGTAACAAAGAAGCAAAAACATGAGCTGCCTCATCCAAACGTGCGTCTCCTTCTGGTCTTCCTACGATGATACGGCTGGGATACAGGTTATCGTACAAGGCTTTGCTTTCACGCAAAAATTCCGGTGCGAAAATAACATTCTCCGTATTCATTTTCCGGCGTATGCTTTCAGTATATCCTACGGGAACCGTACTCTTGATGACCATAATGGCTGTAGGATTCACCCGCTTAACCAGTTCGATGACTTCTTCTACATGAGAGGTATCGAAATAGTTCTTTACCGGATCGTAATTGGTAGGAGCCGCAATCACTACATAATCTACATCACTGTAGGCTTTTTCACCATCTAATGTCGCTACCAGATTCAAGTCTTTTTCTTTCAAGTATTTCTCAATATACTCGTCCTGAATGGGAGATTTATGTTGATTGATTAAATCTACTTTTTCTGGAATAACATCCACAGCCACTACCTGATGATGCTGCGATAACAATGTGGCAATGCTTAAGCCTACATAACCGGTTCCGGCTACAGCTATTTTATATGTTTTCATTGACAATATTTTTTATAAGAAGTGTTCGAAAAGAAATAATCCGATTGAATGATGACAAAGTATGAGTATCTGTACCATACAGATTTATCATAGCTTTTGAATACAACTCTTCAACCTTTTTTTTGACCGGATTTCCGTATCCCCCTACTAAGGAAGGCAGATTAGACTGAAACATAATTCCTGCTTCTTTTAGTCGATGATACTCTTTTTCTCCCATATAGGTATAACGTTCCGGATGTGCCAATACGGGAATGAATCCTGCTGATTTGATTTTTTCCATCATACTATACAGATCCATCGGCGGATTGAAATAGGAAGTTTCTACCAACAGATGATTGCCTTCTGTACCCAAAGGAAGTAGGTCGCGATGAGCAAGCCGTTCCTTGAACAGGTTATCGAGCATGTATTCGGCTGCCAAATTCAGACGTATATTTCCGGTATAGCACTTTTTAAACTGCTCGAAGCGGCTGCGTAATCCAGCCGTGGTATTAGGAATATCTTCCATGATGTGGGGGGTGAACCAGACTTCACGGATTCCTAACTGTTCATACAGTCGCAAAATTTCCAGAGATTCATCAGCGGTCTGTACGCCGTCGTCCACACCGGGAAGCAGATGGGAATGATAGTCGGTCATTCCCCGCAGGATTCCGCTTTCTGCCAGCGTCTGTTTTCGCTGAAAAGGCCACCACCAGCTCATTGCTTCTGCTTTTCGTTTCCGTAATAATAGCTCGAACCGTAGCCGTAATGATAACCATAGCGATAGCCGTAACGGTAAGAACCATTGCCTTCGGTACCGTTCAGCAGTACCGCCATGTTTTTGAACTTATGTTCGGTATAAAGAGTTTCCAGTTCAGGCAGCATGCTACGTTCCAACAGTCCGGCACGTACCACAAAGATGGTTCGGTCGGCATACTTTTCGATGATATGGGTATCGGCAACCAGTTCTATCGGCGGACAGTCTATCAGAATATAATCGTAACGGGTACGGAAGTCGGCAAGTAATGTCTGCAAACGTTCACCCGACAACAACTCCGTAGGATTGGGAGGGATAGTACCTATCGGTAACACATCGAAACGGACGGTTTCGGATGCCGGCACAATTACGTCTTCAATACGCTGTACTTTACCAGCTAGATAATTACTCAATCCATGGTGTGGCGAACCGACATAGACCGAAGTAGAACCACGGCGAAGGTCACCATCAATCACCAGCACTCGTTTTCCCTTGATAGCAAGCGTAGCAGCAATATTAACAGTCAGAAAGGTTTTGCCGCTGCCGGGATTGAAAGAAGTCATCAGGATAACCTGTCCCTTTCCGTTTTCACCGGAGACAAATTCCAAGTTGGTACGCAACACACGGAAGGCTTCGTTCACCACATCACGACTGCCTTCTTTTACTACTACCTTAGTTTCGGTAAGCGGAGTCACTTTTTTATGGAACAGACCGGAACGACGGACTTTGCCATACAAAGGGATTTCTCCTACAAAAGGAATGGAAAGGTTCTCCAAATCTTTTTTGCCACGTACACGAGTATTCATCGTTTCCTGTAAGAAGACAATCACGATTGGAATCAAAAGCCCTAAAGCAAAACCAACCAACAGAATATTTTTCTTCACTGGTGCTGTTGGTATCATAGAACCAGTCGGCGGAGTAATGACACGGGTGTTGTAAGCGGTAAAGGCTTGTGAGAGTTCATTTTCCTCACGCTTCTGGAGCAGGAAAAGGTAAAGGGATTCCTTTACTTTCTGCTGGCGTTCTACCGACAACAGGTATTTGGCTTGCGAAGGATTGGCCGCAATACGTTCCGTTGCCCGCTGGTCGCTCTTTTCCAGACTACGAATTTGAGTGTTCAAGGTCGTAATCAGATTATCCACAGAGGATACAATGCTCCGACGCATGGAGCGTAACGACTCGTCCATATCCACAACCAAGGGGTTCTGTTCACTACTATTCGCTACCAAGTTATTACGCTGAAGTTGCAAAGTATTGTATTCGGAAATCTGACTTTCGATATTCGCATTTTCCAGACCGGAATTAGCAGGCAGTAACTGGTTACGACTGGAAGCGGCGGTCAGATAGTTACGAATGTAACGTGCCATGGAAAGTTGGGTATTCAGGGTCAGAATCTGCGACTGTGCCTGGCTGCGCTCCGTCATATAAAGCTGGGAAGCCGCCTGCACATCGGGTAACAGGTTCTCGCTCTTGAAAGTAGAAATGTTTTCATCCACATGTCCCAACTCTCCTTCAATTACTCCCAAACGGTCGTTGATAAACATGGAGGTACTGACTGCAATCTGGTTTTTATCTTTAATCCAGTTTTCATTGTATACGGCAATAACCGTATTCAAAATATCTTCTGCACGCTGGATGCAAACATCCCGAAAGCTCAAATCGATGATGGTAGCTTTCTCATCATTCAAAGCGACACTCAAGCCATCGGCGTATCGACTGACAGCCGAATTTAATCCGGAACGAGAAACAGTCAGCGATTCCGAAGTCTTTTGCCAATCCACAAAGGCGGCAGCCGGACGGATAACCACCTTTCCTATCGGAGTGACCAGACTGTCGTTCAAGACTCCGACTACTTCTCCATCCACTTTTTCTCCATTATGCACAAAGGAAGTCAGTTTCACCCCTTTCGGGCGAACAGATTCTACCGTTAGCACCGCAGTTTCGTTATCGCCCAAACCGGCAAAACTGACCGTCAAAGGCAGGTTCTGTCCGTAACGGACCTGCGGATAGAAACTTCCTTCCGTACTATAATCCACTTCCAAATGCAAACGCTTTACCACATCATACATCACGGCAGGCGATTTCAAAGAAATCAGTTCGTTGTTTACATTCGTATTGGACTGGAAAAGTCCCAAATCGGAAAACGAGGATCCCACGTCACCAGATAAGGACTGCCCCTTCGATTCTTCCTTAATCAGCAAAGAAGCCGTACGGGTATAAACCGGTGGGGTTTTCAACAAATAGATTGCGGCAATGCCTAAACAAACCACCAAAGATAAAACGAACCACTTCCACCGGGCAAGGCAGAGGTAATACAAATCCTGAATACGGATAAAATCGTCCGCTTTGGCAGCCGGACGGGTATGTTGTTGAGTTTCGGACATAAATTACAATTTATTAAATTTCAGTTATTACTTAAAGACAAGCACAGCAACCGTAGTCAACAGCGAAGCGAGTGAAATCCAGAACGACGTTGAACGTACGTTGTTACCATTTACCGTCGCCTGACGGGCACGGACATTGTTCGGTTCTACATACACTACGTCGTTCTGACGCAGATAATATACCGGAGAAGTATACAGATGTTCTGCCGAACAGAGATTGATGCCATATACATGCTGTACTCCTTCTTCTTCACGAAGTACCAATACTTTTTCACGCTTGCCGTAAATGGTCAGATCCCCCGCCATACTGATGGCATCGAGTACCGTCACTTTGTCCCGATCGATACTGTAACGACCGGGTTTAGTAACTTCCCCCAAAACGGAAATGCAGAGATTCATGTATTCTACGGTTACCACCGGATCTTTTACCAGATTCTTGGCAAGCAGCTCACCCTTGATAAAGGCGGCAATTTCTTCGCGGTTCTTACCGGCTATCTCAATCTTACCCAATACCGGAAAATCAATCATACCTTCTTCATCGACAGTATAACCGGAAACCCCTTGACTACTATTAGTTGTATTATTAGCAGTTACAGCTCCCTGTCCTATCTGCTGCCCTACATAAGGCAGATTGAACAACTGTGTTAACTGAGGGTCACGACTGTTTACAATGATAGACAGTTTATCGCCCGGACGAACCTTGATTTCGGTAGCTGCAATGACCTTCTGTTCGCTTTCACCGGGACGCAAATCCTGGAAATATGTAACATGCGAAGGGGCTGAACACGAAAAGGTTGCCCATACGGCAAAAAGGAAAAATGCCACCTGTAGCGACAAAGAGCGGATAGATAATCTCATAACGATGGTATTAATAAGATGTTTGA
>OJMI01003365.1_pt1 | contig 12100 bp, 10 predicted proteins | sample 1597131 | NCBI WGS metagenome assembly OJMI01 (sample SAMEA2452116, study PRJEB22498) | human gut metagenome | reverse complement strand
TTACATCACATTCTAACTACTCTGCACTCCAGCGTCCTGACGCGCCACAAGGAAGGATCAGTCCTGTCTCTTTCACCGGAAGTCCAATCTCCTGCGACTCCACATGTCCGCCGAATTTCTTTCCTACCTCGGTAGAAATCATATAAGTAAGCACCGCCGGAGCCAGTCCGGTTGTATATGAATTCACTAAAAAGAATAACGGATTATCCGACAAAAGCTGACTTGCCAGTGCGATAAATGGATGGATTTTCTCCTCCAGCTTCCAGATCTCACCCTTTGGTCCTCTGCCATAAGATGGCGGGTCCATGATGATGCCGTCATAATGATTGCCACGGCGGATCTCCCGCTCCACGAACTTCACACAATCATCAACCAGCCAGCGGATTGGTGCATCTTCAAGTCCGGATGCCACCGCATTTTCCTTGCCCCATGTCACCATACCCTTTGATGCATCGACATGTGTGACCTTAGCGCCCGCCTTCGCTGCTGCCAGTGTCGCACCGCCGGTATAGGCAAACAGATTCAGCACCTTGATCTCACGGTTTGCATTTCGTATCTTCTCACTAAACCAGTCCCAGTTCACCGCCTGCTCTGGGAAAAGTCCAGTATGTTTGAAGGTAAATGGTTTCAAATGAAAGGTCAGATCTTTGTAATTGATGCTCCACTGCTTCGGCAGATCGAAGAATTCCCATTCTCCACCGCCCTTGTTACTGCGGTGATAATGTCCATTCAGCTTTTTCCATGCCGGGTTCTTTCTTGGAAGATCCCACAACACCTGCGGGTCCGGGCGAAGCAAAATATAATCGCCCCATCGTTCCAGTTTTTCTCCCTTTGAACAATCTATAATCTCATATTCTTTCCACTGATCGGCTACCCACATATACTTTTAGTCCCTTTCGTCTATTTTCTTATACATTGCGTCCTAATTTTATACAAGCAATACTAACACACCCAACTTTCCAACGCAAGAATGAAAGTCCCGTTTTTGTCATGAAATACAGATAAAAAAAGACAGTTTGCACATTTTGTACATGCAAACTGTCGTAATTTTCTTACCAATCACGCTTCTCGATTGGAATATATTCTTTGTGATGACCAACGAATTTGTACGCTGGACGGATAATCTTGCCCTTATTTACCAACTCCTCGATCCGGTGTGCAGACCAGCCAGAGATACGGGAGATTGCAAAGATCGGTGTAAAGATCTCGATTGGCAGCTTCAACATTGTATAAACAAATCCGCTGTAGAAATCAACATTCGCGCAAACCGTCTTGAATGTACGGCGATGCTCGCTGATCAGCTTCGCTGCGATACGCTCAACTCTGTCATACAGTGCAAACTCATCCTGCAAGCCTTTCTCCTCGGAAAGCTTCTTCGCATACTTCTTCAGGATTACCGCTCTTGGATCGGACTCACTATAAACCGCGTGTCCCATACCATAGATCAGTCCAGAATGGTCGAAGCCCTTCTTATCAAGGAGTCCCTGCAGATACTCGGAAATCTCATCCTCGTTCTCCCAATCCTTGACATGCATCTTCATATCATCGAACATCTGCTGTACCTTGATGTTCGCGCCACCATGCTTCGGTCCCTTCAGAGAGCCAAGGGAAGCAGCGACGGTCGAATACGTATCCGTTCCTGTCGATGTCAATACATGTGTCGTAAAGGTTGAGTTGTTACCACCACCATGCTCCGCATGGATAACCAGACAGACATCCAGAACCTTTGCTTCCAGTGCGGTGTATTTACCATCGGTACGAAGCAGACGCAGGATGTTCTCTGCGGTTGAAAGTTCTTTCTTCGGTCTGTGGATAACTAAGCTCTTATCAAGATAATAGTGTCTGTATGCCTGATAACCGTACGCCGCCATAACCGGAAACTGTGCGATCAGCTGCAGACACTGCATCAGTACATTTTTGATATCCAGATTGTTCGGATCTGGATCGTAAGTATATAAGGTCAGAACACACTTCTGCAGGACATTCATCATGTCACGGCTCGGTGCCTTCATGATAACGTCACGGTTGAAGCTCTCTGGCAGCTGGCGAAGCTCACCAAGCACCTCCTTGAAACAGTCAAGCTGTTCCTGACTTGGCAGATCACCAAACAAAAGCAGATATGTCGTCTCTTCAAAACCATACTGGCTGTTGCGGAAGCCCTGTACGAGCTGCTGTACTTCATATCCTTGGAAATAAAGCTCTCCAGGAATTGGCACACGGTGTCCATCCACAACGCTAAATCCCATAACGTCGGACACTTCTGTAAGTCCGGTCAGTACGCCTCGTCCGTTGGAGTCTCGAAGTCCCCGCTTTACGTTGTACTCTTCGTAGAGATTTAAGTCAATCTTTCCGGAGTCATTACAAAAACGTACATATTCATCTAGTATCTGGTCAAATTTCAAATCTGACATAACCTCAACTCCTATCTTATTCGATCTCTTTGCTCATAGTAAAAGTGTAGTCTGTTATCTTTCCTGTATCCGGATCCGCATAAGCACTTATGCTGATATAATGATCGCCCTCATAGTAATATACATAGTAGGAAATGAAATATGTATATTCGTCCTTAGAGAAATCATCGCCCAGATCGCCATACACCGACTCAATCTTACTTCCATCATCGCCCATCGAAATACCGCCTGGGAACGTGATGTTACTTGTATAATAATCCGCTTCTACTCCGATTTCAGAGATATATCCATACTTTGGCAGAATGGCATTGCCGGTGAAGTTCTCCAGCTTGATGCTGAGCTTCTCGCCGTTTTTCTCCATGTAAGTGCTCTCGTAGTTCTTACCACCGATATAGTCGGAAACGGAAGTATCCAGTGTCCATCCGTCTTTCTCCAGTTCCGTAAATGGAACCGGAAGTACATAATTTTTGTCTCCAATTGTAATAATACCATCAAATCGGTCAGCACTTGCACCACCCGGTGCCACATACTGATCGTTGATTGCCGGTGCATCCATACTCAGATCTGCAACCGAAGTTGCGCCCTCTGGCATTTTGGAATTGATCAACCGGATGGAGATCAGATTTTTCTCCGGTGTCACATCAAAATCCATACCATCTTTCTCGTCATCTCCTGCATAATCAATGGATACATAAGTTCCGCTTCCATCAGAATACTCATTTTCACTCCGGTATTCCGGTGCACCATATGCAGTCTTGATATCACTCTCTGTCGATTCAAACAGCTTGATTCCATTTGCTAACTCGATTGTAAAGTCATCTTTATATTTTCCGGATTTGGAGCTAAATGAGAATCCAACAACATAACAGTCATTGATCTCCGCCTCATTGACACCCGGATTGGCTACGATCACCGTCAGCTGTGCACGATCCGTATAACTTGTGATATAATCCCAGTCACCCGATGCCACCTTCACAGTCGCGCTGTCCGTCCGCCAGCCCTTTGATTTCCACTCTGAATATGGAAGTGGAAACTGGTAGATCGTACCATCGATGTTCGCAGTATAATCTCTCCATGAATCAGACAGTTCCGTCGGCCATACATAGTCGCCTACACCACTTACATCTGTCTCCGTCGTCGCTTCCGTTGTGTTCTCTGTCGTCGCATCTGTCGCACTGGCTGCTTCTGTTGTCTCAGCCGGCTGTTCTGTCGTCGTTGCATCGTTATCTTTTTTCTTTTCTCCGCCTAGGATCAGAACCAACCCTACAATCAGTGCCACAACTGCTGCCGCAATCCCTGCGATCAACCCAATCTTCTTTTTATTTTTTCCAGATGCGGTATCGTTCTGTCCCGGTGCCAGATGCATCGACTGCATCGATGCAGACATCGAACTATTTCCGTTTCCAGATGCGGTATATGGATTTGCCTGCGGCATTGCATTGCCCGCTGTAACCGGTCCACTTCCATACAGATCTGTGAGCAACTGTCCAATATCCTGATAACGTTCCGGTGCCTTTACCGCAAGTCCTTTTCGAAGCACTGTCTCTGTCCGCTCGGATACGGAGATGCCTTTCTTCGAAGGATCTACATAAGTGTCCTCCTCCATACGTTCCACGCCGTTTGGTGGAACCTCACCGGTGAGCATCTTATACATCGTCGCACAGAGACTGTAGATATCCGTCCAAGGTCCCTGTTTTCCCTTCGCATAATACTGCTCTGGTGGTGCGTAACCATGCTTTAAAATCACAGTATAGGTCTTGTCAGTCTCTGCGGACTGTCCGCGTACCGAACCAAAATCAATCAGCTTGATCTTGCCTTCGTTATCAACCATGATATTATCCGGGCTGATATCCCGGTGTACCAATCCATTTTTATGTACTTCATACAGAGATTCAAATACCGGTTTCATCAAAGCAAGTACGGTCGCTTCATCCAGCTTTCCGCCCATGCCCTTAAGATAATGCTTCAGATCCACACCATTGATATATTCCATAACGATATATCCGGTGCCATTTTCATAGAAGAAATCCTTCACGGATACGATACCCTGTAACTGATAGAACTTCGAGAGATTCCGTGCCTCTTCTACATATCGTTTTAAACCCTTGTCATATATTTCTTTCTTACTATCCAGTGTTGATACGATCGTTGTCGTCATCGCATCTCTCTGTGCAAAGCTTTCCGGATAATACTCTTTGATCGCGATATACGTCTGCAGATTCAAATCCCAGCCAATGTATGTAATCCCAAAACCGCCCATGCCAATCACACGGCCGATCATATATTTCCCCTGTAAAACTGTAAACGGACGCAAGCAGTTTGGCTTTTCTTCATAGCCACTCACATCGAACCCGCAATATGGACAGACATCTTCTCCCTGTCCAAGGGCTTGCATACAATTCGGGCACTTATCATATCTATTCTGCATCGTATCCCTCTCCCTAATCTCTGTTAATCTGTGTCATTTTTTACACATATGTTAGAATTATACCAAAAATACTACTTTCCTACAAGTTTTTTCAGATTTCTATGATGTATTTTTCAAACGCATTGACAACTTTTGTATTCTTATATTCTGAAATCCGTTTGAAATCTCTTCCATAATTGATATGCACGTGTCCATGTGCAAACAACAGTGGCTCATACTCATCCAAAATCTGATAAAACGCCTGAAAGCCAGTGTGTGGCAGATCCGTGCTGTCATTCAGTTCAAATGCCGGTGAATGCGTGATCAGAATATCCAGACCACCAGCCTTCTTGATCTTCCTTCGCAACTTGCGCACACGTTTCTTCATTTCATCCTCGGTGAACTGATACATCCCGAAATTATAGCACATACTTCCACCAAGTCCCGCGATCCGAACACCCTCATGCACATATACATCATCATCGATACAGATGCAGCCATCCGGTGGCGTCTCGTCATAGCAGGCATCATGATTGCCATGCACATACAGAATTGGCACCTTCGCAAATGTCGCCATGAAAGACAGGAACTGCGGAGCCAGATCGCCACAGGAAATAATCAGATCGATCCCCTCTAATTTACTTTTCTCAAAATAATCCCAATAATACTTGGACTCTTCGTCTGCAAGTAACAAAATCTTCATTTATCTTAGTCCTCGTCCTTTACCTCTTTTTGTTCGGCATCTGCTTTCGCCTCATCCTTGACACCCTTCTGCTCGACAATGGATTTCGCCTCATCCTTCATATCCTCGACATCTGGAATCTCGCCCTCTACGTTATCCACCAGCCAGTTCATCAACATGATCTCCTCCGGTGTCATGATCTCCTCGTCCTCGTTCTTGATCGTATGATCCTGCGCCCGGAGCACACCATAGAACGGATGGAAGCTGTTCTCACGGATCAGTTTGCCGATAATTCCGACTAACTGTTTCGTGCCTTCAGGCACCTTGTTCGAACAAATGATATCAACGACCTCTGCAGAAAGGCCCCACCAATAATTGATTGCCTTTGTCTTCACAGCATCATCCTGCTTGATTGCACCATTTACCACACTCTCAATCAGTTTCGCATAAAATTCGCCCCACTGATATAGCGGGAATGCGAGGTTGATTGTTTCATCCCCTTCGATATGATATAAGCCATACCGGCGGTTATGTGAATTCGGCTTGATCATAACCTGATCGGAAATGTATTCGATTCCATTTTCCTCGAATTCACGAAGTACATTCTCCCGCGTATTTCCCTTCACGGTCGTCCATTCGAGATAGACCTTCGCATATGGATTCACCATGCGCGCACCAAGCGCAAATGCATTGATGTTCGCAGTCATACCGACGATCGGATAGTCCGCCACATAGCCGATCTTTCCATTCTTTGACAATGCACCCGCGATCATGCCCGCGAGGAATTTCACTTCATAAAGTCTCGCGTAATAGGTGCTGATAACCTTATGAGACGTGTTCAGTGAGCAGTTCATAATCGTGGCTTCCGGATGATTGACCGCCACCTTCACGCTCGCACTGATGAGCTGTGGTGTCGTTGTGAAAATGATTGACACGCCCATCGCGATCAGGTCCTCCATCGCCGATATCGCCTCTTCCTCGGATGCGATATTGTGCACCTTCAGTGTTTTGATCGTATCCGGATAATGCTCATCCAAATATAATCGTCCAAGCTCGTGTCCATACAGCCATTCGGATTCCTGTGGATCCTTGTTGAAAACGAACGCTACCATCACCTTCTTCGGTGTCGAGCTTCGGAAATAATCCATCAGCTTCTTACGTCCGAGCTTCGTCGGCTCCATATGCAGTTCCACTTCCCTGCCTTTGGACTCAATCAGGAACTCATCCCACAGGAGCTTGATCTTCTCCTTCATCTCCGCTTCGGTCATATTCTTTACAGCTTCGTATCCGTAGATGTCAATAAAGATCAGCAATGTGTCGCTGTTGGTCAGCGGCAACTTATCGCCGCCAAGTGCCTTGAATGACACACAGAACCGATGGTTCGCAGAGCCAAAATCAAGCTTCTGCTCATCTGTCCATTCCGCATCAGGATCTGGACTCGTCAGCTCCAACAGACGGCGGAAACATCCTTCCTGTGAAAACCAGATATAGTTGATCTCTGTCAGCTTGTAAAAATCCATGAATTCATAATAGATCTTCACCTGCAGATCATCCGTTTTCTTCGGAATCTTCCGTGTCACCTGTGCCGGGATTGTAACCGCATCAAAATATTTCATCACGGATACACGCTTATTTCCCTCTACGACATAGAATTTATTCATATATTCGTAAACCTTGATCGGATCACGAATTCCCTCTTCGATCTGGCTGTCACACAGTGCCGACCATTTGGCACCAAATTCTGTCTTATAATCAAGCAGTGGCATGAAGTTGTTCGCAAATGCGTATGTTCTTCCGACATTGCTCGTTCCAACGATACGGTCAAGTGGAATCTGAACGATACCCAGTGACATCTCGCCCACGATATCCACGCCCTCTAATATTTCATCCAAAACCGGAAGGTATTCATTCTCGCCCTTGGAAACCGCATTTTTAAATGCTTTCAGTCCTAATTTCTGTGCTTTTTCGTATTCTACATATGACATAATCGATTCACCTCGTCTCTCATATTACAACGTAATTGTTTTCGTCTCTTAAGTCTTTGTTTGCATACTTGGTTATTATTATATGCGGTTTCTGCATATTATACAAGAGATTTTCCCCTGACAGCGGGGATATTCGACACGGACGCTTTCTGTGGGGTGATGGTTCTGTTCCGGGACCGCTTCCGCTTAGTTGCTCCGAGTAGCGGTACTAAATTCGCGCACGCGCTCATTAAGTACCGACTGTCGCAAATGTCCCTGCACAGAATCCATCATCCCACACAGAAAGCTGTGCATGATCCGCGAAAAGCCCCGCTGTCCTCGCCACGCCCGAAGCCAATTGGGGCTTTGTGGCTGATTTCCCAGCTTTTCGCCCAATTCACTTGCTTCTCTATAGCAAAAACGCCCGGTTACAAACCGGGCGTTTCCAAACATATATTAGTAATTATAGCAATTCAACTCTTTCACTTCTTGTTTACCCGTGTCCGTATAGTTCAGCTCCAGAGCTGCCTGTGCATCATCACAGCTTACACCATTCATGATCTGGAGTATTAACAAAGCGGCTATATCCTGTGACAACAGTACCCTCTCTTGTAAATCCTTCTCCTGCCCCGACACAACCAGTCTTGTAAAATCCTTGCTATACGCCACAGACAGATCCGCGGTTCCCATAAGATTGACAGAGGGATTCATGTTTAAAACATCAACCATACTTTTCTTTGCATTTTCCAACTGTGCATCCGCATATTAAACTTCAATCCTGCTCTCCGAATTGATTCTTGCACTTTCGCACTTGCCATTTTCTTCCCACATGCACCTACCATAAGAGCAGTTCAACCATAAGAATCAGAAACACCATCTTTCTCTTTTTCATTGTATTATAGAATTTCTTCAATTTGCACCCCTCTTATAATCGCTCATTTAAACTTATTTCAATCCCATTCTATTGTTCTGATTCCATTCTAATTTAACACCAGCGATTCCATATCACTTACAAACCCATCCATGTCTCCGGTACTATTTTCTGACCTGTAAGAAATTCCATAGCACGTATCATCTGACATTTTTATAATAATCGAACAGCCTGCTTGTATTCCCGTGATATCTGAGTCCTCATCTACGTTCTCTGCTTCCCAACTACAGATATTTCGATTATTCATGCTATTGATGATTGCGTCCTTCGTCGCGTCGTCCGCAGCTCCCACAATATCGTCGGCAGATAGGTTTTCGATGTTTCCATTTGTAGTGAATACTTTACCAAGCTTCAAATCAATCACGGTTGTCTGGCATGTTTCTCCTTCTACATGTTCCACAATGACCGTCTCTACCTGATCCTGATATTCTGGCAGGAATTTGTTCGTCGTAATCTTCAGTGCAGCATAATCGGGAATTTCTGTTCTATCTTGTAACTCCTTATAATCATTAAGCAGAAATCTCGGATCTCCCTCGCCGATATTCTCGTAGGTCAATCCGTAATAGCTGACAAATGCGTCGAAATCAACGCCATCAAATTCCGATTCGTCGATGTTGAATTCCTCACATACATATTCCAGTGTTAGCTTCTCATCCTTCGCCTGCGCTTGTCCATGTTCTGTCGTAACATTATCCTGATCTTTCTGACTGCCTTCTGTTGTGATATTTCCCTGTTCCTTTTGATTATCCTGCTTGTCTGACACGCACCCTGCGAGGGAAAGCATCAGGGCTGCCACTATCACATAATAATATTTTCTTCTCATATCTTGCTCCTATCTGAAATCCCGCTTTATTCTAAATTCTAAGCATCCCCATACGTTCTACCATTCCTTGCACCCTTAGAATGACTGTTTCTAGTTTAATTTAAAATATCTTCGTAATATCCTGATGCCGATTCATCACCCGGTAAATCTCTACATACTCATCTCTAATCTTATACAACACTACATAATTCCCGCAAATCACATACTTATAATCCGTCCGGAAGCTGACTCTCTTGGCAAGATCCGCCCCCATATATGGAAATTGCTGTATATTCTCAAATCGGGCATATATCTCCTGAATGGTTTTTACTGCCATTTCTTCATTGTCTTCGGCAATATACTCTTTAATATTCTTTAAGTCCTCTGCCACAATAGGGTTAATCCGTAATTTCATCATAAGCTATACCCCTACAGATTTCTTAAGTTCATCCAAGCTCATCCAGGCACTTTCATCCTTAACTCTTTCTTCTGCCTCCTGCAACTTCATAAGCAGTTTCTTTTCCGCCTTTTCACGTTCATAATCTTCCATATCCATAACCACAAACCTGCCTCTGCCATTTTTGGTCAAAAACACAGGTTCTCCAACTTGGCAATTTTTTAACACTTCATTATAATTTCTTAAATCTGACACAGGTAATATATTCGGCATAAAATCAACTTCCTTTCTTAAATATAGTTTCTTTATTTATATATTATACAAAACCGAGCTGTAAAATTCAACGTAGAATTTTACAGCTCAAATAGTGCAAATTTTCTTATATTCATGAATATTCTAACAATCACATGTCTTATACATACAAAAAGAAAAGTCCTATAAACACTTGGTTTACAGGACTTAACCTTATCCTTTATTATCTTGAGAACTCGTAATTAGCAAACACCCTGTGCAAGCATAGCGTTTACAACCTTCTCGAAACCAGCGATGTTAGCACCAGCTACATAGTCATCGTTTCCGCCAACGGTTGCATTGTATCTCTTAGCAGCATCAGAAATGTTAGCGTAGATTGTCTCCATGATTCCCTTAAGCTTTCCATCAACTTCCTCAAATGTCCAAGAAAGTCTCTCAGAGTTCTGGCTCATCTCAAGTGCAGAAGTAGCAACACCACCTGCATTTGCAGCCTTACCACCTACGAAGAGAACACCATTCTCCTGAAGGTACTTTGTAGCTTCCAATGTTGTAGGCATGTTAGCACCCTCTGTTACAGAGATAACGCCGTTTGCTACAAGCATCTTAGCATCGTCAAGGTTCAACTCGTTCTGAGTTGCACATGGAAGAGCAAGGTCACACTTAACAGACCATACACCATGATCATCTGCGTTCTTCTTCTCATGATACTGAGCAGATGGACGAGCTGCAGCGTACTCTGTAAGACGTGCTCTCTTAACTTCCTTAACCTCCTTCAGAAGGTCAACGTCGATTCCTTCTGGATCGTAGATCCAACCTGTAGAATCAGAACATGTTACACACTTCGCACCAAGCTGATGTGCCTTCTGGATTGCGTAGATTGCTACGTTACCGGCACCGGATACTGCACAAGTCTTGCCAGCGATATCGATATCGTGATCCTTCAGAAGTGCACTTGTAAGGTATAATAAACCATATCCTGTAGCTTCTGTACGAGCAAGTGAACCACCATATGTAAGTCCCTTACCTGTAAGAACGCCTTCGAACATTCCACGGATTCTCTTGTACTGACCGAACATGAAGCCGATCTCTCTTGCGCCTGTTCCGATGTCACCAGCCGGTACGTCGGTGTCTGCGCCGATATATTTGCAAAGCTCTGTCATAAAGCTCTGGCAGAATGCCATGATCTCTCTGTCAGATTTTCCTTTCGGATCGAAGTCAGAACCACCTTTACCTCCGCCGATCGGAAGGCTGGTCAGTGAGTTTTTGAATACCTGCTCGAATCCCAGGAATTTGATAATACCAATATTTACAGAAGGATGCAGACGGATTCCTCCTTTGTAAGGTCCGATTGCACTGTTAAACTGTACACGATATCCGGTGTTTACATGAGCCTGTCCTTTATCGTCTACCCACGGCACACGGAATTTGATCTGACGCTCTGGCTCTACCATTCTCTCCAGAAGAGCGACTTTTCTGTATTTTTCCTCGTTTGCTTCAATAACAGGGCGAAGAGATTCCAGAACCTCTTTGACTGCCTGATGGAATTCCGGCTCAGCTGGGTTTTTTGCAACTACGGACTCAATAACCTCATCTACGTATGACATGTTAGTTTCCTCCTTGAAATTTCTCCCTTAATGTAGTGCAGAAAGATTTCTTTAAAAGATCCATCTGCGGTTCTCATCAGCCTTAAAGCGTGGAGAAAATCATTTCCGCACTCTCTCGCGTCTCCGGTGGATTCTCCCGTCCTCCGGATCACTTAATTTTATAAGGTCAACGATTGGTTGATATTATAGCATAAAATATCCGGTTTTTGCAATATTTCACGCAAAAAATTCCTAATAAATCATGATTTTGTAGCGTTTTCTAATATTTACCCAGTATTTTTGTCGATTTTGTATATTTTTACCGAAAGTACTATAAAATTTCGCGTGCTGATTCTTTAGAAAATAAAGATTAGCTGCGGTTTTTTGTTTTTATATTAGGTGTTTTCGATTTTTTCTTCACGCTCCAGCCAAAGGTTCCCTGCTTTTTCCCGATTCCAAAGTACTCTCCGTGGGAATACACAATCGGTTTCGCGCGGTTCAGATCGAAGCGGCCGCGCTCATCCATGTATGCCTCATCCGCATGGACAGCCACAACTTTTGCAAGAAACATGTGATGCGAGCCCAGTTCGAGCACCTGCTCCACTTTACACTCGATATTAACCGGCGACTCCCCGATCATCGGTGCGGAAATCTCCTTCGCCTCGACTTTC
>OJMI01003349.1_pt1 | contig 12150 bp, 10 predicted proteins | sample 1597131 | NCBI WGS metagenome assembly OJMI01 (sample SAMEA2452116, study PRJEB22498) | human gut metagenome | reverse complement strand
GCAGCTGCCGGAGCGGTGCTTAAGCCGCAAGGCGGGAATTGTGCGGTGTTGCCCTTATTAAATAGAAGTGTACCATAAAATGCCCGGCAACACAAGCGCAGACAGGGGAAAAGGGGGCTACAGGCCGTAATCTTCCAGTTTTTGCTGCAATTCGGCTTCGTTATAAATGCTCACGCCCTGCTGCAATGCCAGGCAGTCCGGCTCCGGCAGCAGGCGGGTGTATACATCGTACTGCGCCAGGGGACCGGTGCCGTCCGGGGTATACAGGGCCAGCCGCCCGGCGTTATCTTTTAACAAGTATTGCGCCTGCGGCTGTTGTTTTTGCACCGGAACAAAAAACACTGTTACGGCTGCGGCAATGCACAGCAGCGCCAGCATGGCCAGCCCCAGCAGGTAGCGGCGATAGCCCCGCGGCAGTTGGTAACGCATGGGCAAAAACCTCCCTCTATTTTGTGGTATTCGCAAATTTCACAAATCAAATAGTACGCTCCTGCAAGCAGTATGCCCGATTTGGCGGCACCCAAACCGTAAAAAAGTGAAAATTGTTTGCCTGCTACTGTACTTTTGGCAATACTTTGTGATATAATTCATTCTATGGCTTTATGCCCATCTGCGTGACCGCGCTGTGCGGCCGCGTATCAGTGCAGGCGCAGGCAGGCTCCGCGCCTGCCGCAATTATCCCAAAGGAGGCGGTCCCCATAGACCCCAAACAGGAACGGCACATTTCCATGCAAAGTGCAAAAAGCCCGGAAACAGCCGCAACTTCCGCCCAAAAGAAAAACGGAAAAAAGAAAAAAAATAAGCCGCGCCGCAGTATATTCGGCACCATCATGCGGTTCATTGGCTGCCTGCTGTGCGTTTGCGTCATGGCGGCCAGCGCCGGTGCGGTGCTGCTTTCGCTGTATGTGGTGCAGGTGACCGAGGACCCGGACGGCAAGCTGGACCTGGATGAGCAGAAGCTCAAACAGACCTCCATTGTGTATGACCGCGACGGCAACGAGGTGAACACCTTTGCTGGCGAAAATAACCGCATCTGGCGCGATATTTCGGCCATGCCGGAAAACCTGCAGAACGCGGTCATCGCCGTTGAGGATAAGGATTTTCGCAGCGAGCCCGGCATCAACGTCAAGCGCACCATTGCTGCTGCCCTGAACGAGTTTACCGGAAACGCGCTGCTTGGCTCCAAGCAGGGCGCTTCCACGCTGGAGCAGCAGCTGGTCAAAAACCTGACCGGTGATAGTGAACAGGACATTCTGCGTAAGGTGCGCGAGATTTTCCGCGCGTTGGGCCTTTGCAACCGCTACAGCAAGGAAACCATCCTGGAAGCTTACCTCAATACCATCCCGCTGACCGGCACTATCTATGGCATGGAAGCCGGCGCGCAGGAGTATTTTGGCAAGAGCGTGGAGGAATTGAGCCTGGCCGAATGCGCCGAGCTGGCTTCCATCACCAAGAATCCCAAGAGCTTTAACCCGGCTACCAACCCGGAAAATCTGCTCAAGCGCCGCAACCATGTTCTGGCTTTGATGCGCAACCAGGGATATATTACTGATGAAGAGTGCACTGCTGCACAGGCGGAACCCATCACCCTGGCCGAGAGCAAATCGGCCACCGAAAAGGTCACCCGTACTTCCCGCAACTCTTATTTTGACGACGCTTTGTTTGCGGATGTCACCCAGGCAATCATGGAGCAGGAAAGCTGCACCCGTGCCGAAGCACAGGATAAGATCTTCTCCGATGGCCTGCGCATCTACTCTACCCTGGATCAGAAAGCACAGTCTGGCATGGAGCAGGTCATGCTGAACGAGGACACCGGCGACGGCGAGCTGTTCCCGGCCCTGTGGCACGAGGAAGAGGTTTCTTCCGGTATCCCGGCGGACAGCGAGATTACCTATGACGAGAGCGGCCTGCCGCTGAACCCGGACGGCTCTTCTGTGTTCACGGACGATGATGTGCCGGTCTATGCCGATAAGGAAAACACCACCCTGAAAACCAGCCAGGATGACAACGGCAACCTGATCTTCTATGAAAGCGTGCGCACCCAGGCGGCTATGGCGTCCATCAGCATGGAGGATGGCCACCGCGGCGAGATCGTTGCCCTGGTTGGCGGCCTGGGCGAAAAGAAAGTAGACCGCGGCACCAACCGCGCCACGCTGCCCCACCAGACCGGTTCCACCATGAAACCCATTGCTGCTTATTGCCTGGCAGTGGACAGCAAGATCATCAACTATTCTTCGCCCATGGCGGATACGCCGTATTACCTCAAGAGCGACCATCAGGTGCTGGATACCGACCGCTGCCTGAAGCTTGGCCTTTCTACTGACAAGTATAATGCAGTCAACCAGTCCCGCGATGATGTGTGGCGCGACTGGCCCACCAACTATGGCGGCGCAGGCGGCGATGGTGCCACCATGCTGGTGTATGATGCACTGCGCCGCTCTTACAACACCATTGCGGTCTGGATCGGTTCCTATGTCGGTGCGGAAGAGCTGTTCAGCTTTGCGCATGATACCCTCAACTGCACCTATCTGGATCCCGAACATGACGTTGACCTGGCGCCTCTGGTGCTGGGCTCCCAGAGCCAGGGCCTGACGGTTGTGGAGCTGGCTGGCGCTTACTCCATTTTCAATGACGGCAAGTTTACCACCCCGCACTACTGGACCGAGATCTATGACTCGGACGGCAACCTGTACCTGGATAACAGCAAGCGCGTTACCACCGTGCAGGCCATTGACCCTGCAGCCGCTACCATCATGAACCGTCTGCTGAGCAACGTGTGGAAAAAGCCCGGTACGGCAAACGGCATGAAGCCGGAAACCGAGGGCATTGATACCATCGGCAAGACCGGTACGACCAGCGACTTTAAGGACTATACCTTCGCCGGTGTTTCCCCATACTATTCCACCGCTGTGTGGTGGGGCTATGATAAGCCTTACAGCATGTGGGGTGTGGATGGCACCCTGGGCAACAACGGTAAACCGACCCAGCGCGCCTTTAAGCGGTATATGGAAGCTGCCCAGGCCGATAAGCCTGCCAAGGACTTCTATTATGATGACTCCGTTGTGCAGAAGCAGTTCAGCACCTCCACCGGTGCGATCGTATCCGGCGGCGGTGAGACCGGCTACTATACTGAGGACAACCTGCCGGATGACAGCTACGCCACCCTGACCGACCCCAGCGTGAACACGCTGGACCCGGCGGCAGGCTGATCGCGTAAAGTTCCAATAGTCTGAAAATTCAATAAGCCAGATCGGGCACAGCAGTTTACAAAGCTGCTGTGCCCGTTTGTTGTATTGGAATGGAGGACATGCTATAATGGCAGCAGCGAGAACCATGCGGATGAGGAGAAAATGCACGGCTCTTTTGCGGCCTTAATAAGGCGGGCAGAAGCGTATCAAATGCGCGTACACGAATGAAAGACATACTTCCACCGCATAAAAACAGATAAAAGCACGGGAAGATTCCACCGCACCAACAGGCCAGTTGTGCATCATGCTCAAATACACAACATTTTTGCTAAAATGCTTGCAAGCCGCGCACACTTGTGGTATGATTATCCCCGTTGTGAATACACATGTACATAGGAGGGAAACAACATGGGCGAGCGCCGTTTTTTGTTGGTAGATAGCTCCGCTTTGCCGGATGTGTTCCTTAAGGTACTGCAGGCCAAGGAGCTTCTGGCTTCCGGCAGCGTGAGCAATATTTCCACGGCAGCGCGTCAGGCGGGCATTTCCCGCAGTGCGTTCTATAAGTACAAGGACTATGTGTTTGACGCCGAAACCGGCCGCGAGGCCATTACCGTGATCGCCACCCTGCTGGATAAAACCGGCGCTTTGCAAAGCCTGCTTTCCGGTATTTCGGCAGCGGGTGCATCGGTTGTTACCATCACCCAGTCCCGGCCGGAAAATGGTACCGCGCAGGTGGAAGTTACCGTGCGCACCGGAACCATGCAGATGACCGTTGAGGAAATGCTGACCCGGCTGGCCCGTCAGTCGTTTGTGGTGGAAGTGCACCGCGGAACCTGAAAGTGAACACACGCCGCCAAGGCGCACAGAACGGAATACCGGATGCGGGCAGCCGCATAAGGAACAAGGGGAGTATAGTATGGCTAAAATTGCAATCATGGGATTCGGCACCGTTGGCAGCGGTGTGCTAGAAGTCTGCCGCCGCAACGCCGCATCCATTGCCCGCCGCGCGGGTGAGCCGGTGGAGGTCAAGTACATCCTGGATGTGCGTGATTTTTCTGATTCTCCGGACGCAGCGCTGTTTGTGAAAGATATCAATGTGATCCTGAACGATCCGGAAGTCAAGGTCGTTGTGGAAACCATCGGCGGCACCCGCTTTGCTTATCCGTATGTGCGCCAGTGCCTGGAAAGCGGCCGCAGCGTGTGTACCTCCAACAAGGAGATGGTTGCCACCTATGGCGCAGAGCTGCTGGCTCTTGCACGGGAGCATAAAGCAGCGTTCCTGTTTGAAGCCAGCGTGGGTGGCGGTACCCCCATCATTACTCCCATGCACCAGTGCCTTGCCGCAAACCAGATCAGCCAGATTCAGGGCATTGTGAACGGAACCACCAACTTTATGCTGACCAAGATGAAGCGCGAAAATATGGGCTTTGATGCCGCGCTGAAAATTGCCCAGCAGCTGGGCTATGCCGAAACCAAGGATCCCGGCGACGATGTGGATGGCCGTGATGCCTGCCGCAAGATCGCCATCCTGAGCAGCCTGGCCTGCGGGCATCATGTATACCCGGATAACATCCCCGCCCGCGGCATCCGCGATGTGACCGTGGAGGATGTAAAAGCTGCCGAGCAGCTGGACTGCGCCATCAAGCTGATCGCCTGGTACCATGAAAACCCTGAAGGCGCAGCCGATGCGCTCAGCGCCGGTGTGGAGCCGATGCTGGTGCCGGAGTCCAACCAGCTGGCGGGCGTGAACGATGTGTTTAACGCTGTGCTGATGCAAGGTGATATGCTGGGCGATGTTGTGTTCTATGGCAAGGGCGCCGGCAAGCTGCCCACCGCCAGCGCCGTTGTGGCCGATGTGATCGATGCCCTGAAGGACGGCAGCAAGATCCATGACAGTCTGTTCTGGAAGCCCGCCGAAAAGCTGGATCACCAGCTGATGGATACCGCCAAGTATTCTTATTACATCCGCACCGCGGGCGTGCCCGCCGCCGTGCTGCCCAATGTGGCCGGTCCCGGCAAGCTGGTGTTTGACTATGGCGATTCTGCCGCGTACCTGATCGAAGCTGCCACGGCTGCGGACTTGGAGGCTGTGGCAGCCAAGCTGGAAGTTCTGGGCGGCCGCCTGGCGCTTGTGCTGAAAAAGCTGCCGGAATAAGCCCCGGCAGGGAAGGGAGCACATAACATGATTACCGTAACTGTACCGGCAACCAGCGCCAATGTCGGCGCCGGGTTTGACAGTCTTGGCCTTGCGCTTTCCATGCACAACGTGTTTACCTTTGAGGAATGTGACCGCATCCGCATTTCTTCGGTGGATGGCACCCATGTGCCGACCGGGGCAAACAACCTGGTCTACCGCAGCGCCCGCGCTGTGTATGACCAGCTGGGCATTCCACTGCGCGGCCTGCGCATTACTCAGCGCAATGATATTCCCATGGCGCGCGGCCTGGGTTCCAGCTCTGCCTGCATTGTGGCGGGCATTTTGGGTGCCAACGCTTTGCTGGGCAACAAGCTGACCAGCCGCCAGATGCTGACCCTTGCCACCGCCATTGAGGGCCACCCCGATAACGTGGCCCCCGCCATGCTGGGCGGCTTTGTTACCAGTGTGTATGACGAAGGCCAGGTTTACAGCGTAAAAAAGAACATCGATGAACAGCTGGCATTTGCCGCTTTTGTACCGGATTTCCGCCTGCTGACCTCCAAGGCGCGCGCCGCGCTGCCGGATATGGTCAGCCATAAGGACGCCGTGTATAATCTGTCCCGCGCTGCGCTGGCTACCGCCGCGTTCTGCGATGGCGATTACAGCCTGCTTGGCGTGGCAACCAAGGATTCCCTGCACCAGAAATACCGCCTGCCCCTGATCGACGGCGGGGACGAAATGTTTGAACTGGCGCAGGACCTGGGCGCGCTGGCTGTTTATATTTCTGGCGCGGGTCCCACCATTATGGCGGTTGTCCCGCGTGACGATCAGGAATTCTTTGCCCGCGCGCAGGAAGCTCTGCCGCAGAGCGAAAAGCTAAAGCATTTTACCGTTTACCGCCTGCTGCCCGATAACACAGGCGCAACGGTGGAATAAGGGAACAGGGAGGAAGAGGTCTTTATGGGTCTTATCGTACAAAAGTTCGGCGGTACCTCGGTCAAGGATCGTGACCGCATCTTTAATGTTGCGCGCATTGTGGCCAACACCCGCAACCAGGGCAACGATGTTGTTGTTGTTGTTTCTGCCCAGGGGGATACCACCGATGACTTGATTACCAAAGCGGCCGAGATCACCAGTGATCCGTCCCACCGCGAAATGGATATGCTGCTGGCCACCGGCGAGCAGATTTCCATCTCGCTGCTGGCCATGGCGCTGCAGGAAATCGGTGTTCCGTCCGTCAGCCTGACCGGCTGGCAGGCCGGCTTCAACACCGACCGCGCTTACACCAAAGCCCGCATTAAGCGCCTGAACACCGAGCGTGTGGAAAGTGAGCTGGCCCGCAACCGCGTGGTAGTTGTAGCTGGTTTCCAGGGACTGAACCGTTCGGATGATATCACCACCCTGGGCCGCGGCGGCAGCGATACTTCCGCCGTTGCCTTGGCAGCCGCTCTGCATGCAGACCGCTGCCAGATCTATACCGATGTGGAAGGTGTGTATACTGCCGACCCGCGCAAGATTCCCAAGGCTACCCGCCTGAAGGAGATCACCTTTGACGAGATGCTGGAACTGGCATCCCTGGGCGCACAGGTGCTCAACAACCGCAGTGTAGAACTTGCCAAAAAGTATGGCGTCGAGCTGGAAGTTCTGTCCAGCATCAATCCGGTGCCCGGCACCGTTGTTAAGGAGGAAACCAAAGTGGAAGGTATGCTGATCAAAGGCGTTGCAAAAGATGAGGACGTCGCTGTTGTTTCGATCCTGGAAGTTCCCGATGTGCCGGGTATGTCCTTCAAGGTGTTCAGCCTGCTGGCACAGAAAAACATCAACGTGGATATCATTCTGCAGTCTTCCGGCAGCGCTGGCTGCAAGGATGTGATCTTTACCTGCTCCAAGGGCGAAGCTGAAACCGCTCGTGCAGTGCTGGAATCCAACAAGACCCGCTTTGGCACTGATAAGATCGCCGTCAACAATGACTGCGCCAAGGTCAGCATTGTCGGTGCCGGTATGCAGAGCCACCCTGGCACGGCTTCCACCATGTTTGAAGCTCTCTACAGCCAGAACATCAACATCCATATGATCTCTACCAGCGAGATCAAGATCAGCGTGATCATTGATAAAGCCGATGCTGACCGTGCTGTTGCCGCCATCCATGATGCTTTCATCCAGTAAGCGGTAATATCCATCTGGTGTAAAAAGTTTACAAGTTTCAGCCCCTGCCGCCCGGCGGGGGCTGTTGCCATATCCGGTACGGAATGGTATAATCAAACGCACAGCCGGGTGGGAATCATTCCCGCAAGCCCGGTTGTGCCCAATGTATTCTGCCGCAAAGGAGGTAACATATGGAATATATGGACGAAACCACCCTTGCCCACAAACACACCAGCTCGTGGCTGATTGCGTTCCGGATCATTTTTACCATTGCGCTGGTCTGGTGCATTCTGTTTATCTTTCATAACTCGCTGGAAACCAGCTCCATCTCGTCGGCCCGCAGCCATGAGGTCATGCAAAAAATCAATGCCATCCTGGCGCATCTCAATATCGGCCCGCTGAGCGAACATGTTGTGCGCAAGCTGGCGCATTTTTCAGAGTTCACGCTGGAAGGCTTTCTGCTTATGCTTTGCCTACGGGTTTATACCCGCCGTTTTGTGCGCCATGTCAGCTGGCCCATGCTGGGCGGCATGGCGACCGCGCTGCTGGATGAAACCATCCAGCTGTATGTGCCGGGCCGCACTTCGTCCGTGCGGGATGTGTGGATCGACTTCGGCGGTGTGATTGCCGGTTTGTTTGTGGCCCTGCTGTTGCTGCTCATCGTGCGCGGGCTGACCTCTTTCCATGCCATGAAAAAAGAAAACCGCCGCCTGCGTGCCGAACGGGCCGAGCTGCTGCGCCAGCAGCGCGCCGACCGGATCAACACAGCGGATGACCGTCCCGAAAGCCCAGATAGGAGAGAATATTTATGACAGAACAACAGGCGATTGAAGCCCTGCACGCCCTGCCGCGCCTGCCCCGCAGCGGCGCATCCCTGGAGCGTATGCAGGCACTGCTGGACCACCTTGGAAACCCGGAAAAGCAGTTTAAGTGCATCCATATTGCGGGCACCAACGGCAAGGGGACCCTTGCCGCTATGACATCTTCTATCCTGACCCATGCGGGCTACAAAACGGGCCTTACCATCAGTCCGTATGTTCTCAATTTTCGGGAGCGTTTTCAGATTAATGGACAGATGATGTCCCCGCGCACCCTGGCCAGCCTGACCCAGAAAGTGCTGGATGCTGCCGATGCCATCATCGCTGAGGGTGGGGAAGGCCCGGTGGAGTTTGAAGCCGTTACCGCCATTGCCTTCCTCTGGTTTGCCCGCCAGAAGTGTGATTTTGCCGTGGTGGAAACCGGCCTTGGCGGCCGCTATGACGCCACCAATGTCATCCCCGCGCCGCTGGTTGCGGCCATTACCCGCATCGGCATGGATCATACCGAAATTTTGGGCGATACCCTTGCCGAGATCGCCGCCGAAAAAGCCGGTATCATCAAAGAGGGTAGCGTGGTTGTCTGCTACCCCGAGCAGCCGGAGGAGGCCATGGGCCCGCTGCTGACCGCCGCGGCCAACGCGCATACCTCGCTGGTGGTGCCGGATACCGCCGATTTGCAGCAGCTCAAGTGCCGCCCGCTGGAAAACTATGTTGATTACGGCGGCTATCGTGCTCTGCTGCAATTTCCCGGCAAGCATCAGGCCAACCATGCCGCTATGGCGGTGGAAATTGCCCTGGCCCTCTGGCGGGAATACCATTACGAGATCCCCGATGAAGCGATTGAAACCGGTCTGCGGGATGCCAAAATGCCCGCACGGATCGAGGTCATGCGCCGCCACCCGTTGCTGCTGCTGGATGGCTGCCACAATGCCGATGGTACCGCAGCCCTTGCTGCAACTCTGAAAGAAGCCGGATATGACGGCAACCTTGTGGCGGTCCTTGGCCTGCTGAAAGATAAGGATCACAGCAAAATGCTGGAAAACCTGGCCCCCTGCTTTGAGAAGGTCTTTACCGTCACGCCGGATAGCCCCCGCGCCATGACGGCAGAAGAACTGGAGGAGGAAGCTAAGTACCATATGGATGCCGAAGCCGCCCCCAGCGTGGCAAAGGCCATCCGCCTTGCGGTGGATTACGCCGATGAAAACAACCTGGCTGGTGTGGTGGTGTGCGGCAGCCTTTACCTTGCTGCTCAGGCCCGTCCGCTGCTGCTCAAAGAAGCGGAAAAGTAACCCCAATTCCAACAAAATATGCGCACAGCGCCCTGTATACTGGGAACATACCCCAGCAGCAGGGCGCTTTTTGCTGCTATTACCAAAAATGAAAGAGGTGGACAACCCCCTTGGCGAAAGTTTGTTTTGTTCCGGCGCAGGGAACATTGGCGGCTTACCTGACCGGTGAGATCGACCACCATGCCGCGCAGGCCCTACGGCGTGAAATTGATGCGCAGATCGATGCCCGCATGCCGGAATTGCTGACGATGGATTTTTCCGGCGTTACTTTTATGGATTCCTCCGGTGTGGGGCTGATTCTGGGCCGCGGGCGCCAGATGTCCGGCCTGGGTGGGCGGCTTGTTGTGCAAAACGCACCGGATACCGTGCGCCGCATGCTGGACCTGGCGCATATCCATTACGTTTGATCGTGGGGGAGGTCACATCATGAAAATGCTGAATCAGGTCAAAATGACCTTTGCCAGCCGCAGCGTCAACGAAAGTTTTTCCCGTGCGGCACTTGCGGCGTTTCTGGCCCAGGCGGACCCGACCGTGCCGCAGCTGGCAGATATCAAAACGGCCGTGTCAGAAGCTGTCACCAACTGCATCGTCCATGCCTATCCGGATACCGTCGGCCCCATTACGATGACGGCTGTTTTGTATGAGGGCGGCAATGTGCGCATTACCATATCGGATAAAGGCGTTGGTATCCCGGACGTTGCCAAGGCAATGGAGCCAATGTATACCACCGGCAACCCGGACGAGCGCGCGGGCCTGGGGTTTGCGGTAATGCAGAGCTTTATGGATCGGGTCCATGTATCCTCTGCGCCGGGACGGGGAACACGCGTTACCATGAGCCGTCACCTGGATTCCCGGTGAGTTTTGGCGTGTGCGCTCCTACATAGGGCAGAATCAGCCAGTATAGCAGAGTGGAATCTGTTGACCGTTGCGGATATGCCCGCTAAAACCGGAACGAATCAACGCCTAGTGGCAGGGCAGACGTTCGTTCCCGATTGCAGGGAGGCAGCTGATATGGCAACCGCAAATCCCACCGCACTTTTTACCACATTACCGCGCACGGAGTTCATCCAGAAAAACCTTGGCCTTGTACATTCCTGTGCTGGCCGCTTTACAGGCCGCGGCATCGAATACGAAGAATTGTATTCGGCGGGCTGCCTGGGGCTTGTCAAAGCGTGCGATGGGTTTGACCCGAACCGCGGGGTCTGTTTCTCCACCTATGCGGTGCCGGTCATCTTGGGTGAGATCAAAAAGCTGTTCCGGGACGGGGGAACTGTTAAGGTCAGCCGTTCGATCAAAGAACTTGGATTAAAAGTGACAGCGGAACGGGAACGCCTGATGAAGCTGACCGGCGCAGAGCCAACCGTGGCACAGCTGGCACAAAACCTGGGGGCAACGCCGGAGCAGGTGGCGGTATCCATTCAGGCTGCTATGCCGGTTGTCTCCCTGACCCCGGCGGATGATGAGGACGGAACAAGAGAATGGGATATCCCGGTGGATTCACCGGAAGAAGTATTGGCGGAACGGATCAGTTTGGCGGAAATATTGAAACGACTGAATGAATCCGACCGGCAGCTCATCTGCCTGCGCTTTTATGCGGGCAAAACCCAAAGTAAAACGGCACAAATCCTTGGTACTACCCAGGTACAGATATCGCGCCGCGAACGAAAGATTTTGAAATGGATGCGCAAAGAGCTGACAAGCGAATAAGAAAACACAAAATGATGGCTGTTTTTCCAATTCGGAGCCATAAAAACTGTGCGATTCGACAAAAGTATGACTTCTGCACGTTTTGCCCTTGACGATGACACTTGCATGTGCTAAAATAACACCACTTTGAATAGCACAGGCGATATCCAATAGGGGGCGCCTGGCTGGACAAAGCAGCATCAGAAAATTTGGAAAAGCCTCAAAAAAGCTGTTGACAAATCAAACCTGATGTGGTATCCTAATAAAGCTGTCCGAAAGACAGCGGCTGATTGAAAAGATTGTTTAAGAAAATTTCAAAAAAGTACTTGACAAACAGGACTTGATGAAGTAAAATAAACAAGCTGTTTCAAACAGCGCAGGACCTTGAAAATTGAACAATACTGAAACTTGTGGAACCTTAAACGTGATGGAAAATCACGAAAAACAATTCCAAAGCCGAGAGATCGGCAAACAAGTAATTCATACAGGACGCAAGCGATTGTGTCTGAGTGAACGAGATTTAACACTTTATGAGTGATAAATACCATTTATAAAGAGTTTGATCCTGGCTCAGGACGAACGCTGGCGGCGCGCCTAACACATGCAAGTCGAACGGAGCTTAGAGAGCTTGCTTTTTAAGCTTAGTGGCGAACGGGTGAGTAACGCGTGAGTAACCTGCCCTAGAGTGGGGGACAACAGTTGGAAACGACTGCTAATACCGCATAAGCCCACGGTACCGCATGGTACTGAGGGAAAAGGATTTATTCGCTTTAGGATGGACTCGCGTCCAATTAGCTAGTTGGTGAGGTAACGGCCCACCAAGGCGACGATTGGTAGCCGGACTGAGAGGTTGAACGGCCACATTGGGACTGAGACACGGCCCAGAC
>OJMI01003341.1_pt1 | contig 12202 bp, 10 predicted proteins | sample 1597131 | NCBI WGS metagenome assembly OJMI01 (sample SAMEA2452116, study PRJEB22498) | human gut metagenome | reverse complement strand
TCGATTGGTCCGTTGACGGTTTGGTTCGAGCCGGTATTAATCAAATAGTGATCAATACGGCTCATTTGTCAGAAACATTTCTGCCGGCCCTGGGGACACATTATCGGGGGGCTGATATTCACTATTCCGTTGAAGGTCAAACATACGATGAGTCGCTCGAGACGCTCGGAGGCATCGCCAAAGCTCTTCCTCTTTTAAGTGAAGGGGAGGAGCCTTTTATTGTGGTGGCGAGTGACATTGCGACGGACTTTGATTTTTCCTCTCTATTAGATAAACCCGCTCAACGAATCCGCGAAGGACAGTTGGATGCTCATTTGATTTTGGTGCCCAATCCGGATTTTCATCCTGAAGGCGACATGGGGTTGGTCAATGGCCTTGTGACGAGAAACGCTCGGACGTATACCTACTCAAGCATCGGTCTTTTTTCGCCCCGAATTTTCCGCGACGTCCCGATTGTTTTTGCCAAACTTTTCCCCTGGTTGGATCAATTCATTGAAGCCGGCCGCGTGAGCGGGGAGGTTTATACCGGTTTTTGGGAAAATGTCGGAACACCTCAGGCGCTAGAAGCTTTGGGACAGAAATTTTCAAAATAGAGACTATTTATTTTCAAAGTACAATATATTGAATTTAGATGACTATTTTTCTACGGATAGTTTGTTTTGAATCAGAAAAATCGGGAATGTTGCTCAAAAAATGAGCAACATTATTAAAATAACACCATTGCTGGCTACCCATACGGTGGCGTTTTTGTGGGCGAAATTTCCTGATGGGTTTAAATTTAGGACAGTACCGTATTGACGGTGTGCTTTTTCTAGCCCCCATGGCCGGAGTGACGGACGCGCCTTTTAGGCGTTTGTGCCGCCAATTCGGTGCCGATTATGCGGTAGGCGAAATGCTCGCCAGTGCCCCTCAATTGCGAAATAGCCGCAAAACCTTAGCCAGGTTGAAATTTTTTGATAAGGAGTGCCCTCGGGTAGTGCAACTCTTGGGGGCTGATCCGGTTGCGCTTAGCGAAGCGTTTCATTGGGCAGTTGAGGCGGGCGCTGAGGTCATTGATTTCAACATGGGGTGCCCGGCCAAAAAGGTCTGTAATGTAGCCTGTGGCTCTGCCCTAATGCGTGAAGAAACACAAGCTCGGAAAATTTTAGAAGCGTTGGGCGAGGTATCGCAGAAATGCGCGGTTCCTGTGACCTTAAAGTGCCGAACCGGGTGGGATGAAGCGCATAAAAATGCGCTTCAAGTGGGACGCTGGGCCGAGGAAGCCGGTTTTGCGATGCTTACTGTTCATGGCAGAACAAGGGCCGGGGCGTTTGAGAGTCAGGTCGAGTACGACACCATTGCCCAAGTAGCCTCTGAACTGACAATCCCGGTGGTGGCCAACGGCGATATTGCCGATGCTAATAGAGCTTCGGCCGTTTTGCGCTACACCGGTGCTCAGGCCGTGATGATCGGCCGCGCGGCGCTGGGGCGACCTTGGCTTTTTAAAGAAATAAAAGAAACGCTTCGAAGCGGCGTGCCTTTTGAGCTTTCCCATAAGGAGAAAGTGGAGGCGATACTGTCGCACAGACGGTGGCACTTTGAGTGTTACCCCGAGCCGGTCGCTGTGATGACTTTTAGAAAGCACCTTATATGGTATCTGACGGGGTGGCCCGGATTTGAAGAAGTCCGCTCGGATCTTTGTCAGGCACCGGATGCTCTTATGCAGGGCAGATGCCTGCTTGACTATTTCAAGCGGCAAGGCTGGTTATAAATAACGTTTTTTTCTCTCTTTTGTGTTCATTGATATGGTTTCCGATACAATCAAAAAACAAGAAGTGATGGCCGAAAACCCGTTGATGATGAAGCCTGCGACAATCGAACAAGATGAGTCGCTTGAGGCGGCTGTTCTTCGTAATTTGCAAAGTTACTTCAAAACGCTCAACGGGATGCGTCCGCAGCACGAACTCTATCCTATGGTTATTCAAGCGGTGGAAAAGCCCTTGCTTGAATTTGTGATGAAACGCACGGGACACAATAAATGTGCGGCGGCGCAGCTTCTCGGCATAAACAGAAACACGTTGCACAAGAAGCTACAGTTTTACAAGCTCATCTGATGGCTGAGGATGGGCCGGAAGGTTTTGTTTTTTCGTTTTTTAATTATTAAGGACAGCAATTATGCGTAAACAAGCTTTGTTGAGTGTGTCTGATAAGACCGGAGTCGTGGAGTTCGCTCGCGAACTCGCCGCTTTGGGCTATCACCTGCTCTCCACGGGCGGTACCGCCAAATTGATCGCTCAGGCAGGAATCGAAGTTCAGGAAGTGGCCGATTACACGGGTTTCCCTGAAATGCTTGACGGTCGTGTCAAAACACTCAATCCGAAGATCCACGCGGGTATTTTGGCTCGCCGCCCCGATCCAGCTCATATGAAAGCTTTGGCTGACCACAACATTGATCCGATCGACATCATTGTTGTGAACCTCTATCCGTTTGAGGCAACGATCGCTAAACCCGATTGCACATTTGAAGAAGCCATTGAAAATATCGATATCGGTGGTCCGACCATGATCCGCGCTGCGGCCAAAAACCATGAAAGCGTGGCAGTCGTTGTGGATCCGGCCGATTACTCCTCAGTGTTGGAAGAATTAAAGCAAAAGGGCGAAGTGACGGCCGAAACCCGTTTGCGTTTAGCAAAGAAAGTGTTCTGCCATACCGCTCGCTATGATGCCATGATTTCCAACTACCTCACGGCCTTGGACGAAGACAAGCAAAAGAAGGATTTCCCGGAAAGCTTCACTCGTCAATTCGTGAAGGTTCAGGACATGCGTTACGGTGAAAATCCTCACCAAAAGGCGGCTTTCTACCGTGAAGTGCATGTGGGTAAAGGCCTTTTGGCAAGCTACAAACAATTGCACGGCAAGGCTTTGTCCTACAACAATATTGCCGATAGCGATGCGGCTTGGGAAGCCGTTCGTCAATTCGCCGAACCCGCTTGCGTCATCATCAAACACGCCAATCCTTGCGGTGTAGCCGTAGGCGCCGATAGCGCAGAAGCTTATGCCAAGGCCTTTAAGACCGACTCTAAGAGTGCCTTCGGAGGCATTTTGGCTTTCAATACGCCGGTAACGGCCGCTTGCGCAGAAATGATTTCCAAGCAATTTGCCGAGGTGATCATGGCGCCGACTTTTGATGCAGAAGCCTTGGCTATTCTCGAAAAGAAACCCAATTTGCGTCTTTTGACGATTGAAATGGGTGACGATCACAACGACTTTGACTTCAAGCGCGTGGGCGGCGGCCTTCTCGTGCAAACGCCGGACTTGCAAGTGGTCTCAGAAGAGGCTTTGCGCGTGGTAACGAAGAAGCAGCCCACGGCTCAACAGCTCAAGGACATGCTCTTTGCCTGGCGTGTGGCCAAGTTTGTGAAGTCCAACACGATTGTCTTTGCCAAAGACGGCATGACGATGGGTGTGGGTGCCGGTCAGATGAGCCGTGTGGACTCTGCCCGAATCGCTTCCATTAAGGCCGAAGAAGCCGGATTAAGTTTGAAGGATACGGCAGTCGCGAGCGACGCCTTCTTCCCGTTTAGAGACGGTTTGGATGTCGTGGTGGATGCCGGTGCAAGCTGTGTGATTCAACCGGGCGGTTCGATCCGCGACCAAGAAGTCATTGACGCTGCCGACGAACGCGGCATCGTTATGGTCTTTACCGGTGAACGTCACTTCCGCCACTAATTCGGCTGTTTGGTTACGTCAATCGTAACCAATCGAAAAAAAAGGGCGCCAATCGCTCAGACTGGCGCCTCTTTTGCTTTAAAATCAAAGCACTTTAGTTGACTTTTTGTGATATCCGTTTTAAGGGATTGATCATGCAGATTAACCGTCGAACGTTGCTTGCCGCTGGTGCCGGTTTGGTGTCCGGGGCAAGTTTGCCCGCTTGGGCTCAGCTTCGCATTGAAATTACGGGGGTGGGTGCCAATCAAATGCCGATTGCCATCCCCCAATTTCAGGGAACCAATAACGCACCGTTGGACTTGTCAACGGTTGTCACCGCGGACCTCGAAAGAAGCGGATCCTTTCGCGCACTCAAAGTAATGGGTGAGTTGCCGGCCGAGGATATCGAAAAGCCTCGTGCTAAATTCTGGCGCACGATGGGAGCGACCGCACTGGTTATGGGCACTATCGAAAAGTTGCCCGATACTCGCTATCGCGTCAATTACAGGCTGTTTGGTACGGTTGAGGACAAAGTGATTGACGAAAAGCAGTTCGTGGTCAGTAGCGGCGATCTGCGTTTGACGGCTCACCGTATTGCGGACGCTGTTTATGAGCGGCTCACAGGCGAGTCTGGCATTTTCGCTTCGCGCTTGGCCTACGTTTTGCAAAGGGGCCCCGCGTCATACGAATTGGTTGTCAGCGACAGTGACGGCGCCAATCCACAGACTGCGCTCAAGAGTAATCAGTCCATTATTTCTCCGATGTGGTCTCCCAACGGACTGCTGCTCACCTATGTATCCTTTGAAGCCAATAAGCCCGTTATTTATTTGCATGATGTTCGATCCGGAGAGCGCCGCTTAATCGCCAGTTTCAAGGGCAATAATTCGGCTCCGGCTTTTAGCCCTGACGGCAAGACAATGGCTGTGGCCTTGTCTATGGGCGGCGGCACGCACATCTACCTTATGAGTACAAACGGTACGAATGTCAGACGTTTCACCAATAGTCAGGGCATTGATACCGAACCGGTTTTCAGTCCCGACGGTCAATACGTCTATTTCACATCCGACCGCGGCGGCTCGCCTCAAATCTATCGTCAAGCTGTGGCGGGCGGCGCTGCTGAACGAATCACCTATAGTGCCGAGTACGCCATTAGTCCGGCCATCAGTCCCAAGGGAGATAAACTCGCCTTCATCTCTCGCTTCAATGGGGCTTTCCGTGTGACGTTGCTCGATTTATTGACAGGAACACAGTTGGTTTTGACCGATACGATGCGTGATGAGTCTCCCACCTTCGCTCCGAATGGCAAGATTTTGGTTTATGCCACCGAAGAAGGCGGACGCGGTGTGTTGGCAACGGTAAGCCTTGACGGTCGCGTCAGGACGCGCCTTACCGGTCCCAACGGTGATATCCGAGAACCCTCTTGGGGACCGCTTTTACAGTAAAACTTAATTTTTAGTTATTGGATGGAGTTTTAAATGCAATTGAAAAGCAAAATTTTGTTGGTCAGTTTAGGTCTGGCCGGTGCTCTTTTAACCGGTTGCTCGTCCGTAGATTTAAACCCCAATGGTCCTGATGCTCAGTACGCCGGCGACCCGTTTTCTAACCCCAATTCGCCTTTGAGCCAACAGAGCATCTATTTTGCCTTTGACAGCTACACCGTGCCGGCTGAATCACAAGCAATGATTGAAGCTCACGCTCAGTATCTTGCTACACACCCGAGCGCAACGGTCGTTTTGGAAGGCAACACGGACGAACGAGGCGGTCGTGAATACAACTTGGCCCTTGGTCAAAAAAGAAGCGACAGCGTTGAAAATCGCCTGCAGCTTTTAGGCGTTCCTTCGGATCGCATGGAAAGCGTGAGTTTCGGTAAAGAACGTCCGCGTGCCATGGGTCACGATGAAGAGTCTTATCAACAAAATCGTCGTGTCGATATTATCTATCGCACCAAATAAGAATTTGTTTGAGACAGGCGCCCGTTGATCGGGCGCGCTCTGTTTTCGGTCCGATTAGAAATTAAGGATAGTATGCGTCAAACTTTATTGGCAGTCATGATGTTGGCCGTGGCCGCTCAAACGGGAACGGCTTGGGCCTTCGCCGATGATGAAGCAAGAACGGCCATTTTGGAATTGCGTGAACAATTAAAGGCCAGCCAGCGTGCACAGGTTGACTTGATGGGTCAGGTTGAAGCCCTTCGAGCAGAAAACCAGCGCATGATCGGTCAAATGCAGGAGCTCACCCGTCAGGTTGAGACGATGGATAAGCGATTGGTGGAAGTGGAGCCGGCCCGTGTTGAATTAAATGGTCGGGTCATTAGCGTTAAGCCTGCTGAACGTCGTGACTTTGAAAAAGCGGTGGAGCTTTTCAGAAATCGTGATTTTTCCAATTGCCTGAAAGCGTTGAATACCTTTAAAAAGACTTGGCCCAAGTCCGCCTACATGGCCGATGTAGATTACTGGCGCGCAAGTTCCTACTACGCGCTCAACAATTTCAAGAGCACGATCACGGTAACCAATAATTTGTACCGGGTTTATCCGAGCTCGCCCAAAGCTCCCGAAGCTTTATTGCTGAAAGCTTCCGCGGAATTAAGTGACGGCGCGATTGATGAGGCTAAAAAGACTCTCAATACCCTGATCAAACGTTATCCGAAATCGGACTCTGCCAAAACCGCTAAGAGCCGTTTGGCACAAATTGAAAAACTTGGTTGACAAGAAAAGTCTAAAATTAAGCTTTGTATTTTCCTGAGGAGTAATCCTCGTTTTTTCTTTTGAGATACTTGAAAATGACTTGCTCTCGCTGCGGACAGGATATCCTGCGTAATCCGCTTCAAAATCGCGGTTCGGCTTTCACCGAAGAAGAAAGAGATCAACTGGGTGTTCGAGGCCTTCTGCCCTCCCGAGTGGAAACGCTTGAAGAACAGGCACGCCGTTCAGTGGCCTTCATGCGCACCTTCCCTTTGCCCATCCAACGTTATTTCTACCTCGATGCTCTGCACAATACCAATGAAACGCTTTTCTTCAAAGTGGTGTGCGATAACATCGAAGAGGTGATGCCGATTATCTACACGCCGACGGTTGGTGAAGCGTGCCAGAAATTCAGCCACAATTTCCTGCAAGCCAGAGGGCTTTTCATTTCCATCAAAGACAAGGGCCAAATTCTTAAGATTTTGGATAACGTCAAGCAAGATGATGTCGAAGTCATCGTTGTGACCGATGGCCAGCGCATTTTGGGCTTGGGTGACCAAGGCGTCAACGGCATGGGCATTCCGGTCGGCAAGCTTGCGCTTTACACGGCTTGTGCCGGTGTTGCTCCGGAAAAAACATTGCCGGTGATGATTGATGTTGGCACCAACAACCCCGCCTATTTAGCCGATCCCCTTTATATGGGCTTACGTCAGGAACGTGTGGCCGGTGCCTGCTATGACGAATTGATTGATGAATTTATGATGGCCGCACGCAAGCGTTGGCCCAATGTGCTCATTCAATTTGAAGACTTCGGCAACGCTAACGCCTTCCGTTTGCTCGAGCGCTGGAAGGATAAGAGCCTGTGCTTTAACGACGACATCCAAGGTACGGCCTGTGTGGCTTTGACTGGTTTTTATTCCGCTTTGCGTGTAACGGGCGGTAAGTTAGCCGATCAACGAGTGCTTTTCTTAGGAGCGGGCGAAGCCGCAACCGGTATTGCCAATCTGATTGCTGAAGCTATTGCTGATGAAGAAGGCATTTCTATCGAAGAAGCTCGCACGCGTTGCTTCCTCTTTGACTCCAAGGGGTTGGTCGTTGCGCAAAGAACCGACTTGTCTGCTCACAAGCGTCAATTCGCTCACGATGCTCAACCCGCAGAAAGTTTCCTGCAAGCCATTCAGCAGTTGCGTCCGACCGCCATCGTTGGTGTGGCCGCTCAGCAAAATGCCTTTAACTCCATGGTGATTGGTGAAATGAGTGCTATTAACGAACGTCCGATCGTCTTCGCACTCTCTAATCCGACCTCTAAGGCTGAATGCACGGCCGAGATGGCTTACCAATTCTCTGATGGTCGAGCTCTCTTCGCTTCGGGCTCTCCCTTTGACACAGTGAACTATAACGGTCAAACCTTTGTGCCGCGTCAAGGTAATAATTCCTACGTGTTCCCGGCTTTGGGGCGCGCTGCCACGTTTGTGAAGGCAAAGACGATGCCTACGGGTATGTTCTTGGCCGCTGCTCGTAAGTTGGCAGAACTTGTCAGCGAAGACGATCTCAAGCGCGGCAGTCTCTATCCGTCACTCAATGACATTCGCCCGATTTCTGAGGCAATTGCTGTTGCGGTGGCTGAATACGCGTTTGAAAAGGGACTTGCCGGCATCGAAAAACCGCAAGATTTACATGCTGCGATTAAAGCGAGCATGTACACGCCCGGCTACTAAGCTGCTTTTAGGTTGTTGATATCGGGGCGGGGAATCAATCCCCGCCTCCTATTTTCAATAGAATCGCTGTGAATCCGAACGCTCTGATTGACGTCGCCCCCGAATTAATCCCTGATACAACTCCGGCCATTGAGGACGTGGTGGCTGTAGCTCGCTTAAAAGGTGAGCCGTTACTGCATTTTCCGGATGATTTGTACATTCCGCCTGAAGCTTTGCGGCTTTTTTTGGAGTCGTTTGAGGGACCGTTTGACTTACTGCTGTATCTGATCCGCAAACAACGCTTGGACTTAAATGAAATTTCAGTGGCTGCGGTGACAGATCAATACATGGAGTATGTTGAGCAAATCCGCGCTCAGAATATGGAATTGGCAAGCGATTACCTTGTTATGGCGGCCGATCTCATGATGATTAAAAGCAGGCTTCTTTTGCCGGTGCCGGTGAGTGACGATGATGAAGAAGAGGAGGATCCAACCGCTCGCATTTTAAGAGAAGTCGCTGAATACGAAAAAATCCAAGTCGCCGCTCAATTACTCAACGCTTTGCCCACCATGGGTGATGGTTTCTGGCGTGGTTACGTCGCCATTGAGGAAGATGAGGCGCCGGAACCGGAGGTTTTACCGCAGGAATTGGCAAGAGTCTGGTTAAGCGTTGTTAAGAATGCCAATTTAAAAATCAATCACACTGTATCGCGACAGGAGCTCTCAATTCATGAATTTATGTCGGCGATTATTAAGCGGGTCGAGCAAGAGCGATTTGTCAGTTTTGATGAACTGGTGCAAGATCACGGCACAATGCAGGAAAGAGTGGTGAGTTTCTTGGCTATTCTTGAACTCTCCCGTGAGGGTTTGATTTCTATCACCCAGGCCGCGCCCTATGCGCCGATTTATTGTGCGAAGAAATTTTTGACTTTGTCTTCGCAAGAAGGTGAAAACGAGGCTTAATTCAATATTTTTTTCAAAATTTAATTCTCTGTTCATACAAATTCATTAAACTGTAAAAAATCAATTTTTTATAAGGAAACAAGACGTTATGGAATGGTTGACCGAGCTGATTACAACGATGCACTGGGGTGCCGTGGCTCAGATCATCATGATTGATATTTTGTTAGGGGGTGACAACGCGGTGGTCATCGCCTTGGCTTGCCGTAATTTAGATCCGCATCAACGTCGACAGGGGATTTTCTGGGGTGTATTTGGCGCGATCGCCTTGCGTGTCGTCCTGATTACCTGTGCCGTTTATCTCCTGCAGCTACCGCTTTTGAAAGTGGTGGCCGGTCTCCTTTTGATTTGGATCGGTGTGAAATTGCTGATTCCTCACGATGAGGAAGATAAGCACATCGAAGCCAGCACAAAAGTGCTCTCAGCCATTAAGACCATCATTGTGGCCGATCTTGTGATGAGTATCGATAACGTGATTGGCATTGCCGGCGCCGCCCAAGCGGCTCATGAACACCATCAAACGTTATTGATTATTTTCGGTTTGATTGTCAGTGTGCCTTTTATTGTGTTCGGCAGCCAAATTATCCTGAAGGTATTTGACCGTTTTCCGATCATCATTACCTTGGGCGGTGCACTCTTGGGTTGGATCGGCGGCGGTTTGATCGTGAGTGATATCTTTATGGTTGAACACATTCCGCAAACGAATGCTGTGCATTATGGAGCCTGTATTATTGGGGCTGCATTAGTGGTACTTCTAGCCAGAATGTGGGTGAAGCGACAAAAAGCTAAAAAAGCCGTCAGTTAAAAATCCCTCAACCTAAAACAAAAGCGATCTATCGGTATACAGCTGATAGATCGCTTTGCTTTAATGGCAAAAAATCAGGGACCTGAGAGAGGTCCCTGAAGCCTTAATTAGACGATATCTTTTAATTCTCGGCGGAGAATCTTACCGACAGCTGTCTTGGGTAAAGAGTCCACAAAGATGATTTGTTTAGGAATCTTGTAGCCGGTTAACTGCGTACGGCAATATTTCACGACATCTTCTTTGGTGATAGACGGGTCTTTCAAAACGATAACGGCCTTCACGGTTTCACCAGATCGTTCATGAGGCACACCCACCACACCGCACTCTAAAACACCGGGCATTGAGGCGATAACGCTTTCCACTTCATTGGGATAGACGTTAAAGCCAGAGACCAAAATCATGTCTTTCTTGCGGTCCGTAATGGTGATCTTGCCGTCAGCGGCCATAAAGCCCACATCACCCGTACGAAGCCAGCCGTCTCTGAAGACGCCGGCCGTTTCCTCGGGTCTGTTCCAGTAGCCCTTCATGATTTGCGGGCCCTTCACACAAATTTCGCCGGTGTGAGAGTCAATTTCTTCGGGATTGTCACACAATCCTAAATCCTTAAAGCCATCGCCGCGAATGCTCACTTCAGTATTAGGAAGGGGATAACCCACAGAACCGTCCCAGGGAGCATCGGGTAAATTGCAGCAGACACCAGGGGAAGCTTCCGTTAGGCCGTAGGCTTCCAAAATACCGATGCCGGTGGTTTGTTTCCAGCGTTCGGCGACTACTTTTTGAATCTGCGTGCCGCCCGCAACCGCCATCTTCAATCGAGAGAAATCGACGGAAGCGAACTCGGGATTGTTCAAGAGGGCGTTATAGAGGGTGTTGACACCCGTATAAACGGAAAACTTCCAGTGTTTGCATTCATTAACCAATCCTTTGATATCGCGGGGATTGGTGATCAGAACACTGCGTGCCGTCCAATTGAGGAAAGCCAGTGTCGCCGTGAAGGCAAAGATGTGATAAAGCGGCAGAGCGCACATGGCCACTTCTTCACATTCCTTAAAGGAAACACTGATCCAGCTGCCGGTTTGTTCAACGTTGGCCAGAACATTTCGGTGCGTGAGCATGGCGCCTTTGGATACGCCGGTTGTGCCGCCCGTGTACTGTAAAAGCGCAACATCTTCATTGGAGAGTTCAACCGGCGTGAAGCCCTTGCCGTGTCCAATTGACAATGCGTCACGGAAACTGACGGCACCGGGAAGGTTCCACTCAGGGACCATCTTTTTAACGTACTTCACTGCAGCGTTGACGATGGTGCGCTTCATGAAGGGGAATAAGTCACCAACCTGTGTGGTGATGATGTGTTTGACCGGCGTACGAGACAGAACTCTTTCAAGAGTCTTTGCAAAGTTTTCAATGATAATGATCGCTTTGGCGCCGGAGTCTTTCAATTGATGTTCGAGTTCTCGCGCTGTGTACAGCGGATTGACATTCACAACAATGAAGCCTGCCCGCAAAATAGCAAATAGGGCGACCGGGTACTGCAAAAGGTTAGGCATCATCACGGCAACGCGATCGCCTTTTTGCATATCGGGCAGCGATTGGAGGTAGCCGGCCAGATCAAAAGATAGCGCTTGAGCTTCTTTGGTCGTGAGGGTGACACCCATATTGGTGAACGCAGGGGCATTGGGATGCTTTTCGGCAATACCGTCGAGCAGGGCAGGAATATTGGCGACGCGATCCGGATTAATTTGTGCGGGAACGCCTTTAGGATATTTCGCGAGCCATGGGAAATCGGTCATTGTTGTAAATCCTGTTTTCTTATACACAAACCATTATTGTAAACAAAAGAAGTCGCCCTCAGAGGGGCGACTTTTGATGATTTTGCGTCTTGTGACAAGAAAGTGACTATGCAAGCGTCAAGCAATGACGGGCATAGCTCTTAACATCTTCCCAATCCGTGTAGTCAATCACTGCATCCATGGAGGTCGGTCCCTTTGTCATCTTCATAATGAGTTGAATCATCTTGGCATCAAGCCAACCCCAGTTCGGATAGTCCACCTTACCGGCGATGCATTTGACATCGCGGGGTTTCCAGGGAGAGTTTTGCAGGAACTTTTGCATGTAGCGGTTGCCTTCGGGCGTTGCTTTAATCGGGGTGCGAGCGACCACAGAGACGTTAAAGAAGCTGTGGGGCTTGGCATCGAGTTCATTTTTGTGTTTGGCAAGGAAGCTGTAGAACACTTTGGGGTAGGTACCGTACAACACGGGGCAACCCACAATAAAGAGATCGTACTTGTCCCATTGCACGCCTTCACGGTCGGCTTCCATAACACTCATCATGTCGGCTTGGTTACCTTCGGCGATAACCGTTTCCCAAATACG
>OJMI01003334.1_pt1 | contig 12214 bp, 10 predicted proteins | sample 1597131 | NCBI WGS metagenome assembly OJMI01 (sample SAMEA2452116, study PRJEB22498) | human gut metagenome | reverse complement strand
AAAAGGAAGAAAGGATCTGCAAACATAAGCAACAAGTCGGAATACTTGAACCGGATGTTTACAAATCCCTTACCGTCCTTTTTCGGAGGAAACCCGGATCAGAATGTATACGATTCAGCCTGATTTCCTACCTCCTTATATTGTTTATTACCCACAGTCACGTTTTTTACATTCTGTAGTTTCAGGTTGTTGCCACCCTTTAAAGTCACGATTTTGACATTCTTCAATGTTGCTCCGTCGGTACGGTTCAGTATTACTCCGTTCTTGGCATCCGACATCGTGACGTTTTCGATGTGTATGTTCTTGATCGGCATTTCCGGCAGACCATTGAACAGAATGGCGCGTCCTACGTTCTTGGCTGTTACATTCTTGATAAAGATGTCGCGGAACACCGGTGTTTCTTCTGTAACGGCAGGTACCTTTTCGTTCGTCGGATTGTTGTAGCCAGCACCTTCGCCCGGAGCATTGCCGCCGTAGAACAAGTCGAAGATCAGTCCCTCGTTCGGTATGTTGATCATGTTGATGTTGTTGATATGGATATTCTCTACCACACCACCACGTCCACGGGTACTCTTGAAGCGGAGTCCGACATCCGTACCCAGGAACGTACAGTTGTCTACATAGATATTCTTTACGCCACCCGACATTTCGCTGCCGACTACGAAACCGCCGTGACCGTGCAGCACCACGTTGTTACGGATAATCACGTTCTGGCAAGGCTCACCGCGGCGGCGTCCGTTTTCGTCCTTACCCGACTTGAGGCAAATACCGTCGTCGCCCGCATCGAAACTACAGTTCTCGATCAGCGCACGGTTGCACGACTCCAGGTCGAGTGCATCGCCGTTCTGCGAGTACCACGGATTGGAAACCGTTACCCCGTCGATGGTAATGTCTTCGCACGACAGCGGGTGCAGGCACCAGCTTGGTGAGTTCTTGAAGGTAACGCCTTCCAGCAATACCTTTTTACATTTGACAAAGCTCAGCAGCACCGGACGCAGCCAGTCGCGTATGCTGTTCCATTCCTCGTCGGTATTGATTCCTTCGGGCACGTTGAAATTCTTGCATGCCATGGCACCCTTCATCGAGCCTTCACTGGGGTACCATACTTCTCCGGCTTTATCGAGTACGCCTCCCGAAGCGACCAGTTTCTTCCACTGGCTGCCGGTCATCTTTCCCTTTTTCACCGGACGCCAGGTATCTCCGTTTCCGTCCATTACCCCTTTTCCGGTGATAGCCACGTTCTCGGCATTGACAGCCGATACCGGCGACTGGCAACGGCGTGTTTCCAGTCCCTCGAACGACGTCTTGATGATGGGATACTGCGTATGGTCGGCAGTAAACAAGATCAGCGCGTTTTCTTCCAGATATAAATGAATGTTGCTTTGCAGTACGATCGGTCCGGTGAGCCAAAGTCCGGCAGGAACGATAACCTTTCCGCCACCTTTCTCGGCTACCGCCTTGATGGCTTTGTCGAAAGCTTCTGTATTAAGGGTAATGCCGTCGGCAACGGCACCAAATTCAGTGATGGAACGAGCGTAATCGGGAAATACCGGCAGTTGTACCTTATCCATCTGGAACGGGAGTTCGCTGTAGATATTGTCCGCCTCGTTCGTGTTGCCTGCCATGGTAGTCGCCGGATAACTCAGTGCGAGAGCCGCGATACCTATGGAGAATGCCCATTGTTTGAAGTTGTTTAGTGTAATCATGAGTATGTACTATTATTATTTGGTTTGTTCTTCCAGTTTTGCAAGCCAAGTTTTCCGGATCGTACTTGATTATCCTCATTGCCTGTCAACGTTCTTTCACAGAAGATTGACAGGCAGGATAATAAAGACTCTTTTTAACCTAATTTCTAACCTTAATAAATATTATGAAAAACCTCTTGGCGTTTTCACAAAATTACGGGCTTTCCTCGAAAATGATGTGAACATTTTGACTGAATAGGTGAAAAAAATGTGCATTTTTATCTTTTTGCCCTATAAAAAATTGACAAAATATGTATTATTTCGTCTGATAGAGGGGAATATTGTCCTATTTTTGCAGATTAATGTCTGAATATGGCAGAGTTACCAGAATTGTTTGTATCTTTGCCCCCAAATTTATAATAAAAAAAGTATGAGTTATAATTTACTGAAAGGAAAAAGAGGTATTATCTTTGGAGCTCTGAATGAGCAGTCTATCGCATGGAAAGTAGCAGAAAAGGCTGTGGAGGAAGGAGCCATGATTACACTGTCGAATACTCCGGTAGCCGTACGTATGGGTGAAATTTCTTCACTGGCCGAGAAGCTGAACTGTGAAGTGATTCCTGCTGATGCTACAAGCGTAGAAGACCTGGAAAACGTTTTCAAGCGTTCGATGGAAGTATTGGGTGGCAAGATCGACTTTGTACTGCATTCTATCGGTATGTCGCCTAACGTACGCAAGAAACGTACTTACGATGACCTCGACTATGATATGTTGAACAAGACGCTGGATATTTCAGCTATTTCATTCCATAAAATGATTCAGTCGGCCAAGAAACTGGATGCCATCAACGAATACGGTTCTATCCTGGCATTGAGCTACGTGGCTGCACAGCGTACATTCTACGGTTACAACGACATGGCAGATGCCAAGGCATTGCTGGAATCTATCGCACGTAGCTTCGGTTACATCTACGGACGTGAGCACAATGTACGTATCAATACCATTTCACAGTCGCCTACTATGACTACTGCCGGATCGGGTGTAAAGGGTATGGACAAGCTGTTCGACTTTGCCAACCGTATGTCGCCGCTGGGCAACGCTTCGGCTGACGAATGTGCCGATTACTGTATTGTAATGTTCTCCGACCTGACACGCAAGGTAACTATGCAGAACTTGTTCCACGACGGAGGTTTCTCCAGCGTAGGTATGAGTCTTCGTGCCATGGCTACTTACGAAAAGGGTCTGGATGAATACAAAGACGAAAACGGACACATTATCTACGGATAAAAGTTGACGGACAAACTGTTTACATGAGAAAATTTATATTCATATTACTAAGCATCGTCGTACTTGTTTCCTGCCATACAGGAGAGCAAGGCGACGATGTTTTGCTTGATAAGGGTATAAAAGTTTTCCGTTACGACCGTCTTCAGTACGAGGCTACAGCCATGAACAGCCTGGCTGCCTTGCAGAAAATGAGCCTCGACTGTCCTCGTGCCACCAAAATCCTGATAGAGGATGTGCTCATGCTGGGGCGTGTGGACGAACCTAACATCAACGAAAGGCTGTGTGCTTATTACTCGGATACCATTCTGCTCCGTATCATGCAGGATGCTACCGAGAAATTCAAGGATATGACTTCCCTCGAGAAGGGATTTACCGACGGGTTCCGCTTCCTGAAAGAGGAGATTCCCGCTTTTCCCGTACCGACGGTCTATTCGCAAATCTCGGCCTTGAACCAGTCGGTAGTGGTAGGCGACAGTCTGCTGGGGTTCAGCCTCGATAAATACATGGGGGAGAACTATCCGCTTTACCGACGATATTATTATGATTATCAGCGCCGGTCGATGACACCCGAGCGCATTCTTCCCGATTGCTTTACTTTTTATCTGCTTAGCTTGTATCCTTTCGAGTGGCGTCCGGGGCACCGTTCGCTGTACGATGTCATCTTGCATCAGGGAAAGATACACTGGGTAGTGCGTCAGGCACTTGGCTACAAGACGAACGGCGAAGTGCTGGGATATACCGAAAAGGAGGAGAACTGGTGCAAGGAGCATGGAAAGGAATTGTTGAAGTGGATGACTGAGCGAGGTCATCTGAGCAGTACCGACCCGATGCTGATCCGTGCCTACACTCATTCCGATCCGAACATGATTCTCAACGGTGAGAAACTGCCTCCTGTTGTCGGGCTGTGGCTGGGCATGCGGCTGATTGAAAGGTACATGAAGCAGCATCCTGACGTAAGCATTGCCACATTGCTGGAACGTACCGATCTCGGCAGCGTGACGTTAGACTGAGCTAGAACAAATTAGAATATAGATTACATGGATACAGCATTATATTTGCTGCCGGTTACCCTTGGCGATACTCCGGTAGAGAAAGTCCTCCCTTCGTACAACAAAGAGATTATTCTTCAGATCCGTCATTTTATTGTAGAAGATGTGCGCTCGGCACGCCGTTTTCTGAAAAAGGTAGACCGTGACATCAATATCGACGAACTGACGTTTTATCCGCTGAACAAGCATACCTCGCCCGAAGCCATTTCGGGTTACCTGAAGCCTTTGCAGGAAGGAAATTCCATGGGGGTGATTTCGGAAGCCGGCTGTCCTGCCGTAGCCGATCCGGGAGCCGACGTAGTAGCCATCGCGCAGCGCAAGAACCTCAAGGTGGTTCCGCTGGTGGGACCGTCGTCTATCATCCTGTCGGTCATGGGTTCGGGATTCAACGGACAGAGCTTTGCTTTCCACGGCTATCTTCCCATTGAGCCGGGCGAGCGCCAGAAACGGCTGAAAGAACTGGAGCAGCGTGTGTACAGCGAGCACCAGACACAACTTTTCATCGAAACTCCCTATCGCAACAACAAGATGCTGGAAGACATTCTGAAAGCCTGCCGTCCGCAAACCAAGGTCTGCGTGGCTGCCAACATTACCTGCGAGGGAGAATATATCAAGACCAAAACGGTTCAGGAATGGAAGAAGCAATTGCCCGACCTGACAAAGATTCCGTGCATCTTTTTGATTTATAAGTAAGAAGCAGTTAGTCGGCACTGCCGAATGTCTGCCACATTTCAGCCGCCATCTGCAAGGCATCCAGTTCCGAAAGCAGGGCTGGATTGTATCTCCGTACGGCGGTTTCACTTATCTCGTCGAAGGAAAAGAATCTGCCTTCGGTTGCCTTGCGGAGTTCGTTCTTGTCCTGAAGCGGAAGAATGTACAGCGATACGTGCTGTCGGGTATCGGCATCGCTGGGAGTAGTGGTGTATCTCAGGATGAGGCGCGGACTGATGTGCTTCGAGGTGCATATCTTTTTGGCAATGCGTGCGGCATATTCATTGCTCTTGTCGAGCGGTCCTTCGAACGGACTTTCCATGGCGATGTCCCATACGGGAGTTTCCTCGGTATCATTGCCGGTACAGTCATTGCGCTGCTTCAGGTAAATCTTTCCGTCGTGAACCACTGCAATGCGTACCAGACTGTAACGGAAATTCTCCTGAAGTGCCAGGTGAATACCTACCACGTTGATAACCAGACAGAGAATATAGATAATAACTGGTATGCCGTACATCAGGAAGAAGGAACCGTCTTCCGAAAACAGATGATCGATGTGGTCGACGAAAAGCAGAATCGTGAGATGCAATGCCGAGAGAATGACAATGGTCTTTGCCTCCAGCACGAACGAGAAGCAGTTCCTCAGGTGAAGTCGCTCCTGTAATTCCTTGTATACTTCGGGTGCCGTGATGTGGATGAATGCCACGATGAGCAGCAGCAGTTCCAGAATAGGAGTGATGCTTCCCAGCGGTACAAACTCGTAGCCAGTGAACAGGCGCAATGCGAAGCAGGCTCCTATGCCCACACTACCCAGCAGCAGGAAAAAATTCAGATCCTTCAGGCGGATGATGCCATACAACAGCAGACCGACACAGACTGCGAAGCCTATTCCCAGTACGATGGTGTTCTGGAAAAAATGCAAACAAATCAATGTTGCTATGATAGGTAATAGTCCGAGCGATACAATCTTGTTTCTGTATTTCAATATAAGTTTCATCATCTGCCTTGATTTTTTTATAGGTGTAACAAGGTTCTTTTCCGAATTGTTCACTTGTAGCGGATGTGTTTTTCGGCATGATACGAAGAACGTACCAGCGGACCGCTTTCTACAGTGGCAAATCCTTTCTTTTCGCCGGTTTCCTTGTAACGGGCAAACTGTTCGGGAGTAACGTACTCGTGTACAGGGTAATGTTTCCGGCTGGGCTGGAGATATTGTCCGATGGTCAGGATGCGGCAGCCGTTGGCCAGCAGGTCGTCCATGGTCTGTTCCACCTCGTCGGGTGTTTCTCCCAGTCCCACCATGATACCCGACTTGGCAGTGATGCCGCTTTTGGCTATCCGGCGGATCACCTCCAGACTCCGGTCGTACGTTGCCACGCTTCTTACCAGCGGAGTGATGCGGCGTACGGTTTCCATGTTATGAGAGATGATGTCCGGGCGGGTATCGGTCACCATGCGGATCAGTTCCTCCCGTCCCTGAAAGTCGGGAATCAGCGTTTCCAGCGTCGTATTCGGATTAAGCTCCTTGATGGCACGAATGGTAGCCGCCCAGTGAGCAGCTCCTAAATCGGGCAGGTCGTCACGGTCCACCGAGGTGACGACGGCATGATCCAGCTTCATCAGCCGCACCGATTCGGCCACACGGGCAGGTTCCTGTGCATCGAGCGGGAGCGGTTTTCCGCTGAGCGTATTGCAGAACTTGCACGAGCGGGTACAGATGGCACCCCCTATCATAAAGGTAGCCGTTCCCTTTCCCCAGCATTCTCCCAAGTTCGGACAGCGTCCGCTGCTGCATATCGTATGCAGTTTATGCGTATCGACGATGCGTTTGGTATCGGTATAGCGGGCATTGGTACCGATGGATATTTTCAGCCATTCGGGTTTCTTTACGTGTTCCATAGCGTTAAGGTATAAAAACGAGAAATGAGGAATTAAAATCCGCCGAGTTGTCTGGGCGAAACCTTTTAATTCCTCATAACTCTGTATGATACAAATAGTTTATTTCAGTTTTTCGATGAAGAAATTGGCAACGCGATTCATCAGGTGATTACGGGTATTTCCGCCCGAGATACCATGGTTGCGGTTGGTATACACCTGCATGTCGAACTGGATGCCAGCCTGAACCAGTGCTTCACTGTACTCGGCGCAGTTCTGATAGTGAACGTTGTCGTCGGCCGTACCATGTATCAGCAGCAGGTCGCCGTGCAGTTTCGGAGCGCGGAGAATGGCAGAACCGGCGTTGTAGCCTTCACCGTTTTCCTTCGGGGTACGCATGAAGCGTTCGGTATAGACCGTATCGTAGAAACGCCAGTCGCTCGGAGCGGCAATAGCTACACCCGCCTTGAAGACAGGCGTACCCTCACTCATTGACATCAGCGTGTTGTAACCTCCGTAGCTCCATCCCCAGATACCGATGCGGTTGCCGTCGATGTACGGCAGTGAAGCCAGGTATTTGGCTGTTTCCACCTGATCGTGCGATTCCTTCACACCCAGGAAGCAGTACGTACATTTCTCAAATTCGGCACCACGTCCGCCCGTGCCACGTCCGTCCACGCAGACCATGACATATCCTTTGTCGCACATGTAGGCCTCAAACATACCTCCGTCGCTGAAACTTCCGATGTTCCACGCATCGAGAACCTGCTGTGAGCCCGGACCACTGTACTGGTGCATGATGACCGGATGCTTCTTGCTCGCATCGAAGTTGGCAGGCTTCATCATCCAGCCGTTCAGTTCCACTCCCTCAGTCGTGCGGAAGGTGAAGAATTCCTTCTTCGGCATGTTCAGCGTAGCCAGTTGCGACTTCAGCTTCGCGTTGTCCATTAGCGTAGCCAGTTCCTTACCCTTGTTGTTGTTGACGGTAATCAGCGTCGGCGTATCGATGTTGGAGAACTTGTTGATATAGTACGACAAGTCGCTGCTGAAGATAGCCGAATTGGTTCCCGTACGGGTAGACAGCTTGATTGTCTTGCCCTTCGCATCGGTTTTGTAGACAGCTGTACGCAGCGGGTTTTCCTGATTGCTGGTATAATAGAACGTATTGGTCTGCTTGTCCCAACCTAAGAAATCCTTCACTTCGAATTTACCCTTGGTAACCTGTTTTACCAGATTGCCGGCTATGGTATACAGATACAAGTGGTTATATCCGTCACGTTCGCTCATCATCACGATATGTTCCGGATAGAATACGATATCGGAGTAAGCCTGTTCCTTGATATACTGTTCAGCCTCGTCGCGGATGGCAAGCTTGCACAGCGCGCTTCTCGGGTTAGCCATGTAAATATCGAACCGGCTCTGATGGCGGTTCAGCGTCATGATGGCCAGCTTTTCCGGATCGGACGTAAATTTGATACGCGGGATATATCCGTCGGAATCCAGCGGCAGATCCATCTGGCGGGTAACGTGGCTCTTGATGTCGTACGTATGCACGGTAACCTTTGAGTTGACTTCGCCTGCCTTGGGGTACTTATATTCGTACGCACCCGGATAAGTAGCATACTGGCTCTTTTCGGGCACCATACCCTTGTACCACGGGAAGCTGTACATCGGTACCTGACTCTCGTCGAAGCGAATATAAGCAATCATCTTGCTGTCGGCACTGAAGTCGAACGCACGGTTGAAAGAAAACTCTTCCTCGTACACCCAGTCGGGGATACCGTTCAGCACCTTATTGTATTCACCGTCCTTAGTGACCTGCGATTCACTGTTGCCAAACAGCAGCTTGACCAGAAAAATGTTGTTGTTGCGGACGAAAGCTACCTGAAAACCGTCGGGCGAGAACAGCGGCACCTGCTGCGGTCCGTTTTTCGAAAGCGGTTCCATCTTGTTGTTTCTCACGTTGAAGATGTAATATTCGGCCGTAAACGAATGACGATAGATAGGTTTCGTTTCCGTCTGGATCAGAATCAGTTTCTCGTCGGGCGACATGATGTAGTCGTCGAACGTCTTGACCGGACAATCTCTTGCCGTAGTCACGTCGAATACCGTTCCTACCTCCTTGCCCGTCTTGAACGAGTATTTCACGATACGTTTCTTGTCAGCACTCATTTGCGTATAAAACTCGCCGTCCAGCATCGGCTTGATGCCGTAGATGTTCTGTGCACGATAGGTACCTTGTGCCACATCCTGGAGGCTGACCTTACGCTGTGCCTGCACTCCGATGACGAAAGCCAGCAGGCAGAATAATGCAATCAGTTTTTTCATTGTGTAGATATGCTTGTTTTTATGATCAGTCATGCTTACCAGAGCAAAGGTATAAAAAAATGTAATCTCCCTTTCTTGCCGTGCGTTGAAAAATGCCGATTGCAGCAGTTTTCGTGTTCTCTTTACACTTTTTAATGAAGTATGCCGAAAAAAAAGGCCCTGCCGACTGGCTTCTATAAGTCTGTATAAGACGGCTTTATCGGCTACTGGAAACTTTTGGAACGAAAAAAGAGGATTGTTTGTGCAGATTTTCGGCAAACAAAAAGAGAATTGTTTTGTTGTATAAGTGTATTTGTAACTATTTGTTGAAATATAATAGCCATATAACCAAAATTTATGTGTTTGTTATGAATGAGGAAAAAGAGAGTATTTGTTTTTTTAGGGTATAGTTTATAATGATATTTATGGATAGAGATTAAAAAAAGAGAGAGTTTGAAATTTTATAGAAATCTATTCTTTGGTAGTATTTTTTATTTAGGTATCTGCATATAGAGAGTAATACGAATTTTATGACAAGGTTGTTTATGTGGGTTGGAATACTGGCTACGTCTTTAACATCACCATTACAGGCCCAAGTTTCGCCGGATACGATGCGCTGGGCATGTGCGGAAGAAGAAATCCGTACCGAAAAAGAATTTGCCATGCATGAGGTTGCCGGGTGTGATTCGCTTGTACAGGAACAGGCCGTACAGGGTGATGCCTCTACCGTTCCGGCAGCATACGAATACCGTTTCACGCCCTGGTCTGTCAAGACCAACCTGCTGTACGATGCCTTGCTGACCCCCTCTCTCGAAATAGAATACCGCATCAGCAAGCGCTGGTCGGTCGGTCTGGAAGGAGCTTTGGCAAGCTGGAGCAATGCCAATCGTCACAGATATTACCACCTAGCCTTCATCAGTCCGGAGGCACGTTATTGGTTTCAGGCTCCGGAACGCCGGAAAGGACATTACGTCGGCTTGTTTGCGGGGGGCGGCTGGTACGATTTGCAGAACGGAGGACGCGGTTACAGAGGCGAGGGAATGTTTGCTGGAGCAAGCTACGGCTATCTGTTTCCGGTAGGCAATTATTTCTCGTTCGAGGCTGGTATTGGCATAGGATATCTGAATACGACCTACGATGAATATCTGCCGGTGAATAAAGATTATGTCTATCAGCAGACCAGCAAGATCAATTACATCGGTCCGCTGAAGTTGAAATTCGCATGGGTATGGCACATCGGACGATGCCTCGAAAAGAAGGGAGGAAACGCGTGAGAATTACGACAATGATACGCTGTGCTGCCATACTGTTGTTGGTGGCATGCACTGCCTGTCGGAAGGAATTGTACTACCATGACGATGACCATGCTTTGACGGTAAAAGTATATGCCGTAACCAGTTGGAAACAAGAATGGGAGCGTACGCACAGTTATAACTGGAAAGAGTCGTGGCTCGACGAGTTTCGTTATACCTACGATGCCCTCCGTCCCGATAAAGCCACTGGCATTAAGGCCACGGTGTATGGCGACGATGGCTATAGCGGAGAATTGCACCTTCCTGCCGAAGGGGGAAAGCTGCCGCTGCGTGAAGGAAAACATGCTGTCCTGCTGTATAACAACGATACGGAATACATCGTATTCGACGGGCTGTCGGCTTCTACCTCGGCAACGGCTACGACACGTACACTTACTCGTGCCAGCTTAGGAGCACTGCATAAAGGTGAACGTACCATCAATCAGCCCGACCAGCTCTATGCGTATTACTTGGAGGAATGTACCGGCGAAAAGACACTCGAGAAAGTGGAGCTTCCCGTAACGATGCATCCGCTGACTTATACTTATCTGATACGGTATAAGTTTTCGAAGGGATTGAAATACGTGGCACTGACCCGTGGGGCACTGGCTGGCATGGCAGAGAAGGTTTATTTGAACGACGGACGTACGGGGAGTGAGACCGCTACCATCCTTTTCGATTGCAGTCAGACCGATTTCGGGGCAGATGTGTGTATGAAGTGTTTCGGGGTACCGAACTATCCGGGCGATCATTACACGCGTGCCGATGGTACTCCGGCGTACTATACGCTTAACCTTGAAGTCCGCCTGAATAACGGGAAGGTCCTGAATTATGAGTTTGATGTGACCGATCAGGTGAATGCCCAGCCTCGCGGCGGTATCATTACGGTCGACGGAATCGAAGTAGACGACGAGGACGGTATGGCAGGTTCCGGAGGGTTCGACGTCACGGTAGACGGATGGGGCGATTACATGGATATACCTCTGCCGTTAGGATAACGGTCGGATAATTTGTTGAATAGCAATAGAACAGTAATATATTTTTAATTTAAACATTTAATTTTTTTTAAGATGAGAAAAAGTTTATTTTTATTGGGGGTAACTGTAGCAACATTGTCGAGCTGTACACAGAGTGAGGTACTTGAAGTGGCAGGCAGCAACAAGGCTATCGGGTTTGATGCTTTTGTAAATAAAAGCATTAGAGCGGATATCACGACCGACAACATCAATCATTTTAAGGTGTTTGGTGGATACGACGGCAATTATACAAATGTATTCAACGATGAAAAGGTAAGCGGCAGCAAAGGTTCCTGGACTTACGATAATACCCAGTATTGGACGAACGGAAAGACTTATACATTCCAGGCATATGCACCGGAAGGAGCTACGGCTTCGGCAACAGCAAACGGTGTGAATTTTACAAACTTCGTTGCCGACGGAGATACTGACCTTCTGGTATCTGGTGTGAAAACGGTATCGGAAGTCAATACTGCATCGGAACCGGAAAAAGTTCAATTTTCGTTCCGTCATGTGCTGTCTAAGATAAAGTTCACATTCTCTACTACACTGAATAATGTAAATATTGCCATCTCTGATTTGAAAGTTCAGCAGGTACCCAATACAGGTAATTATACCAACAGCGGTTCTACCGGATCGTGGGGCTCTCCGAGCGGTACGAAAGATTACGACCTGACAGTTGCGGAACAGGTAACCAAGAGCGATGCAAAATCGAGTTCGGAAATTATTGTCATGCCTCAGACGTTTTCTCAAGGGCTGACGGTTTCATTTAAAGTTACGGTTACCGGAGGATTGTCGCTGACAGCCGATCATACTGTGACACTGCCTACCACAGCATGGGAAGAAGGCAAATGTTACAATTACAAAGCTGAGCTGACTCCTGAGAACATCGACCCGCTGAACCCGTTGAAGCCCGTTGAGTTTGGTGATCCGACTGTGAATGGTTGGGAGCCGTTCACTGATGATGATGTTACCGTTGCTCAACCTTAAT
>OJMI01003325.1_pt1 | contig 12259 bp, 5 predicted proteins | sample 1597131 | NCBI WGS metagenome assembly OJMI01 (sample SAMEA2452116, study PRJEB22498) | human gut metagenome | reverse complement strand
CAGGCGAACCGGTCTGACGGCACAAAACCCGGAATCGGAATAGAAAGAAAAAATAAACCTACGTTTATAACGTGTTAATATGTATATAACTGCCTAAATATTTAGGGACATTTACTGAATATCCTCAGTTAACGGAAAAATGAGAAGGGTTGGGGATGGGGAATGGCGGTTGACGAACCGGGAGGCGCTGGATATGCCCCTTTGGGGGTGGGAGAAATATATCTCGGATACGGGTGGATATTTCTCCTGGGCGGACTCGGTGAGTCAGATGAACTTTTCCCGGTTTTGTGTCTTGTAAAGTCCTACCAATAAGAATATGAAGGAAGAGAGTAAGATAATCAATCGGTTGTCGAACAGGGTGTTATAAAAAATTTGCGGATTTTTATCCAAGGGGACGTCAAAGGGGTTCAAAAATACATTCCATTTGCTGACGTCCAGAATTTTACTCGATGCGAACAGCAATAAACCGATAATGATAATCATTACTGCCGTACCGTTGCCATTCCGGATGAGTGTACTGAGCATAAAACACAGTAAACCGATGAAAAGCGCAGGTACCATACTTTGCAAAGCGAGTTGCAGGGGAGGTACCTCTACAACCAGCCAGTCGGTGACGGCAGCTAAAAGCAAAGTGATGATAAAACAAATCATATAGGCGATCAAAAGCCGGAATAGCCAGATTTTATACCGATAGTTCGGAATACCGAAAATGATTTCTATGATTTTGGCTTCCTGGTCGTTCTGTATACCGAAACAGGTCGGATAGAAGATCGATAGGATAGAAGGCACTAATAACATACTGTATCCGGTAGCCATCGTAATCTCCGAATCCGAAATAAGATTTAACCCCACCGTCAGGATATAAAAACCGACGGCACTGAGAATAAAATACATAAACTTATTGCCGAAGATAATCTTTATATTATACCGGGCGAGTTTTGCTATAGGAGTGATGTAATATTTCATGGCTTTACAAGTCTATTGAGTGATGATATTTTCATGATTAGCTAATTTTACATTCCTCAACAACCACAGATACGAGTCTTCCAGTAGAGGAGAAGTATGTACGGCATTGGGAACCGGTTGGGTCTCCGACAGACACCTGACTTTGATATTCTCTCCGTTCCGGATATGATGTACCAATAACAGGTCGGAAGGCAATTTTACAAATTCCCGGGCCGGAATTTCGAAAGTCCATGTCACATCTTTAGCAATTTCCACCATTTCGGAAGGAGTTCCGTGATATTTCAACGACCCTTTGTTGATAACACCCACCTGGTTACAGGAACTGGCGATATCCTCGATAATGTGGGTAGAGAAAATAACGATCCGGTTGCGCGACAATTCTACCAAAAGATTTCTGAAACGGATTCTTTCCCGGGGGTCCAATCCGGCAGTCGGTTCATCGACAACCAGAATGCGGGGCAGGTTCAGCAAAGTCTGTGCAATTCCGATCCGTTGTTTCATACCTCCTGAGAAACCTCCGATCTTTTTATCTTTGTTTTCATACATATGAACCGCTTCGAGCACTTCTGTGATCCGTTTGCTCCGGGTTTTGGGATTATAAATTCCTTTCAGGAGAGCCTGATATTCCAAAAACTCCCAGGAGGTCAGGTTTTCGTAAGTACCGAATTCCTGAGGCAGATAACCGATCAATCCCTGCAATTCTTCCCGTTTTTTCTGGGTATCGATGCCATTGATGAATATTTTTCCATAGCTCTGCTCGAATATGCCGCAGATGATACGCATAAGGGTGGTTTTACCTGCACCGTTAGGTCCTAACAAACCGAACATACCGGTATGGATCTCCATTGAGACGGCGTTCAAGGCTTTGAACGGTTTTTTCTTATATCCGATCATCGGAATTTTTGTGGCGATCTTATATACTCCTTTTTTCAATTCCCTGAACCGACCGTCGATCATATCGATGTTGATATTGTATTTATGGATCCGGTCCGATAAATAGCGGGCAACTATAGCGACATACCAAAGGAGACCGAGTAAAATAGCCATGCCGGAATCCGAGAATTTTATAGAAGCCCATATGAGCGTAAACAAGGGCGAAAAGTAATAAATGAAGATTCCGCATACCCGTATACACCAGCTCAAGCTTTTGATTTTATGAGCTTTAAAATATTCACCTCCGATGGCAATCAATTTTGTCAGCAACATCCAGGTGCAGACGGCAAAAATGATGGCCCAGAAGGTCAATGTTTGATAGAAATAGGTGAAATAAATCAGGAAGCCGGTGATAGGTAACATCCATACCAAAGGTTTTAAATCCGACCATTGCCGGTATTCTTCCTTTAATCCCAGCCGTTCCCGTACACGTTGGCCGGATTGCCATTCCCGTTGAAATTCATTGGGACGGCCGTAGATCTTCACCAGATTACGGATTGAAATATGGATTTCCTGATCCGGAGGGATAATCCGGCTGTTGGCCTGACGCAGACTAGTCTCCATAAACCAGGTGGCTGCCGGTATCAGTATAATGGCTCCGACAAAGTAACCCAATTGCCATATCAGCGAGTCGGTTATCATCACTATACCGATGACTGCCAGGATCAAAAGGGTGAGTTGAATAATCTTCAGGGTTAAACTCTGGGTACGCAGCCGATGAAGTGCTTCTTCCAAACCGGAATATAGGGTGGGGATAATCACCAGGGTCAATAATGTACTCATGGTCAATCCTCCGATCACCGTGATGGCGAAAGGAGCTCCGAGTCCTGATACAAATTCTCCTTGTCCCATGGCTAACGGGAACATGGCCACGATGGTGGTGATGGCTGTGATCAGGATAGGACGTACCCTCGAGATTCCGGCGATGATGAGGGCTCGCGGTTTACGGTTACCCTGTCGCCGCAATTGCGAAGTGTAGTCGATCAGGATGATACTGTTGTTGACGACGATACCGATCAGGATAATGACACCGATCAATACATTGGCATTCATCAACGAATTGCTGGTAAACAATAAGGCCAGTAAGGAACCGATGGCAGCCAGGGGAATAGCGAACATCAATACGATCGGGGCTGTAAGTGATTCGAAAACAGACGCCAGGATCATGTAAATGATCACAAAAGCAGCCAGAATCAGAAAAGTGAATTCGCTGGTTTCGTCCTCTTCATGTACCACCTCGACAGCGATGCCGGTAGGAATATCGGTATTCTGCACCAGTTCGTCTATCTCTGTCCTTGCGGCTTCCAGAATATTCTTCGATTCGTTTACATCGGAATTGAACCGGTAGTTCACCGTGATTTCTTTATCCTGGTTGACCCGGTTTATGTTTCCTTGTCCCCGGGTAAGGTTGATATTACTGAAGCTACGTAATTCGGTAAGGGAATTATTCGTGTTGGTGACTTGCATATTGCGCAAGTCTTCCAGCGTACGTACCGGATCCTGGTTTTCTTCTTCTTTTTTCTCGGCTAGCCGTTTGTCTTTGATGATGATATCGTACTCCTGATCTCCCGCTTTGTATTTGATCGAAGTCGTATTTTGGGGGGCGAAATTATTGAGCTCGGTGACGACATTATTCGGAGTTACATCATTGATTCCCATCAGATATTGGTCGAACATGATCCTGGCTTCGGGTTTTCCCCGGGATGAGCTGACCGATGAATAGCTGATATTGTCCAATTCTTCCAATTGGAATTTGAGCAACTCGGCCAGGTTAGCCATTTTTTCGAAATCCTGGCCCTTGATGACAATTTTTTCCGTTTGGGTACCCATACCCATTTTTTTCATCAGTTGGTCGGCACCTCCCATGAGTGAACTGCCACCACCCCGGAAGTTCTCGCTGCTCTCGATAGCTTCGAGGCTGATATCGCTGACTCTTAACCCATCGGAGAGGGATAGAATCGTACTCTTGAGTTCGTTCAGTGTTTTTTTGTTGATCTTTTCGAAGTCCTCTTTTAGTTTGATGGTGACACTGGCATCCGTGGAATAGATCTTTGTACTGTATTGTTCGATTTCCTGGATATCGTTCAAGCGTTCTTCATAAGCTTTTATCGTTTCGTCTGTCCGGTTGAGGGTATTCCCATTGGGGAAAGTCATATAGACATTGAACGTATCGGCTTCGATTTCTTTTAACGTATTCATGGTCAGTGTCAAAGATAAAGCTACCGTGACGATCAATACCAATATCGCAGTAAATACGACTGCTGCCGGTTTGCGCAGGCACATTTTCAGTAAAGCGATATAAATCTGTACCGGCCGGCTATGAATCGATAATGTACTGAAATTTACCCGGTCGCCCTGGCCTTTCATGAATTGATTGACGGCCATAGGGATCAGTAGCAAAGCCACGGCCAACGACAGGATAAGAGTCGTGATGATCGACACGCCGATATGTTCACCGATCAGCTTCAGGATAAAATCGTCTGAAAACAGGAAAGGAAGAAATACAGTGATCGTAGTCAGAGTGGCGGCGATAACCGCTTTGGCCACCTCCTGAGTGCCCCTTACCGCTGCTTCCTGACTATTGACTCCGATCGCACGCAACCGGAAGATATTCTCCATGACGACGACCGAATTATCCAACAACATGCCCACAGCGAGGGCTATACCCGTTAAAGTCAGTGTATTGATACTGATACCGAAAAAGTAAAAGAAATAAAAAGCAGAGAATACCGAAATGGGGATTGCCACGGCAATGAAAGTGACGATCTTGAAGTTTCGCAAAAACAGGTAGAGAATGAAAATAGCCAGAATTGCTCCGGTCAAACCCAGATTGATGATGGTGTTGATGTTTTCACTCATCGTTTCGGCTGTGTCCGTATCGACTTTGATAGAAACTCCTTTGGTAGCCAGTTCTTCATTCAACTGGGCGATTTCTTCCCGTACCCGCTGTGAAAGATCGATGATATTGACCAGCGGAGATTTGGAAATAACACAGGTGATAACTTCTTTCCCATTCACCCGCGAATAGGATTCTTCTTCTTTAATGCCGAAATTGATGTCGGCGATGTCTTTCAACAATACCGGACCTTCGGATACAACGATGTTTCCCAGGTCTTCTGTCGCGAGATATTCTGCCGTAACGTTGACAAAAAAACGTTTGTTATCCTGAAATACCGAACCGGCGAAGGTCTTTTCAGACATATTCTTGCCGATCAGTGAGCTGACTTGTGATGCGGTGATATTGAGCGCTTTGCATTTTTCATCGTCGAGAAGGATTTCGATGCTCTTCTGACGTCCGCCCATGACCGTGACCGAGGCTATTCCATCCGTACTTTCAAGGATGGGAGCAATGTCGATATCGGTGATATTCCGGACATAATCGACATCGTCGTCTCCCAGAATCTGTAGAGTCATAAACTGATCACTGGCCATTCCGCTACCGGCTTTATTGACCTGGATGGTGAAGTCTTCCGGAATACTTTTGGTGATCGCTTTGATTTTTTCTTCCAGCTTCAGGTAAGCATATTTGACATTTGTATTTTTGGTAAAGGAAACAGTGATACGGGCGTTCCTATTGGAAATCAATGTCGTTATATCCTCGACGCCTTCCAGGCCGCTGATTACGCCTTCTACCGGAATAGCTGCCTGACTCTCGATGTACTTCGGATCCAGCTCGGTCTTGGTGGAAATAGTTACATTCAGGGAGGGGAACTCCGCATCCGGATATAATTCCATCAGTAAGTACCTGTACGAAAACAACCCCATCATGGTCAAACCGATGAAGATCATCGAAATCAGTACTTTACGATTTATTAGTTTGTTCATTTTTTCTTATTTAGAATCAAAAATGTCAAAAGCTCGAAAATGCCTTTCAAATCTTCTCTACGTTTTTGACTTTTTTGTCAAAAATGTAGTAAACACACGGGATCACTACTAATGTCATCAGGGTAGAAGTGAACAGACCGCCGATCACCGCCAAAGCCATAGGGGATCGCAGTGAAGCACCCTCTCCGAATCCGAAACACATCGGCAATAAAGCCAGGATAGTAGTCAGACTGGTCATGATGATCGGGCGGATACGCTGTTGGGCAGCTCCTTTTATGGCCTCTGTCAGAGCGAATCCTTCTGCCTTGAGCCTGTTGGCTGCATCTACCAGTAAGATGGAGTTGTTGACGGCTATACCTGCCAGCATGATGATACCGATAAAAGCCATCATATTCAAAGAGGCTCCGGCTAGCAAAAATGCGTAAATACAGCCTACTCCGGCCAACGGGATCGTCAGCAAGATGGTAAACGGATGACGCAAGGATTCGAATTGAGAAGCCATCACCATATATACCAATACGATAGATAGTATCAGAGCAAAGGACAAACCTTGAAACGATTCGGCCCGTTTCTCTTCTTCTCCGGTAATTTGTGCTGAATATTTAGCAGGGAATTGGATATCTTTCAACTGTGCTTTGATTTCCGGAGTGACACTGCCTAATGTATAGCCCTTTTCGAGCATTGCGGTGACTTTACCGATCCGGTTTTGGTTGCTACGGTTGATTTCTTTCGGAGCTGTCGTAATCGAAACCTCTGCAATCTCACCCAGACGATATTTCTTTTCTCCTTGTACGATTTCAACATTTTGCAATTCATCGAGCGATACTTCCGGTACTTTGATTTCGATATCGATCGGTTCACCTTCGGATTCGAAATTGCTGGCCGTCTTCCCGTTCAGCTTTTCTTTTATCTGACTGGCCACCGAAGCGATATCTACCCCGTAAATCCCGCTTTTCAACCGGTCGATAGAGATGTTGACTTCCGGAGCTCCTTGTTCCATAGAAGTTTTGATATCGTAGAGTCCGGGGATAGAGGCTATTTTTTCCTTCACCTCCGTGCTGAGTTCGTCGATCATTTCCAGTTCCTCCCCTTTAATCTCGATAATTACAGGAGCTCCTTCCGTTCCGAGGATGCTTTGTAAGGCAGATTGTTCCTTTTCGAACGATATTTCCACGCCCTCGGGAATCGTGTAATTATGACTCAGATTACTGATAATATAATCTGCATCGGCTTTGGCTTTGTTTTTCAATTTGACTTTTACCTCTGCCTGATTTTCGCCTTCGAGTTTCCCGCTAGTCGTTTGGCTTTCGGTTGTTGTCGAAGGTCCAACCTGAGTAAAAATCCATTCCAGATCGTCTCCTGCCAACTCTACAATCATATTTTCGATGGTAGCGGCCGCATTATCCGTGCTTTGCAGACGGGTTCCCGGCTCCAGAGTGATGTAAGTCGAAAATTCCCGGGAATCTGCTTTAGGCATAAATTCTTTATCGATCAACGGGAGCAGCAGGTAACTTCCGATCATGACCACTAACGCGGTCAGGACGACAGCGTACCGGTGTTTCAAAAGTTTACCGACAAACTGACCGTATCCTTTGATTTTTAAAGAAGCCTGATTTTTGGCAGGTGCTTTCACATATTGTGAAGCTAACATCGGGATTAACAATACCGCAACAAAAAGAGAAGACAATAGAGAGAACGAAACGGTCCAGGCCTGTTCTTTAAAAAGTTCTCCGGCAGCTCCCTGGATGTAAACGATAGGTAAGAATACCACTATGGTCGTGAGGGTTGAAGACGTGATAGCCCCTGAAACTTCCGAAGCTCCTTTGATAGCCGCTTCCTTGGGAGAAAGGCCGTTTTCCAGATTCCGGAAAATATTCTCCATGACAACAATGGCATTATCGATCAACATGCCGGCTCCCAGGGCTAATCCCCCCAGTGTCATGATATTGATCGTCAATCCGTTGAAGTACATCAAATTGAACGTAGCGATGATGGACACCGGAATAGAAACACTGACGATCAAGGTTGTATTGATGCGGCGCAGGAAAACGTACAATACCAGCATGGCCAATAAAATACCCATAACGGCAGAATCCTTGACCTCCCCGATCGAAGCTCCGATAAAATCTCCCTGGTTACTGATGACGTGAAATTCATAACCGGGCATACTTTTCTGCAATTCTTCCAGTTTGGCAGTGATATTTTCAACTGCCTTCACCGTATTGTATTTATTCTCTTTGTAGACGCTGATACTCAGACTACGTTCGGCATCGTAGCGCACCAGATTTTCAGGATCTTTATTTTTTAGTTCGATTTTGGCAACATCTTTCAGGTATACCGGAGCTTTCACGGTAGAGCTGTTCCCCGACTCGGTGTCGGTACTACCGGGGGTTTTGAAAGCAACGATAATATTCCCGATATCTTCCAGGTCTTTTAATAAATTCACCCCTTTTACCGTATATTGGATGTCGTCGTTTACAATGGTACCTCCCGAAACATTCCGGTTCATACTTTCTATTTTCGACGCGATCGTTTCGGCAGTCAGGTTGAAAGCTTCCAGCATATAAGAGTCGGTTTTGACCTCCACAAAAGCATTTTCCTGGCCGTTGAGTCGGATATCGGCCACACCTTCCAGTCTGACCAGTTCGCTCCGCATATAGTTTTCTGCTATTTTCCGGAGTTCGTTCATATCCTTGATTTCTTTATGGCTCATGGAAATGATCATGACCGGCGTGGCATTGGCATCGTAGCGGGAAACATTCAGGGAAGTGATTTCTTCGTCCTGAGCGATTTGAGACATGCTGCGTTGCAAATCCAAAAAGGCGGCATCCATATCCTGATCCCAGTCGTATTCCACCGTAATCGTGGCTCCTCCTACCTTACTGCTGCTACTGACGTCTTTCACACCTTCCTGGCGTGCTGCCATAGCTTCTATTTTTTCTACAAACTGTTTTTCGATCTCTTCAGGTGGACGCTCACCGGCTTGCAAATCGATATATAAAGCCGGATTTTTTAAATCGGGAAATAAATCTGTTCCCAATTTATTGTATGATATGATTCCTAGCAGACATACCCCCAGTGTGATCATTAATACACTGACCGGGTATTTTACTGCAAATTTTGTAATTCCCATAATTTAATCGTTTACCAATTTGGACGTTTACCGACAAAGAATTTTTCAGACTGTCGTGAATACAGTTACTTCATCACTTTTACTTTGCTCCGGTTACGTAACCATTCGTAACCTTTCACGACGATCTTGTCCCCGGCTTCGAGTCCTTTTTCTACTTCGATGTATTTATCGTCACTGATACCGGTATGGATGACTTTTTCTTCGGCACTGTTTCTGTCGACCGTATATACTAATTTACCTCCCCGGCGGTTTTTAATGATATCTTTGGGAATAGAGATGACAGAGTCTTTCCGTACTGTGACGATATCTGCTTTGGCGAACATACCCGGACGAAGTTTTAAATCCGGGTTATCGATTTCGATATACCCCGAGAAGGTACGGGTTTCTTCGTTGATGGCCGGAGATAACTGAGTCAGTATGCCTCTTAAAGTATCCGATTTGATATTGTAATTGGTGATATGTACTTGCTGTCCGATTCTCAGTTTGGTCAATGTGTTTTCAGGGAATTGGGTTTCTACATACATTTTACTATAATCCATCAGGCCGACCATCACACTACCGGAAGCGACTTCTACCCCCGGAGTATAGTAGGGAAGATTGACGATAACTCCTTTGAACGGAGCTTTGATACTCAGTTTTTCTAAAGTGATATAACCGTTTTCCAAGGCTAACTTCGCATTGATATAAGAGTTTTCAGCGTTGTTTACGTCTTTTTCGGTTGCTCCGCCTTTCTCGAGCAGGATTTTCTGACCTTCCCATTCCTTCTCGGTGATCTGGATTTGTAATTTCTTACTTTCCAACTGCACGTTGTTTTCATATTCCTTATTTTCCAGACGGATGATGACGGCTCCGGCTTCGACGATGTCACCCAGCTGATAAGGACGACCGGTTTTCGGATTTTTCTGTAAGTAGTAAGCTCCGTTGGTTTCCGATTTTATTTCTATCGTTTTAGCTGCCTTTGCTGTTCCGGTTGTTGTAATATATTCCTCAATGTTTCTGAGTTGTACGTCCTCGACCCATACTGGGGTAGTGGCTTCAGAAGAGTTATTTCCCTGATTGTTATTACAGGAAAACGACATGAATCCTAACATAACAGCTCCCAGGATTTTAAAATTCTTATTCATGATTATCGTGATTTTACTTGTTAACGGACTTATAGGGTTATTTTTATTTCAATAGATCTACAGGTAAATAACTTTTATGGGTTTCAAAATCCCAAAGGGTTTGGATTTTCAGGTTCAAGAGCTCGATTTTGTAGCTGATAATAGCGCTCGTATAATCTTGTTTGGCAGTAGTCAACTGGTTTTGGAACTGTTGTAAGTCCATACCGGTCAGATTACCGTTGCGATATTTTTCCAGATTGATTTCATAGGTACGTTCCGCATTTTCAATGCTTTTCTTTTTGATTTCGATTTGACGGATCAGCGTCGGCAGGTTACGGCAAATTTGGCGGACATCGATGACAATCTCTTTTTTCTGTTCTTCGAGGCTGATTTCGTCCGATTCCATAGCCAGTTGGCTGGATTTTACTTTTGCCTTTTTAGCCCCCCAATCGAAGATCGGAATGGTGAGGGTTACGCCAATCTCTTCGTTGTCGGTGGGCTTGTCGTACATATTTTTTACTTTTCCGGCCAGGGCATCCATACCTACCCGGACACTTAAATCACCTTTGAATTCGCTTTCTGCTTTTGTCCGGATAATCGAAAATACATCCTGTTCCAGGGTAATCTGTTTTTGGCGGATTTCCATGCGTTGATCCAGGGCGTATTTAACTGCATCGTTAATATTGACATCGACTGTCGGAATATTATTGTCGAACAGTATCGCGATATCTTCATCCAGCGACATTCCCAGTAAAAGCTTGAAATTGTCTTTCGCATTTTCAAAACTGATCTCTTTCGAATATACAGTGGATTCACTGTTCGCCAGATTGACTTCCGCCTGATAAAGTTCTTCTTTGGCTAACAGCCCGGCTTCGACCTTATTTTTGATGATATCGTAGTTTTGTTTCTGGTTGTTGTATTCATCCCGGGAGATGTTCAGATCCTTTTGTTTTTGATATACATCGTAAAATTGGCTGGTGACGTTTTTTTCGATACTTAATTGTTGGAGGGCATAACTGATTTTGGCATTTTCGAGTGCATATTCCAGTTCTTTGAGCTGCATCTTTGTCCTGTTATAAGTGAACAAAGGCTGCGAAATACGTAAAGACAGATTATGGTTGAAGGAGGTATTGTTGCCACCGGAAGTCCTGTTGGAAGCGTCCTGCCAGGAAAAGTCATTATATAGAGAGATGGTTCCGTCTGTCCATTTTATGGGTTGCGTGATACCGAATGAAGCCGATGACATTTTGGTCTCGTTGGCATACCATTTACTGTTGAAATTATCGTATTGGTTGTTACGGGTATACCTGAAAGGAGTGACATCCAATGAAAATTGTGATTTCAGGGAAGCATCCTGAGCTTTTAGATTCAATTGACGTTGCTCGAGGCTGAGTTTGCTTTGAATCAGTGAAGGACTGTGTTCGAAAGCCGTGTTCAATGCTTTTTCGAGTGTAAGTACTTCCTGTGCATGCGCACTATATAACCCGCTGAGGGTTAAAAGACCGAGGACCAAAGTTTGTTTAAGCATATTGTCTGCGTTTATCGGGTTATTCGTTTATTATTCTTCTGTGGCTGTAAATTTAACGGCGTCTGCAATGACGTAATCTCCGGAAACTTTATCTGTCAAAGTGATGATGACTTCTCCTTGAGGTAGATAGAAATTCCCGATCGAAACCCATCCTTCGGTTTCTTCATCCAGGTCCAGTGTCACCGATTCTTTCTCTTTATCGTATTGGATGGTATAAGTCTGATTACGTTCCTCTTTGTGACGACCGCGGCGTCTGTCCATAAAAAATATTCTGCCCGACATTTTTGCATTCCAGATGGACACCTCGTAGTAACCGTCTTTAGGGATTTCCGTTTTCCATTCTACGGCATTGGCCCCACTGCCTTTATTTTTATAAACCGCAGAGTTTATCGTTTCACCGTAGCAATAGTCGGCGGCTATGGCCGTCCATTGGGAAGGCATCCACCAGGGCATAAAATTCTTATACTTTTCGTCATCTTTTTTCTTGAAAAGATCCTTCAGTTTATGCCGGTTATTCGAGGCGATCGTCCTGAATCCCGGATCCTCATTGTCGATAATGATTTCATTTGGATTCGGCTTGAAGACATCCGGGTTTATCGGATAAATTCCCGAAGTAGTATCGCTGATCGTATTGTCGATTTTAGAAAAATTGAAATTATGCGATGTCGGTAGATTGTGTGAAATATTGGTATTTATCGAAATATTGGCCGGGCGCTCGTCACTGATAATCTTGATTTCCCGGGCTTCTCCGGCCGGAATAATGTAATTTTT
>OJMI01003321.1_pt1 | contig 12275 bp, 9 predicted proteins | sample 1597131 | NCBI WGS metagenome assembly OJMI01 (sample SAMEA2452116, study PRJEB22498) | human gut metagenome | reverse complement strand
ATGTCGGCATTGCAGAAGAACACGCAGTAGCTCTTGCTTCGGGCATCGCAGCCAATGGCGGAAAACCTGTTTACGGAGTGTATAGTACATTTATCCAACGTTCATACGATCAACTTTCGCAAGATCTCTGTATCAATAATAACCCGGCTGTTTTGTTGGTATTCTGGGGAACACTGTCCGGAATGAATGATGTAACTCACCTCTGCTTCTTCGATATTCCGCTCATCAGCAATATTCCTAATATGGTTTATCTGGCACCGACTTGCAAAGAGGAATATCTTGCTATGCTAGAATGGAGTATCCGCCAAAATGAATACCCGGTTGCTATCCGTGTACCGGCAACAGATGTAATTACTTGTGGGGAACCGGTGGAGACTGATTATAGTGTTCTCAATCGCTATAAAGTGACGCATCGTGGAGCGAAAGTAGCCATTCTTGCTTTAGGTTCGTTCTATGGATTGGGACAGTCGGTTGCATCACTTCTGAAAGAAAAAGCCAATATTGACGCAACACTCATTAATCCGCGTTACATCACCGGTGTAGACAACGAACTGATGGATGAACTGAAAGCAGATCACGAATTAGTGATTACGTTGGAAGACGGTGTATTGGATGGCGGTTTCGGTGAAAAGATTGCCCGTTATTATGGTGCTACAAACATGAAAGTTCTGAACTTTGGAGCTAAAAAAGAATTTGTTGACCGATATGATATACAGGAGTTTCTCCGTGCCAATCATCTGACGGATGAACAGATTGTAGAAGATATCACAGCAGTGATCGGTTAAAATCAGACCCATTCACTATATATTCAGGTAGGTTGATGTATACGGTCTTTAAGGACAGTTGAGTTGCATCAACCTACTTCCATTTTTATTCAAATCAGCCAACTTATTATTTAGATTCATTATATTCACTATTCAGTTCAGTAATTCCCCATTCAGTTCAGCAATCCTTTCCGTTCAAATCAATAATCCTTTCCGATAATTCAACGGAGTCTGTCCCGCATTTCTTTTAAAGAACTTACAAAAACCGGCTGCATCACTAAACCCCAGTTTAGCAGCAATCTCGCCAACCGTAAATTTGGTAGAACTCAATAAAGTACGCGCTTCCATTACTAACAATTCATTAATAAGGCTATTGATAGTCTTACCTGTTCCAAGACGTACAATGCGTGCCAGGTACTGTTCACTAATAGCCAGTTTATCCGCATAAAAGCTCACGAAATGTTCTTCCCTGAAATTACGGGTAACGAGTGCATGAAATTCTTGCAGAACATGATCTTTACGACTGATCTCTTTTTTGATAACGGTCTTTCGGGAAAGAAAATCTGCTATATCCAAAAACAGAGAATTGCACGCTGCCTGTATACGCCGGAAAAGGAAATGATGTTCAATATTCATCAGATGCATCAATACTTCCAGCTCCTTATGGATGATTTGAGCTTCATACTCTGTCAACTGAATCGTATATTGCTTATTCCGCCTCATAGTTGCCAGCAGGATTGCCGTGATTTGTGTCAGATATGAATCGTCTGTCCGCATAGATTCGGAAAGGGCGAGAGTGATAAATTTAATATCCCGACTTGAATAAAGATGTTCCGTGAGATAATTTGCTCCGTGAATAAGTAACATATTCGGTTCTATCGCAATAAACTCTCCATTCAGTAGAATTTCCGAACGGCCTTCAAGAACGAATATCATATAAAGCTCCCGATTGAAATAACATTCATTTGCCGGATAACTTCTATCTTTATATTCACTCCGGAAACAGACTACCTCCTCTTTATAATGAGGAAGTTCAGGATGCTCCTTCAATAGTTGCGTATTATCAAATATACGAGATTTTACCATTTACACCTTTATTTTATGACGTAAAAATACGATTTGTTTCGGATATGACAAAAACTGTATGGAATTAGATAATCTATTTCAGAGTAAAAAACAAGACCTTTGCATATCCTTTTCAATACATGAGAAGGGAATCAATAGAAAGAGGTTAAAAAGACATGGAAATGAAAGAGATTTTTAAGAGGTATTTAGTGTTTGTTATCGGACTCTATTTTTTAGCGGCAGGTATCGTGTTGATTATACGCTCGGCATTGGGAACTACTCCCATATCGAGCATCAATTATGTATTAAGCCTGAATAGTCCTTTATCGTTGGGTACTTGCACATTTATCATCAACATGGTACTTATCCTGGGACAATTTTGGTTAATCCGAAAGAATAGAACCCGACAGGATATTATTGAAATTCTTCTTCAACTACCGTTCTCTTTTATCTTTTCGGCATTCATTGATTTCAATATGATGCTGACAAGCGAACTGCATCCCGCTAATTATGGTATGTCGATTGCTTTATTACTTACAGGATGCATGGTGCAGTCTATCGGAGTAGTGCTTGAACTGAAACCAAAAGTAGCCATGATGAGTGCAGAAGCATTTGTGAAATATGCATCCCGCCATTATAACAAGGAATTTGGAAAGTTCAAAGTTTATTTTGATATTACTTTGGTTACATTAGCCGTGATTCTCTCGCTGCTGCTGACTCAAGGTATTCAGGGAGTACGAGAAGGATCACTCATTGCCGCTTGTATAACGGGGTATATCGTCAGCTTCCTGAATCAGAAGATAATGACTAGAAAAACCCTCCATAGATTACTGCCGGTCTGGAAGTAAGCCCTATATCTATTTAAAATAAACGCCTAATAAAAGGAGTCATATAAAAAGGTCAATATAAGAAAATCACTATAAAAGAAAGTCGCTTCTCTGTTAGAATCTGATTGATTCTTTCAAAGAAGCGACTCTTTATTTTAGATATAATTATACTCGTATTTACTTCTTCTGACTATCTATCTCTTTCAGAAGTTCATCCACAGCCACCTTTAGTTGGGTATCCTCTCCTTTGACTACTGTTTCCGGATTATTGGCAACCTTTACATCCGGTTCCAATTGGGTATTTTCCAAATAACTGCCGTCAGGCAAACGATAACCGACGATAGGAATACCAAAAACCAGTGAAGGATCTTGTAAAGTTTCCCAGGACACACTTGTCATAGTACCTGGAACAGGCATACCGACAAGTTTGCCAATCTTTTGATGTTTATATACCCACGGAGTTCCGTGTGCATTCGAGTAGTTGGCCTCACATTGCAGCATAATGGAAGGTTTGTTCCAACGACGACTCGGCATATCACAGGCTTCACGTCCACGCACTACTTGTGTGAAGTATTTCTGACCGCTGAACAGTATTTCAATATCTTCATGCAGACGGCCACCACCGTTGAAACGGGTATCAATCACAATGCCTTCGCAGTTGTTATATTTTCCCAGAATGTCCGAGTATACAGTACGGAAGCTGTCATCTCCCATCGACTGAATATGAACATATCCCAAACGTCCTTTCGACCATTTTTCAACATCTGCCGCACGTTGTTTTACCCAACGTTTGTATAACAATCCATTCAGTTGCCCGTTGGTGACCGGCATCACCACTTCTTCCCAACGCTCTTTATTTTGTGGATTGTAGATTGAAATCAATGTTTTCTTCCCTGCTTTATTATTCAGCAAGCAGGTTATGTCATTATCGAGAGTTATCTCTTCTCCATTAATCTTTTCAATGATGCAACCAGCCTTTACTTTGGTACGTGAATGATCGAACGGACCTTTTTCTATTATTTCAGCAATCTGCATTCCTTTTCCCTGATAATTCCAGTCGAACAAGAGTCCGAGATTAGAAGTGACATCTCCTTTTCCTTTGGGAGAATAACGTCCTCCGGTATGTGAAACATTCAGCTCACCCAACCACTCACTCAATAATTCTGCAAAGTCATAATTGTTATCAATATGAGGCAAGAACTTACGATAAGCATTAGTCATAGCATCCCAGTCAACCCCGTGCATATTGACATTGTAGAAGCGTTTTTGATGCTGTTTGTACACATGGTCAAACATCGTTTCACGTTCGGCAGCCAAATCCATTTTCATTTCAGCCTGATAGCTGATGGACTTCAACGCATCCGACTTGGCATCCATCTTTTGCATAATCCGGCTTCCCAACAAAAAGACATCTCCTTTTTTGTCCAACATCAACGATGCCCAACCGGTATTGAGTTTGTGCAGACGCTTCGTATCTTTTTCACGGAGATTCATTTTCCAAAGGTCATATCCACCTTCGAACGCGGAGAAATAGTAAAGATCTTCCCCGTCTTTTGAAAGTATGGCACTACCCAAGTCGGATGAATTGGGAGTCAGACGTACGATACGGTCTTCAATGCCGTTCAGCTCGACAAGTATCTCTTTTTGATCTGCCTTATCATCAGCAGACTCATCCTGATTACTGTCTTTGCTGCTATCTACTTTGCTCTTTTCCTTGTCGGCCTTGCTTTTATCAGTCTTTCCCTTGTTAGCATTTCCTTTATCTGCTTTTTCCGCCTTAGACTTCTTTCCGTCTTTCGTCTTATCATCATCTTTCTCCTTTGCCTTCTTCTGTTCCTTTTCAAATTCCTTGAGTAATTCGAAATCTTCCTTACTCAAACGGTAACGATCATAAGCATCCTGATTGAGAAACACCAACATCACATCTTGCTGCGATCCCCAGGAAGCGTGCGCACGCATACCATAGCGCTCGGTTTGGAAAAGAATAGCATTCCCATCGAGTACCCAACGCGGAGCACCACTGATATATCCACTATTTGTCAGATTAGTAATTTCCCCTCCCTGTGCGCTGACAATGCCTACATCCGAATAAGGATCGTGGCGGTTGCCTATAAATTCAAGAGTGAACCATTTACCGTCAGGCGACCATTCGTAATCGAATCCACCTCCGGTGTTATACCATGTAGAACCATCCGTTACCTGACGTACCTTTTTTGTTTTCAAATTGAGTACCATCAAACGATTACGGTCTTCGATAAAAGCCAATTCTTTACCGTCCGGTGAATATTGCGGATAAGTACGTTCTACCGTTTTAGACGGTAATAATACTTCCTCTTCAATAAGAGTGGCATTAGGGAAATTCGGGTCTTCCTTACGACTTATTTTGGCGGTATAAAGTTGCCAGTTACCGGTTCGCTCGCTGGCATAAACCAGTGTCCGGTTGTCCGGAGCAAAAGAAACGGCAGCTTCTTTTGCCGGAGTATTTGTGATTTGCTTGGTGGTAGCATAATCAGTTGAAGTCACAAACACATCACCACGTACAATAAAAGCAATTTGTTTACCGTCCGGAGATACAGAAGCGGAAGTTGCTCCCTGCGAGAATTTAAGTGTAGCAAGCTGCTGTTCATCATCACGAACAAGTTCTACTTTTACTTTTTCCGGACGTGCACCAGACTTCTGTGTGTATAACTCACCATCATAGGTATAACATAAGGTACCTTTATCGCTGACAGACAAAAAACGTACCGGGTGAGTTTTGAAAGTAGTCACAGCTTTCACTTCCTGTGGGGTATTCAAAGGGAAAGTATACACATTGAAGGAACCTCCATCACGCTCACTTAAAAAATAAACAGCATTACCATCAGGTGCATACACAGGATTACGGTCCTCTCCTCCCCGGTTTGTCAGGTTCGTATGTTTTCCCGTTTGGGTATTATATAACCAGATATCTCTTGTAATGGAAGAAGTATGATGCTTTCTCCATTCATCTTCAAAACCTTTACGATCCTGATAAAGAAAGTTCTTCCCTGTTTTATCAAAACAGACCAGTTCGGCAGGAGTGCCCAGCACTTGCTCGGTACGTCCGCCAGCAACAGGAACTTTATATAATTCCGTCATCGCTCCTGTAGGAAACAGGGCACTGCTTGCCGGATCCTGTATAGAGGCAGAGAAAAAGACATACTTTCCATCCGGAGTAAAAGCCGACGGTATTTCTGATGCAGAATGATAGGTCAGTCGCCGGGCGGCACCTCCGTCAGCAGGCATAATGAATAAGTCAAAATTTCCATTCCGGTCACTGGCAAACGCAATTTGCTTGCCATCGGGCGACCAAACCGGATTGGCTTCATAAGAGGTTTGTGTGGTGAGTTGAACAGCTGTTCCTCCTTGTGCAGGGACTTTATAAATGTCACCCTTGTAACAAAAAACAATTTCTGATCCATCCGGTGATATACGTGCATCACGCATCCACAAAGGAGTAATTGCATAGCTGGATAATGCTGATAGTACCAGCGCTAAAGAAGTTATTAGTTTCTTCATATCAAATTATTATAAATTTATTCCGATAAATCGGTTTGAATTAGTTTTCCCGTGTAATTATAAAATGTGCTGTCACCAAAGTCCTTGTAAAAGAAGGCATATTTATCCACTCCCGTACAATGACAAACGCCAATCTGTCGGGGAAGATATTCCTGTAAATAATCTGCAATGACCTGATATTTTTGTTTTTCCGCATTATGGATATGAAAACCTCCCAGAAGTAACTTACAAGGAGATTCGGGAAAGGCAGCCTGAACCGTACGCAAAATATTGGTTATTCCCCGATGAGAACAGGCACTTAATACGGAAAATCCTTCTGGTTCCACCAATACCACCGCCAATTCATCCTGAAAAGTATCCGGTATTTTGCATCCATCTTCTTGCTGAACCCAAAAACGTTCAAAATGGGTATCTGCCTGATTTATAATATCAATAGAGGGAAAAAGGAAAACTCCGGGAAGCAGTTCGGTCTGCTTTGTAATAAAGCGGAAACGGGAACGATCGAGGTTTTGTGTATGCATCATCCCGTTCTCACGTTCATCCTTGAATTTAGGAGAAAAAACCTCACACTTACAAACAACGGTTGCCTGCGTATTCAATTCCAAAAAATAACGTAGTCCACCCGTATGATCGCTATGACCATGAGATAATATCAAATAATCGACTTTTTGCAAGTCAATATGCAACAAGCGGGCGTTACGGATAAACAAGTCGGATGCTCCCGTATCGAAAAGTAACCGATGTCCCGATGTCTCAATATAAAGAGAAAGACCATGCTCTGCCTGCAATTTACGTCCATAGACACAATTCTCCACAAGAGTCGTTATTTTATAGCCCATGACACTTAGTTAGTTATCAAACGAATTATACAAAATAAAAAGTTCTGCCACAAAATTATAATAATTCTGTGGCAGAACAAGCAATCCAGTCAATTAAGTAATCGTAAAAAGGGGAAAAAGGTGAGGGTAGTGAGGGAGGAATTGCAACCTTTTATTTTTATATTTTATTTTTTCCTATCTATATTTTCTCTAAAAAAAAACACGAATGTTAGAAATCCTCCCTCACTACCCTCACCTTTTCCCCTCTTCTTATAAAAAAAGACGGCGGAAAATCTGGAAAACATAACCGTCTTTTCCAGATTTCCCGTCAGGTTTTAAAAGTTAAGTTCGAAACTATATCTCAAATATTCGAACAATCCATTTTATCATATTCTTTATGAATATCTTTAATATGGAAAACAAACAGTTACACCATCTTTCCCATATTATATGCTTCCTGCATGTAGGGAGTATCTTTAATCTCTCCTACTTTCCATGCACCGATTCCATAGACCGTCCCTTTTTCCAGTGGTCCTTCCAAGCAATCGAGGAAGCCACGGAAGCCGTCGATAGTACGCTCCATCATTGCTTTATCGTTTTCTGCTGCCGCAATAATGAAATAAAATTCCTTATTGGTTATTTCCGTATAACGTGCGCAACAACGGTCAATCATTATCTTCATCTGCCCGCACATGGTGTAAAAATAGACCGGGGTTGCCATTACAATCACATCGGCAGCAATCATCTTCTCCACGATTTCCACTGCATCATCCTTCTGCGGACAAGGTTTACCGTACATACTGCAAACACTGCATCCCGTACAAGGATGAACCGTTTTGTCTTTCAGAAAAATCTTCTCTACTTCATTGCCCGCCTCAATAGCACCTTTCATAAATTCATCACAAAGCAAATCCGAATTACCACCTTTACGTGGACTGGACGAAATTATCAAAACTTTTTTAGCCATAACTTTCTTTTATTACTTTTTATTTTCAGAATTAATCAGTCTTTTCACTCTGCAAAAATAGACAATTTATAACATAGCGAATGTATATAAATTACAGAGAAATATACCCAGATTACAGATTCAAACATAACAAAAGATTTTTTCTACCAATATTTAATTTATATCTTTGTCCACAATACGAACAACATGATACAATGAAAAAAATACAACTGACCGACACACATAAAGAAAAGCTGTTTCAAATCCCCCTTTTCCGGAATTTGCCCTTAAACATTAAAGAATCCCTATTGGAGAAACTAGATTTCGTAGTCTATATAGCAAACAAGAAAGAGATAGTTGTTACGCAGGGAACGCCTTGCAACAAACTGTATGTGTTGTTGGAAGGGAAATTGCGCACGGATATTATCGACGGACTGGGAAATGAAGTGATGATTGAATATATCATTGCGCCACGCACTTTTGCCACTCCACATCTTTTTAGCTCGGACAACACATTGCCGGCTACTTTCACTGCCCTTGAGGACAGTGTGATACTTATGGCAACAAAGGATTCTACCTTTAAAGTTATCAGCCAGGACCCGCAAGTATTGCACAATTTTCTCTGCATTGCAGGCAATTGCAATATCTGTACCGTATCACGTCTGAAACCACTCTCCCGCAAGACTGTTCGGGAAAGATTTATCGTTTATCTGTTCGAGCACAAGAAGAAAGATTCCCTGATAGTGGAGATTACACATACGCAATCCCAACTTGCCGAATACCTGAATGTATCACGTCCCGCCTTATCGAAAGAAATTAATAAGATTATCAAGGAAGGGCTTATCACTATGGAAGGGAAACGGGTGGAAATTTTGAATAAGGCCGCTTTAGAGAAATTCATATAATAAAGAAACAGGGGCAGGGTTGAAACTAAGGAATAATTTGGCTCTTATATCGAAAACAAGTTAAATATATAAATGAGCCGAAGAGAAATAAAACTGTTTTTGCTATATTTGCAATCAGAAAGAAAAGCAAAAAAATATGACAGATGAACAATTAGGGCAAATGAAGCTTATCTTCAATTACAACGATGTATTCTACAGCTTCTTCTATGATGACCTCAGCGGCTGCGTACATCGTTCCCGCGAATATGCCATCAATTACGTCTATTCGGGTGAGATGATTCTCGACAATGGCAATGAGCAAATTCATGTCGGAAAAGGCGAATGCGTCTTCATACCGCGCGACCATCACATTACGATGTACAAGAAGACGAAAGATGGTGAACGCTACTGCGGTATCTTCCTGATGTTCACACGTCGTTTCTTACGTGAAATGTACGGTAAGTTGGAACAACGTAAAGTACCGACCAATACCGCGAAACTCAATTCCGGAGTGATAAAACTTCCGAAAACGGCCGAACTCGCCAGTCTGTTCGCTTCGATGACGCCCTACTTCGATCCGAAGGTGAAACCTGCGGATGACCTGATGCAACTGAAATTGCAGGAAGGTCTGCTCGCATTATTACATATCGACAAAAAGTTCGCGCCGACGCTTTTCGACTTCAATGAACCGTGGAAAATAGATATTCTGGAATTTATGAACGAGAACTACATGTACGAGCTCACGATGGAAGAGATGGCACACTACACGGGACGCAGCCTTGCCACATTCAAACGGGATTTCAAGAAAATCAGCGACCTCACTCCCGAAAAATGGCTTATCCGTAAACGACTCGAAGTAGCTTACGCCCTGATGAAAGAGGGCGGCAAAAAGGTCGTGGATGTTTATGCCGAAGTCGGTTTCAAGAACCCGTCTCACTTCTCAACCGCCTTCAAAAAACAGTACGGTATGCCGCCGACCGCCACATTCGTGTAAATCGGAGCAAAATATATTGAGTTTTTTAATTAAATTATTTAAGCCTCACTGCGACATCGCAGTGAGGCTTAAATATCAACTTACAGCTTGTTCCTTACAGTAACCTTACGGTAAGGGCAGCCCTGATAATTTACCGGAAAATATAGAGTATACAATCTTCATAGCAATGTGTATGCTGATGCCATATTGTCCACCGCCAAACTTGATTATCATAAATTCAGAACTACTTTTCCTGCCATTTGCATGGAGCTTTTAAGAAAATAGATAGTTGAGCTTTTGAGTAACTCCTTTTGAGCCCGACAATAATGTGCCGCTTATTTTATAGCCGTACCTTTGCAATATGAAATAGAACAATAACCATTTAAATAATAGAATGATGAGAACAGCGAATTTTAAATCCGCAGCTATCGCAGCCTTGTTAAGTATGGGGTTGCTTACCGGCTGCACGAACGGTATTACAAATCAAAAAACAAGTAATCATATGGACACATTGAATCTTACACAGGAATGGGACAAAAAGTTCCCACAGAGCAACAAGGTTAATCATCGTAAAGTAACCTTCAAAAACCGCTATGGCATCACACTTGCCGCCGACTTGTACGAACCCAAGAATATCGAAAGTAAAGTCCCTGCCATTGCCGTTAGCGGCCCTTTCGGGGCTGTGAAGGAACAATCATCGGGACTTTATGCGCAGACAATGGCCGAACGCGGATTCCTCACCCTTGCGTTCGACCCCTCTTATACGGGCGAGAGCGGTGGCGAACCCCGTAATGTGGCATCGCCCGACATCAACACCGAAGATTTTAGCGCGGCAGTGGATTTCCTGATTGCACACCCCAATGTAGATGCCAAACGCATCGGTATCATCGGCATCTGCGGATTCGGTGGTATGGGACTGAATGCCGCGGCAATGGACACGCGCATCAAAGCAACAGTAGCTTCTACAATGTACGATATGAGCCGCGTGAACGCGAACGGCTATTTCGACGCGATGGACGCCGACGTGATCTCCTTCGAAGCCTCCCGTGGCGACCTTGTGGTGCTCGACGCCATCCACGACGCCAACTTCGAAACCGAAGCCGGCCCGGGCGTGTACGACATCCACTCTCCGCGCATTCCGTCCGAACAGGAGATCGAGGACCGCATCTACGAGATCCTGAAGAAGATGGACGTCGAAAAGGTGTGGATCAACCCGGACTGCGGCCTGAAGACCCGTGGCAACGCCGAAACCTGGCCGAGCCTGGAGAACCTCGTCGCAGCGGCCAAGGCCGTGCGCGCCAAACTCGCCAAGTAAGGCCGGCATAGGCATAAACAGGCAAGATTTCCAAGGAATCACATGCATTCGCCAATCTTCTCGCTGGAGGTGTTCCCTCCCAAGCGCACCAGCCCTGTAGGTACCATCTACGATACGTTGGATGGCCTGCAGGGGCTGGACCCCGACTTCATCTCCGTCACCTACGGCACCGGCAAATCGTCCGACCGCACGCTGACCGCACGCATCGCGCATACGGTGAACGAATACGGCATTCCGGCCGTGGCGCACCTGACCGCGCAATACCTTGACAAAGACGACGTGAACGAGGCGCTCGACCTGTTCGACCAAGCCAAAGTCTCCGGCGTGCTCGCTTTGCGAGGCGACCGTGTGGAAGGAGCCGAACCGGCGGGAGTGTTCGACCATGCGAGCGATCTGGCGGCCTACATCCGCGAGAAGCGTCCTAATCTCAAGATCTACGGCGCCTGCTATCCGGAAAAGCACCCGCAGGCGGCCACGCTTGAGGAGGATATCGACAATCTCAAGAAGAAGGTCGACGCGGGCGTAAGCCACCTCATCTCCCAGCTGTTCTACGACAACGAGGATTTCCTTCGATTCGTGGACAAGGCTCGTGCCGCCGGCATCGACGTTCCGATCGAAGCCGGCATCATGCCGGTGATGAACGCGAAGTCGGTGCTGCGCATGTCGAAGATGTGCGAATCGCGTGTTCCTGAAAAACTTGCCGTCCTACTTGACAAGTGGGGGAGTGACACCGCGCTGCTTAAAGAGGCGGGTATCGCCTACGCGTCCGAACAGATCTGCGACTTGGCGGCACGCGGCGTCGACGGCGTGCACCTGTACACGATGAACCATCCATGCGTCAGCCGGCGTATCTGGTCCAACGTCAAACCATTCTTCGTCTGATTCAGACGATGCAACAAACACGAAAGGGATGATTTCCGGCAACTGTCGGAAACCGTCCCTTTCGCCATACTTACGGATATAAACGATTACTATGGGAACCATGGCTTCTTCTACGCATCAGTTTGAGGTGCTCGATCTGATTCGGGCGGGATTGCAGGATCTGGGCGCGGCACGCACGCTGCTTGACGAGTTGCGCGCCGACGGCATCGACGACGACCGGCTATGCCTGCTGATGAAAACATTGGAACAGACCTGCGAGCCCGG
>OJMI01003296.1_pt1 | contig 12362 bp, 10 predicted proteins | sample 1597131 | NCBI WGS metagenome assembly OJMI01 (sample SAMEA2452116, study PRJEB22498) | human gut metagenome | reverse complement strand
GAAGTTCGCGGGTGAGCCAGGTGATGGCGTAGAGGATGGAAACCTCGATCCATGCCTGCTGGGTGTCACCCAGACGGGTAACCAGCGGGAAGGTTACTGCGGTGATGACCATGTTGCCGAGGGCGGACATGCCGGTACGGAACAGGTTGACAACGGCGCGCTGGTCAGTGTCGCGGGTCATCAGCGTTGCCAGCGTTGCATACGGGAGGTTCAGTGCGGTGTAAACAACGGTGGTGCAGAAGTTATAAGTAATGAAAACGTAAATGCCCTTTACAATCTGCGTTGCAGGCGGAACGGTGAACAGCAGGATTGCTGCGATACCGTACGGAATCATCATCCAGAGGATCCATGCACGGGACTTGCCGTGCTTGGAATGTGTGCGGTCAACCAGGTGACCGATCAGTACATCGGAAATACCATCGAAGAAACGCGAGATCAGCATGATGGTACCGATCATGGCTGCAGAGATGCCGACTACGTTGGTGTAGAAGTAAATCAGCAGCGAGGTTGTCAGGGCGAAGACAACGTTGCAGGCAACGTCGCCGAGGCCGTAGGAAAACTTTTCTTTGAGATGGATCTTCTCAAATTCCTTATCACCCGCGAAAGTCGGGTTGCTGGATTTGCCCATGGTTTTTGCTCAGTCCTTTTTTATTTTTCTTTTCTGCCAGTTGGAGCTGCGCGGCCCTTTATCGAGCACTGAACGTGCTTTTTCGGGGAACCGCAGTTTGAGAAGTTGTCCGGACGTAATCTCTTGCTTCAGCTTTTACCCTTTCAATGGAACTCCAATCCATTGACTGTAATTAGTATAGCACCGCGCGGAATAAAATTCAATAATTCATGTTGTAAAAAGAATAATGTTCATTTTTGTACATTCTTCACAAACCGGAAGAATTGTGTTACAATGAAACATAATATGACACAGATAAAAGGTGAGCGTATGGATAAAAACGTTTATGCTGCAATCCAGTCGCAATATGCGACTTTTTCCAAGGTTGGAAAGCGGATTGCCGACCATATCATAGCCGATCCGGTACATATTACCTCGATCAGCATTCAGCAGATGGCCGCCGAGCTGGGCCTGACGGAGCGCGCGGTGGAGGGCCGCTTGTATCGCCTGCGGCAGACCCTGCGCCAACAGCTGGGAGGTGATCTCTATGACTGACGAACGCCGCTTTGACGATCTGCTCCGTGAGGATGCCGCCGCCCTGCCGCCGCCCGCCGCCGGCGAGATCAATCCCTGGAGCATGGCCATGACCCGGGTGCTCTGGGGTCTGGGTCTGATCACCATTACCCTGAATTTCCTGTATCTGGATGTGATCCTGCCCGCCGTCGGCGGCCTGCTGCTGGTGCTGGGCTTCTGTACGCTGCGGCGCGAAAACACGCCCCTCCGCTGGTGCTATATCCTCTCTCTGGCCTCTCTGGCCGTCCGCGGCGCGTGTATCGTCCTCGCCGCCCTGCCTGTGGAGACGGGGCTTGCACCGGCCTATGTCAATATCGCCCTGCTGCAGGTGCTGTATGTCTGCCTGTGGCGGGGTATGGTGGGTGTCTCCCGCGCCGCTGGGGAGGAAAAGCCCGCGGCCACCGCCGCCGGTGCCATGGTGGTGTTCTACGCTGTCCTTACGGTCCTGGCGCTCATCGGCGTGGAGGGCTGGCTGCTGGTCCTGCCGATGCTGGTGCTCTACATCCTCCTGCTCCGCAGCATGGTCAGATTGTCCCGTTCTCTGGCCGATACCGGCTACGCCATCACCGCCGCCCCTGTCCGCCTTCCGGATGCCGCGGTGCTGTGGGGCGGCCTGGGTGTGCTGCTGGCGGCGGTGCTGCTGGCCATGTTCCTGGGCCAGCGGTATCCCATGGACTGGCATGCCCGCGATGACGCGCCCCAGGACGAGACGATCCGCCAGCAGCTGCTGACAAAGGGCTTTCCGTCCTATGTCCTCGATGACCTGACCGCCGAAGAGGTCTCCCGTATGGCCGGTGCCGTAAGGGTCTACCGTCAGGTGGAACGCCTGTACAGCGATACGGACTACCGCACCATCACCACCACCCACTATATGAGCGACCCGGACCGTCCGCTGGTCTACGACCACACCATCACCGACGTGGATGGAGAGGGGGAGCGCCACTATACCTACGTCTACCGTGTCTATGATACGCTGGAGCAGACCATGACCCATGTGGCCGTGGAGCTGCCGGAGCAGGACGGTGTCCGCCGCTATATCTATATCCACCACCTGACCTACGCCGCCCCGCCCAGCCGAGATGCTGGAACTGTGGCCGGCGTGGCAGACGCAGGGCGACTGGTTCCCCGGCGGCCATGTCAGCGGCCGCGTCCTCTGCGAGAGAAACGGCACGGCGCAGGCCGCCGCCTTCCACACGCTGAAGAGCGGCAGCCAACAGGTCAGCGACCTCTTCGGCACCCGCCAGACCCAGCGGATCACCGCCGGCTGGTCCTTTCCCCACGGCGTCGAAAGCCCCCGCGCCTACGTTTTCTACGACGCCCTCCGCGGCCAGGACGGCTGGGTCATCGAGAGCTGGGCCAACTACGTCTGCCAGACCGCCCCGGTCTACCCCTTCCGTGACGCCGCCGCCCTCTGGCACAGCTACGGCAGCGACGCCTACTCCCTCCGCCAGACCGCCCTTCAGGTATTCGACGGATAAGCACAAAAAGCAGCCCCTCCGGCCTTGGCCGGAGGGGCTGTTCGTATTTTCAGGCACTCCCCCTGGCGGAAGCCGGGGGGAGTGCCTGTGACTTTACTCCGTCATGATCTTTAAAATCACCCGGTCGGTCTCCCGCATGCCCTGCGCGGCCAGAACGCCTACGTTCCGGACGGTGTCCTCCACGTCGTTGCCCAGAATGCCGTCGCCGGGGCGGAAGTTGTTGCCGCCGGCGTACATGTCGTAGCCCAAGATGCCGCAGTCTACGCCCATGGCGATCTTGCTGGCGCAGCTGGCCTTGGCACCGTCGCAAATGCAGCCGGAGATCATGGCCACGGCGTTTTCCAGCGTGTGGCTGATGCCCTCGCAGTCTGCGCCCCGCAGCCACGCGATGCCGCAGCCCGCGCCCACACCGGCGCTGACCGCGCCGCAGTAGGCGCTCAGCCGCCCGATGCCGGTCTTCTGGTGTATGGTGATCAGGTCGCTGAGACACACCGCCCGCAGGATGGTGTCGTCATCCGCGCCCATGAGCTTGCCGTATTTCCATACGGGCACCGAGGCGGTGATGCCCTGATTGCCGGAGCCGGATACGATGACCACCGGCATTTCACAGCCGTTCATCCGTGCGTCCGAGCCGGCGGCCGCCCATGCCCGCGCTTGTGTCGCCCAGTCCTGACTGCTCTCCAGCAGGGTGGAGCCGATGTTGGCGCCCCAGCTGTTTCGCAGCCCCTCGGCGGCGATGGCGGTGTTCTTCTCGATCTGCCGCCCCACGGTGGGGCGTATGTTGTCCAAAGGTACTGTTTCTGCGAATGTGATGATGTCCTGTACGTTGAGGACGGATTTGTCCTGCAGGTTGTCCTCGGCGTTGCCGGTGACGGGCAGCTCCCGCAGGATATTCCCATCCTTTTCCATATAGATGATGTTCGTGTGGTTGTTGGCCACCCGCACGCAGGCGTGGTGCCCCTCCCGCCAGCCGGTGAGCTTGATGTCCAGCAGACACGGCGTTTCGGGACAGGTCACGCGGATGTCGGTGCTGTCCAGATACGTCTGGATGGCAGCCACATCCGCCTCCGTCACGTTGGCGATGACCTGAAGCTCTGCGTCGGCGTCGCCGGCCACTATGCCCACGGCGATGGCGGCGTCGATGCCCCGGCGTCCTCCTGTGTTGGGGACGACCACGGACTTCACATTCTTCAGGATGTTCCCGCTGATCTCAGCCAGGATCTTTTCCGGTTTTCCGCCCAACACCTCGCGCAGTTTTGCGGCACAGTACGCGACGGCGATGGGCTCTGTACACCCTGTGGCCAGCAGGAGCTCCTCCTGCAGTATCGCCGTGTAGGCGGCGATCTTAGAGTCGTTCAGCATCACACATTCTCCTTTGTTCAGTTGTTGTATTCTATCGGCCCTTCGGCCGGATAGCCCTTCTTTACAGTGCGGGCACGTCATCCTCCTGCTGCACCCAGTCCTGCACGTCCACGACCTCAAATTCCGTATCCGTCTTCCGTATGACCACCTTGCTGATACCCGCGTTGATCACCTGCCTGCGGCACATGGCGCAGCTGGTGGCGTCGCCCAGCAGCGCCCCGGTCCGGCCGTCCCTGCCCACCAGATACAGCGTGCTGCCCACCATATCCCGGCGGCTGGCGGAGATAATGGCGTTGGCCTCGGCGTGTACGCTGCGGCACAGCTCATACCGCTGCCCCCGGGGCACCTGCATGGCCTCCCGTGTGCAGAACCCCATGTCCACGCAGTTCTTCCGTCCCCGCGGCGCGCCGTTGTAGCCGGTGGAGATGATCTCGTCGTTCTTCACGATGATGGCCCCGTATACCCGGCGCAGACAGGTCGCCCGTTCCAGCACCGTCTCCGCAATATCCAGATAGTAGTTTTCCTTGCTGATGCGCCCCATAGCTGCGCCTCCTTGCACTGTATTCTATCAAATATTATAATACATGGCGCCCATCCCTGACAAGCGGCGTTTTCCCCGCGATACTCGTCGATACGCTGAAATTCCGCGCCAAAAACTATGCAAATAGCCGGGTGCCTGCGCTGCGGCCGCATAAAAGGACGGCCTTGCAGCCGTCCTTTTCCCTCCTGCGCGGTCACTCCGCGTTTTTGAATACCGTCTCCGGCGCCGTGATGACCACCCGCGTGTTGTCCGCCACCGACCCGGTGAGGAACGCGTTGCCGCCCACCACCGAGTGCTCGCCGATCACCGTCTCGCCGCCCAGAATGGAGGCGCCGGAGTAGATAGTCACATAGTCGCACACTGTGGGGTGCCGCTTTCCCGGCAGGCTGGCATGGCCCGCCCGGGGGGACAGTGCGCCCAGCGTCACACCCTGATACAGCTTCACATGGCTGCCGATCACCGTCGTCTCGCCGATAACGATGCCTGTGCCGTGGTCAATGAAGAACCACGGCCCGATCCGCGCGCCGGGGTGGATGTCGATACCCGTCCGGCTGTGGGCGTACTCCGTCATCATCCGGGGGATCATGGGAACCTGCCGCAGGTACAGCTCGTGGGCAATGCGGTATACGAAGATGGCGAACAGCCCCGGATAGGCGAAAATGATCTCCTCCTTGTCCGCCGCTGCCGGATCGCCGTCAAACGTGGCCTCAATGTCCGTCATCAGTGTCTGCTGTATGCGGGGCAGCTGCTCCAGTATCTCATGGGTCAGCGCCGCCGCGGCAAAGGCCTGGCCCTCCGGCAGCGCCAGCGCTACCTGTGCCGTCAGCGCCGTCTCGATACGCTCCAGCAGCAGTGCGGCGTAGTTCTCCGGCGGTAGCGCCATCAGCTGCGCGTCACCGAAATATGCCGGGAACAGCAGCCGCCGAAACTCCTTGATGATGCCGATGATGGCACCCCTGTCCGGCAGCCGCAGCTTTTTGCCGTACAACGGCACCGCCGCGTGTGTCATATTATCTGCCATCGCCTTGGCGATCTCCGCGTTGGAAGTCATAGCCCTTGTCTCCTCTCAAAATAAAACGGCGAAGGATGCGCCCGCATCCTCCGCCGCCTGTGTGTACAGGTATCACGAACCCCTTTACAGGGCCTTCTCAGCAGAAAACGCACAGCGCCCATGGGCACGACAACACACGCCCGCGCAGCAGGCGGACGTACAACAGGCGCAGTTTATGGTGTGCAGCGTGCTGTTCATGCGTTTTCTCCTTCTCCGGAAATCTTACATAACATTATACTGTCCCGTCCCGCGCAAAGTCCATTGTCACCTTTCACAAAAACCATACCATACCGGTGGGAATTTTGCATATTCCCGCCGCCATCCGGTTCCGCCATGTTGGCGGCTGTCAGTTTTTCACAAAAATTTAGCGCTTTTAATTGCGAAAGTATGGTCTATCTAACGGTTGACTTTTGTACCCCGCGGCGTTAAGATAACGCCAACATAAAAACCAGCCGACCACCGGCGGAAAGGAGACCCCACATGGCACGTCACATGATGCAGCGCGATATGCTTCATAACGACATGGCCGCGAACCATGCCGCTGTCTCCTATTACGTCGGCACCAGCTCCGTCTGGGGCTTTTATTGGTACGCCTATTTTACCTCCCGATACCAAACGCCGGCTGTAAAGAATTGAACCCGTCTTTTCCATTTCCCATGTGTGTGAAGCGGCTTCGTCTTTCAGACGGAGCCGCTTTTCAATTTACCCCATCATCCCTGTTGCCCCCTATTTCAAAACAAAAGGAGAAGAAAATCATGACTGCAATCATTTCAGCGGCTGTCATCTTCGTGGTGTTTGCCGTAGGAGACATGATCTCCGCGAAAACAAAGGCTATCGTATCCATGCTGCTGGTGGCCTCCGTCGTATTCCTGGCAGGCTTCTGGACCGGCGTTTTCCCCACCACCCTGTTTGCTGACTCCACCCTCCTGAGCATGGCCGGCCTGCTGGTCACCATGCTGCTGGTGCACCTGGGAACCACCATCCGGCTCCGCGACTTCGGCGCCCAGTGGCGCACCGTCATCATCTCCGCCGTGGCCTGCATCGCCATCTCTGCTGCCGTGTTCTTCATCGGCCAGCTGATCATCGACCGCGGCTTCGCTCTGGTGGGCGCGCCCATTCTCTCCGGCGGCGTTGTCGCCACCCTGACCATGCAGGATATGGCCAACAAAGCCAACCTGCCTGACCTGGCGGTGTTCGCCACCCTAGTCATGTGCGCCCAGGGCTTCGTGGGCTACCCCGTGGCCTCCCTGTGCCTCAAGAGCGAGGCCAAGCGCATCAAGGCCCAGATCGACGCCGGCACGCTCCAGGTGGACGCCGGTGCCGCCGCGGCCCAGAATGCCGCCGCTGCCCGCAAGAAGCTGATCCCCGCCCTGCCCGATAAGTACAACACCCCCAACGCCATTATCGCCAAGGTCATTCTGGTGGCGCTGCTGTCCGTGTGGGTGTCCAGCCTGTTCCACGATGCCGTTAACAAGCTGGTCTGGTGCCTGATCTTCGGTGTGCTCTGCAAGGAGCTGGGCTTCCTGGATGAGGATGCGCTGGGCAAGGCTCACGCCACCGGCATCGTGATGCCCATCATCACCCTGTCCATCTTCACCAATCTGGCCGCTGCTACCCCGGAGATGGTGGGCGGCATGGTGGTGCCCCTGCTGGTCTGCGTGGTCATCGGCACGGCGGCCTTCTCCGTCGTCTCCATCCTCGTGGGCAAGATCTTCGGTTACAGCTGGCAGATGTCCATGGCCATCGGCAGCTCCTGCCTGTTCGGCTTCCCCGGAACGGTCATCATCTCCAACGAGGTCTCTGAGTCCACCGGCACCACCACCGAGGAAAAGGCCGCCATCAACGCCCAGATTATGCCCAAGATGCTGGTGGCCGGCATGGTCACCGTGTCCATCACCTCTGTGCTGGTGGCCGGCGTTATGAGCAGCTGGCTGTGAGCCCGGCTCATTTGAAAGGAGTGCTTTTCCATGTCTGATATTCGTTCCTTCGTCGATACCATCTTCGACGAGCTGGTCTCTATCCGCCGCGATATCCATGCCCATCCGGAGCTGGGTATGCACGAGGTCCGCACCTCCGCCCTCATCCGCAGTGAGCTGGAGAAAATGGGCGTGGACGAGATCCAGCAGCCTCTGCCCACCGCCGTGGTGGCCCTGATCCACGGCAAGAAGGGTCCCGGCAAGTGCGTGGCGCTCCGCGCCGATATCGACGCCCTGCCCGTTCACGAGGAAACCGGTCTGCCCTTTGCCAGCGAGACCGAGGGCGTTATGCACGCCTGCGGCCACGACCTGCACACCACCATGCTTCTGGGCGCCGCAAAGACACTGTGCCATATGCGCGATCAGTTCACTGGCACCGTCAAGCTGATCTTCGAGCCCAGCGAGGATCTGATGCCCGGCGGCGCACGGGCACTGGTAGCAGCCGGGGTCATGGAGAACCCCCATGTGGACGCCATCTTCGGTCAGCACGTCTGCCCCTCTGAGAATGACTCCGTGGGCCGGATGCAGCTGTATAAGGGCTACTTCACCAGCGCGGTGGACCTGTTCCACATCAGCGTTCACGGCAAGAGCGGCCACGGCGCTGCACCCCACACCGCACGGGATGCCATCGCCTGTGCCGGGTATCTCATCACCGTGCTGCAAACCGTGGTCTCCCGCCGCATCGACCCCATGGATACCGCCGTGCTGACGGTGGGCACCATGTCCGGCGGCGACGCCGTCAACATCACCGCCGGCGAAGCGCGGATGGTGGCCGTCCTCCGCAGCTTCAGCGACGCCGGCCGCGACACCGCCATTCAGGAGGTCCGGCGCATCTGCAAGGGCATCGGCATCGCCTTCGACTGCGACATCGAGGTCAATTTGGAGGAGGGCTACGCGCTCCAGTACAACGACCCCGCCATGATCGACCTGGTCAACAAGGCCGTCACCGCTGCCGGCGGCAAGGCGGAGTTCATCGACAAGCCCTTCTCCGGCAGCGAGGACTTCAGCTTCTTCGGCAAGCTCACCGGCACCCCCTCCGCCTTTATGATGGTCGATGCCGGCCGCGGCGAGAACGCTGTCTCGCTCCACAACGGCAAGATCGTCTTCAACGAGGAGGTCATGAAGCACGGCGTCACCGGCCTGGCCGCCATCGCCATGGAGTACCTGAACCGGTAATTCTCCTATTTGTTTCCTCACAAATTGGTATAACAGAAGCGGGAGACCTGCACAGCAGGCCTCCCGCTTCCCATTATTCCTCCACCGGCAGCGCCAGCCGCGAGCAGTACCGCCGCGTCTCGATCTCCCGCCCCGTGTACGGCGCCACGATGCCCAGCACCCGCGGCGCGCCGGCGGGCTTCAGCCCCCGCGCCTTTACCTCCCGCCCCAGCGTCAGCCACGCCTCGCCCACGCCGCTGTAATCGCCGTAGTACAGCACCGACAGCACCCGGCACGCCTCCAGCGTCACCGCGTCCGCCGCTGCCCGGTTCTTCCGCACCGGCACGCACACCCCGTAGCGGCACGGCTCCTGCCCGATGTATCCCTCCAGATAGTCCGTGCGCTCCGATATGGTGAACAGCGGCTCGTCCGACAGCACGCACCCCTTCCGCACGCACGCCCCATAGAAGTCGTACATATCCCGGTATCGCTCCGCCGTGGTCAGCCCCTCGCACCACCGTATCCGGCACGTAACCGCCGGCAGCTCCATCATCTGCACCGACAGGCTCTCGCCCTCCGCCGCCCGCAGCCGCATCTCCTCCACGCTCCGCTGCAGGTCCCGCAGCCGCGTTTCCAGCGCCTCCAGCAGCACCTCGGCCTCGCCGCCCTGCGCGAAATAGTCCGCGATCTCCTTCGACCCCAGCCCCATGGCCTTGAATTTCTCGATCTGCATGATCCGCGCCACGTTGTGGTTGTCGTAGTACCGCCGCCCGCTGTCCGGCGCGGTGAACACCGGCGTCAGCAGCCCGCGCTCCTCCATCCGCATCAGCGTGCTCCGCGACAGCCCGCAGGCCCGTGCCGCCTCCGTGATCTGAAAAAACTGTTTTGTGTTCTCCGCCATAAAAAAATCCCTCCTGACCCCTTGCTTCGTTCACAGGTGAACGGGTTATACTTCCATTATAAGGAAAAACCCATTAAAGTCAACACCGGAGGTGCACATGTGCACCTCTGTCTTCGCCCAGGCGAAGACAGATACCCGTGCCCCCACTGGAAAGACCCCAATATTTGAGAGGAGCGTACATCATGAACCACAAAAAACTACTCCTGACCCTGATCCTGTGCCTGTGTGCCCTGCTCTGCATGGTGGTCACCGCCTCCGCGTCGGAAGTGCAGGTGCACAGGCACCCCGTTTGTGCGGGTACGGAATGCACCGACCCTGCTCACGCTAGTCACAGTGACGTGACCTTTGAGAAGGCGCTCACCATGAACGATGATGGGGTACTGTGTATTGGTGGGACTGAAGCACAAAAGCATAACGGAGAAAACTATGACTATATACTGCAAGGGGGAACCTACTATCTTGACGACAACCTTACACTGAATAAGGGTATTCAGGTTCAAGGCAACGTTACCCTATGCCTTAATGGCCATGAAATTCGTAGTGAAGGTTCTTATGTGATTCAGACACCGTGGAGTGGAACTGTGACATTTACTCTATGCGACTGTAAAGCTGGGGGTAAAATCGCTCATACGGTGAATAGCAGCAGTAATAGCGCTGGTGTGAACTTGAACAACACTTCTACATCTCAACAGACGTTCATCATGTACAACGGCTGCATTACCCAAAATAAGGGTAGTGGAGTGTATCTGTATTCGAATACAAGTTTCACCATGTATGGCGGAAGCATTACCGGAAATACGCTTACTGATGCCCCTACATTTGGCGGCGGAGTGTATGTACACAGCGGAGCGACCTTCACCATGTACGGCGGTGACATCACCAAGAACAAGGCTGACTATGGCGGCGGAGTGAGCACGAGCGGTGATACCGCGAATTTCACCATGTACGGCGGCAGCATTACCGAAAACCACGCCAATAAAAGCGGCGGAGGAATATACTCGACCAGCGATAACATTAGCATCTACGGCGGCAGTGTTACCGATAACAGCGTAACAAAGAGAGGAAAAGCGGGCGGTATTTATGTTTCTGATTCTGGCACTCTGACCGTTGGCGGCAATGTCAATATTTCCGGCAACTGGCAGGGCGATAGTGAAGAGAGCGGAAGCAAAAACAATGTTTACTTGGATTATTACAACGGTGCTTTCGCTACCATCGTCATCAAAGAGGCCCTGACCGGAGCACCCATCGGCATCACGACTGCAAACGCTCCCACCGCAGGGAACCCTGTGACGATTGTAACGGGGAACAGTATTGAAGAAACGTATAAAGACAGCTTCCAAGCCGACAATGCCGCGTATGGAGTTTCTTATAATAGTACGGATAAGGTGCTGCAGCTGCATAAGCATTCCGGCGGCACCGCCACTTGCACGGCAGAGGCCGTCTGCACGACCTGCGGCCAGCGGTATGGCGACAGGAACCTCAACAACCACGCCCTCGTCCACCACGAAGCCCAAGCCCCCACCTGCACAGCGGTAGGCTGGGAAGCCTACGATACCTGCTCCCGCTGCGACTATAGCACCACGAAAGTAGAAATCCCAATGGCAGCCCACACCTACGGCGCCCCTACCTACGTCTGGGCCGCTAACAACGCCAGCTGCACAGCGACACGCACATGCACCGCTTGCCAACATGTTGAGAATGAAACCGTCAACACGCAGCAAACAGTAACGCAAAATCACTCCTGCACGCTGAATGAGCTAAGCACATTTACCGCAACGTTTACGAACACGGCGTTTGCGCAGCAGATAAAAGAAAATGTAAAGACTGCGGATATGACAGGCCACACCTATTCCGCAACCGAATGGGAGAGCAATGTGGACAACCACTGGCATGAATGCTCTGCCTGCCATACGCAGATTGACAAGGCGGAACACACCTGGAAAGATGCCACCTACACCGCCCCCAAGACCTGCACCGTCTGCGGTGCCACAACGGGCACCAAGCTGAGCGCCTACTACTATTATTCCCCCGCCAAGACGGAGGATACGCCCGTCTCTCCCAAAGCGGGTGACCCCGGTGTCCTCCTCTACGCCGGTCTGGCTCTCACGTCCCTCGCCGGTCTGGCCTGCACCGCCAAAAAGCGGCATTAAAAAGGTATTCCCCCGGTGTTTCTGACCCCGGCGCCGGGTGAATAAACAGCAAAGGCACCCCTCGTGGGTGCCTTTGCCATTTCTCCGCGCCCGCAGGCGCATAAAAAGCCCCCGCAAAAAAACAAAAGAAAAAATTACACAGTTCCCCCTGAATTTGCACCTCATGTTCTGCGCCCTTTTGACACAAAGTAACCCTGTCACCGGCGACAAAACAAACCCCGTTTTCGCCCGTTCAACGGCAAAAACGGGAAACATCACAATAAAATAAGGGGTGAGACGCTTGTATGAACCACGGCATATCCCCGCCTCCCATCGTCTCTCCGCCTGGCTGCTCTCGGCGCTGTTTGCCCTCTCCCTCTGCGTGCAGCAGGCTTGGGCCGCCCCGGCGGAGCGCACCGTGATCCCCCTGGGTCAGGCGGTGGGCATCAAACTCTTTGCGGACGGCGTCCTGGTGGTGGCTCTGGCCGATGGCCCCACGCCCGCCCGCGCCTGCGGCCTTCGTCAGGGCGATATCATCACCGCCATGGACGGCGCCGCTGTCGGCTCCACCGAGCAGGTCCAGGACCTT
>OJMI01003275.1_pt1 | contig 12440 bp, 26 predicted proteins | sample 1597131 | NCBI WGS metagenome assembly OJMI01 (sample SAMEA2452116, study PRJEB22498) | human gut metagenome | reverse complement strand
ATATTCACACGGAAAATATTTCGCCTACGGCCATTTTACGTTATCCAAGAGGAAATAAATTAACTCTCAGAGGCTAAATTTCGCTTAAAAACACGTAAATTCTCTCTGCGTAACTACAAGAAGTAGCAGTAATTCTCTTTTTGTCTTTGGAAATTACTTTAAATTGTTTGCCGCAGTAAGTAAAAATCGCTCCAATGCTGGGTAATTCTTTACTGTCTACTACACCAATACAATCGTCTTTAGTAATTAAAAACGCTTCCATTGTCTTATTGTTTTAAAATAATGTTTATTCTGAGTTATCTACAATGTCTTTTTTGCCGGAGAAAGGGTTAGAATACACAAGATAGAATAAGCTACCTACCGGTAACCTAATTTTCTACGCTCGCCATTTCTGTCTCGCATTTCTGTCTCGCTTACCCACCTCACCACTTGAATATACTTTTCTCCCTCTTACCATATACTCATACATAGTAATATTGTAAATAGTACCATTATTCATTGCCGCGAATCCTTTTAGTTTTCCGCAATCTTTATTTGGTTTTCGGAGCGTTCATTTACAAGACCCCGAAAATACCCCATTTTCTTTCACTTGCATATAGTAAGTGAAATTCTGCGCAAGGGCTATTTCTCCATTATGGGTATTTCTAACCTCGATTTTATGGATTACCTGAAAACGCGCCTAAAAATGCCCGAAAAGCGCATCGGAAAAAATACCAAAATCCACCTGCATATATGCAAGTGAAAATTCCGGCTGTTTTTACACCCCAAGACCTCGCTTGTACATGAAAAGTTCTGTGAGTAATGGTTCTGCACAGAACCCAACCATAACGGGCCTTTCTAAATTCCCGAAAGACACTCCCTCTTTGGTTACAGTCATACAACTTCCCGCAACGGCATAAATATAACCGTCTTTTATTTCCGATATTTCGAATACGCTAACTTCCTTTGAACTTCGCGTCGCAACAATATCCCCTACTTTTATCATACTCCAAAAAATCTATTATAAACGGCTATCTCACTCGGTATAGCAAGCCGACAATTTTTTACTGGGAACCTTCTATTTAGGGAGCCTAAGAATTGCCATTTTTCAGCATACGCAACACACGACCCAGGAGTAGGCTTTATAGAATCTCCCCGTATGTCCTCCACCTCAAAAATGTAACTTCCTCCTATCGACCAGTACACCATAATATCTCCGATTACCGGCGCTCGCTCTTTCATACACGAACACCTATCGTGGGGTTAAATAAACTTCCGTCTGGTCGGACTTCCCACAATCTGTAGGTAACCTCCATATCAGTTCCCCGTACAGATAATATATCTCCGATTTTGGGCATCCGATACAGCTCAGTCTCAAGAGACACTCTTGCGCATCCAACGGATACCTCCAATATTACTTTCATATTACACGCCTTTTGATTGATTATACCTGTCTATCGCTATATCTGCGATAATTTTTACCACGCATTCTATGGCAACCGGCTCCAAGAAATCCACAGGGGTCATCTTATTGAATAACCCTTCGTAAGATACAACGGAACCTTTAAGGGGGATTACAAGTCTTCCGACTAATTTCTCTACCTCGAACATATACCTGTTCGCTGCGGTGGTGTACAGTACCAAGTCTCCCTCTTGTAGCATTTTTTGGAACTTTATTTAAAGATACGGAAAATCAATTTACTCTCCAAACAAGCATCATATCCCCTTTGAAGTCTCATATACGTATAACTCTTCTGGAGACGGCTTCTTACACTGCGAGACGAAAAATTTTGCACTGAGAATATCAGGCCCATGCGATAATGAAAGTCTTCGAGCACTGCTCCCAGGAACAAAAGAGGCATGCCCTTCGGGAGTTATCTCGGCAATTTCACCTATGTAAATTCCTACGCAAACAATATCTCCGATTTTAGGTGCCCAAGATTTATCATGTATATGACGCTCTGCCATATAAATCTTGTGAACTCCTTGGAGCTTCTCTCAGCAGTCTTCGCCATAATTTTAAACGCCTCCGATAGTTCTTTAAGCTTATCCATCTTAAATAAAAAGGAGCCAATCATTTCGACTGGCTCCGCGTATTGAGAAGTGAATATCTTCCGGAAACTACACTTCCGGAGTGTTGGACTGTCCGAGGTACGAGGAAAGAAACCAGCTCGAAAATTCGGTATACTTTCCAAGCTGCACCATAATATCGGAGGTAACATAGTCTCCCTGCTCATCGGCCTCCATAAAGATTTCACTTTGCAGGCCCGACATTTGAGCCAAATTAGCTAAGAGTGAGGACACAAGAGACTTTGCCTCAGAACCCTCTACTCCATCGGAAATGACGCTCCTCTGAACTACATCGGACAAAGACATCTCAACAGGCAACCCCATTTGGCGAATACGTTCCGCCAGAGTATCCATGTTTTTGAGCGCATCCGTGTAAAGTTGTTCAAAGTAGCTGTGCAGAGAATTGAAGTTTTGTCCCATAATATCCCAATGGGCTACGTGAGAGTTCTGTCGGAACACAGTCCAAGAAGCTAAGAGATTCCGTAACTTCTCAATGGTTTCGTTATTTAATGCCATTTTGTGAGTGTATTAGTTTTCCACAAATCTACACAATTCTCTCGACTTCATAGTTTATTCTACGAATCTTTTTTGGGTGTCGTAGAATAAGCCGCATAAGTTTCCACTTTGATAACTCCTGATATTCTTTTCCTATCCAACAATCCTTTTTGAGAGGTATGTCTATGCGATTAACCATAGTAAGATAATCCGGCATATCATCTATATGTTTAAGGTGTTTGGCCCGAAAAGCGGATACCCTCTCAGTACGAATGAGTAATACCCCAAGATGGGTAACTCTAACAGATTGATACAAGAAAATTCCTGAGAACAAAAGGCTCAACAGAGCCAAAATTAAGGTAATAATTGTTGTTTCCATGTTATTTCGATTTTTCTATGATTCTGTTTCCAGGCGTTTCTCCCCATTTTATCGCACCAGTCGTTGCAAAAATTTCTTGCGGAAACTACCTGAGAATGTCCTCTTATATGTTTCGCATAGAAAATAGGAAAGTCAGATAGCATCTCTCGAAGAATCTTTTCCACTTTATGATACTTCTTATTCACTCCATTATTGGAGACAATGTCTCGAACAACCTTATTATCACAATTCACAACGAGTGCTTTTGGGGATAATGAGTATTTCTTAACCGCCTGTATCGCATTTATCAATCCTTTTATCTCGGCTTCATGAGGGTCTAAACAGATTTCTCGAAATCTTCCATACCCTTTTATAGTACAGACATCGGTTGTAATCCAAAACGCATATCCTCCTACCTTAGTTCTTGGACAAAAAGAAGAATCTACATTTATCGTACAATAACCTATGCTGCAAGTTTTACTTTCTTCCATAATTGCTGGGCGATACATTCGGCCATAACCCTCGCCATAGTCGTCTCAACAGCGTTTCCGATAAATTTTTTCTGGTCTTTCTGCGGGCCTACAAGAATATATTCTGAGGGAAACCCCATGATTCTTTTCAATTCCGGCATAATAAGCATCCGCATAAGAACATCGGATAAACCGTACATGGCCATAAATTCCTTTATCTTTCGTGTCATAGGAGAATCCGTTTCGTATATTTCTATGGCGATTTCTCCTCTCTCCGTTACAACTAAGTACGGAGGTTTCTTGTCCATTCGAGCGATAAGAGTGAAACACGGTTTGTCTATGCTTGTTCCTTCTGAGTTGTATTGCGGATTTACAAGATACGCCATAGGAACACACTCTACCAAATTCATTTTCGGAACAGCCGTAATAGTTCCCGCCGGTTTTTCTACCGAGGCAGGTTTTCCATTCCCGTATTGCTGGTCTAAAAACCTGGGAGTTACCAAAGACAATCTGTCTTTTGTTGTTACCGTAGGGGCTGGTGAATCCACAGAGGTAGCGTTTACACCAGTCCCATAGTAAGCAGACAAAAAGCGAGCCTCCACTAACGCATGGTGGTCTACCGTAGTTATAGTTCCCGCAGGAGAATCTACGCCGACATTTTTACTATCGGGGTGTCCGGAAAATTGTTTAGACAGGAAAGCTACCTCAGCAAGACCTAATCTATTCTGAGTAGTAACTGTCGGACATGGTTCATCAATACTCGGAGGGGTATATTTTCCAGATTTGCTCATAGAGTTCCACTTCACGATAAACGCCTCCCTGCCTCCTGCCACATATCGAATAAGTCCGGCGTAAATTCGCTCAAGAGTTTTTTCAGATAATGGTTTCTTTCTTCCGAAAATAGACACTCCTTTCACCTCGAAGTCGAGAACATCCTTTACAGCCCGCCATTTTTTGAGATGCTTAAACATATCGTGCTCCCCATACTTACTATGTGTAGGTTCCGGAAAAACAAGAGGCATACCTTGTCGGGCGAAAACCCCAAAATAACGAGTTCTCGTGGTGTACGCACCAAAATCTGCGGCGTTCAATATCTCGTAGTCGTACTTGTACCCGTAACTTTTCACAGTTCTCACCCAATCCATATAGCATCGTCCTTTGTCCTTGCTGACAGGTTTTCCATGTTCATCAAGGTCTCCCCAAGACATAAATTCCCGTACATTTTCAATCTGCAAATAGTCGGGGTCGAACGCCTCAATATATCGGTATAAAGATTCTGCAAGAGTCCTGCTATCCGCATCACGGGGAAGTCCTCCTTTGGCCTTACTAAAATTCGTACACTCCAAAGAAGCCCATATAACAAGTTTGGCATTCGGATAGCGTTTCCTCATCCGATTTACGTGTTCTACAAGAGGTTCCAGAGCCACTGTGCGAATATCCTCTGTACAGTGCTTAACATGTTTATGGTTTGCCGAATGGGAAAGTATAGCGTTCTTATCGTGGTTTATGCACAGTACTACCTTGCAACATTTCTTTCCGTCAACTTTGGCTCTCTCAACTCCGGTGGATGTTCCTCCTCCGCCACAAAAAAGGTCAATGTATAAAAGTCGAATATTCTTATTGCTCATAGCATCTAACAAAATGGAGAGGGATTTTTCAATCTCTCTCCACAGTTACTAACTTTTGATTTTACCGGCTACTCGTTGTGCAGTTTGATTGCCGCTCGTATCGAAAAGAAGCATCCCACAGCTCCTACAAGGATTGCGGAAGGAGCCATAATCTCCATACCTTCTTTACCGATTTGAGTGAGTCCGAAAATGCACACCCCTGCCGAGGCGATTACAAAAAGAAGTATCAGCCACATTTTGCCAAACTTCTTGTTTTCATTGGATGCCATAATATGATAATTTTAAAGGTTATAGCCTTAGTAATCAATGCCCACAGCATCTTCCAAGCAATACCAGTCGTTGCTCAGAAGCTCCGAAGACCCTGCATAAAAGGGTTGTTCTGGATATTCGTCATCTGGGTAGCAGATGCACACATCTGTTTCATCGGACACCATCTGTATCCAATGCCGGAACCAACTTTCCCGCGCAATTCGCTTCCCCTGTTTAAGTAGAACCAGAGCATCCTCAAAGGACATCATCTGACCCTTTACAGGGTCTACGGGCAATTCATTTGTCTTTTCCATACCTTTCAATGTTATGAGGTCTCGAACTGTATTCTGTCCTCGTTATATTTCAATTTTTTGTGTACCGCATCCTCAATGTCTACTCCTCGGCGATGAAGCTCCGTTACGCATACCAAAAGAACATCTACCAATTCCTCCGCAACCTGTGTCAGACTTTTTACATGGTCTGACATCTCCGTCTCACTCGCCTGTTCAACTTCCCGTCCTTCGGTAAATACCCCGGAAACTGTCTGTCGATGCAATTCATCCTGAGACACTCCCTCGGCAATTTTGTTCCTTACTACGGCCAAATGATACGACCGCTTTCCAAGTTTGTTTAAGTCCATTTTATTCTGTGCTAATATACAAATTTATTTGTTCAAAAGTTACTTCTTTTCTTTATCACACATCCGTTTAAAAAATTCGGCAATATCCATGAGCATTCCAAAGACGAGAGTAGCTCCTACTACATTCATAGAAGATTCCGACAAGGTAAGACCCGGACATATAGCTTCCGCCAGAAGCATCGCAGAAACCAACACTGTTGTTCTCATGTTACCTCTCTATTAATGCCCAACGATAGAACGGATTTAAAGCTCCGGTGTCAAGAAGTTTTCCGCGTTCAATATTTCCGATAGCCTGGAACTCGAACTCGTTCTTAAACACTCGCATAATTTGGGTCTTGTACACATAATCTATGTAATATTCACTCTCTGTATGTTTTCGCAGTTTCTCGTACTTAATGAAAAATTTAATATGGCTTACGGCCACAAACACCGTGAATATAAGGATTGTCCAAAGCAGTATTAATTCTGTCATATTAGTTCTTGTTTGTTGTACCAGTCAAATTCTTCTTGAGTAGGATAGCGGCAATTTTCCAGAGAAAATGAAACATCATCGGATATGTCCGTAACAATGTCTCCGTCATACCATATCATAGAACCCATCTCTGGAGTTACATGCCTGTCTCCAAAAATACTTATTGTTTCCGCAAGTTGGAAAAGAATTATATCTTCATCGAACTGTCCTCTAACGGCCAAAACCGTCCCTTCCAAAACGTACTCCTCTTTAGCTACGTCAAACATCGAAGTAAATCCCAGTGCGTCCTTTAACCTCTCAGGACATATTGATTGTCCGTCTTTTTTCATACTCCTCTCCGTTTATTATACGACAAAAACTCATATTGAGTAGGAAACCTAACTTCTACGAAAGTAAATTTCTTATAGTGTTCCAAAGCGCAAGACCCCGGAGAAACAAAAAACGGAGTAGTATTCCTTACGCGAGTAACATCCACGTCAAACTGAACCTCAAAAGCAACTCCTTTGGAACTCATCAGGATAGTCCCTGCTTCAATGGTTCCCAAATTGTGCAAAGAGGGAACAGCGTCCGCTCCATAAGCCTTTGGAGAATTACTATACAATTGTTTCATTTCTTTACCGGTTTACTTAAAAATACGATAAGATAATTTATTCTCAAAACCACCCAAAGCATCTTGAATTTCAGTAATTTCAGCAGGTTCTCCATTGTTCACTAAATGCTTATGTACTTGCAACAGGTAAGACCGGATAAGGGTCTTTTCGTCTCCGTACATCTTAGTATGGAACTTATTACAGCCCCATCCGAAATTTCGGCATTTGTTCCAAAAGTCAACAATCCACTCTCCGTTTATACGAAAAGCGTGCAACCTAACCCCAACCAAACCATTATGCTCATACAAAAACTCCTCGACACTGTTTGCATCGAGGAGGCTTATTTGCCACAAGGGAATTTTAGTAGCTTCCATCTCTTACTGACTTTACAAGATTTTCAAGAGCCGGATAATCATCTTCGAGAAATTTTCTCAAAGCTCCGTTCACCAACTCAAAGGCGGTTTTTCCGTCTTCAACTCCTTTGACCAAAGCGCACTTACAATATTCTCTGTCTTCTTCGAGGTCGATAATACAATCATCTCCGTCCATATAGGCTATGACAGGAAACATCTCGCACGATAAAGGTATTCCGAAAGGTATTACTCCGTCTCTATGAGCAAGTTTTAGGGAGCAACAACCCGCCAGATAATTGCTATACACGCATCGGTCTCCTATAAGTCGGGTAAATTTATCTCCCTTATATTCTTCAATGGGGTCGGTAGCTGCGTAATGTTGCAGTTCCTCAACTGAATAACGGGACAACTCTTTCTTGTGCGTTTCTATAATAGATGCCTCGTCCTCAGAAAGTAGTCCTCCGAGCATTTCAACACCCGGAATCCCTTTCCAACAACAAGCACCCTTACATACAGAAAAATCACAGGAAAATTTTACCCGAAATACTTTGGTATCCACATATAAGTGGTCTCCGAATTTTATACGCATGTTACTCCTCCCGTATCATTTGATAGAACTCATTTCTCAATGTTCCAGATATGAAAGCTCCGCCGATTTTACTCGTTATTGTATCGGAGTTCATATCCTCCACTCCTCGCAATTTTACACAACAATGCTCCGCACGTATAAGAACAGCGACATCTTCGGTCTCTAAAAGATAGACAAGCGCATGGTATATTTGTTCACACAGCCTTTCCTGCACCTGAGGACGGCGGCAGAAAAACTCCACAATACGATTTATCTTGGACAGACCTATGACTTTGGTTCCTGGAATATACGCTACAAACGCTTCCCCAATAATGGGAACAAAATGGTGCTCGCACATAGAATGAACCTTTATCTTTCTCTCCAAAAGGACACTATCATACTGCATTTTATTCTCAATGACCATTGTCTTCGGAAAATAGTCGTAATTGAGTCCCCAAAATACCTCCTCCATGTACATGTTAGCAATGCGAGAGGGGGTCTTCACCAAAGAATCGTCTTTTGTATCAAGACCCAATAATTGCATAATCTCTTTAACCTTATCGGCTATCATGCTTTTCCGCAATTCCGAGGAATGCAAAGTTTCCGTAGTCATGGGAGTTTCTACTCCCAATTTGATAAGATGTTCTTTTACTTTCTCCCCAAGAATGGGGTCTGTTTTTCTTTTATCCAGCGACATACGTTTCTATTTTGATTACAAAGAGGAAAATACCTGTTTAAGCGTCTCTTTTATCTCAGGATTAATATTTAGTTTCGATAATGCCCCCAAAACATCCCTCAAAGGAATTTCCCGGTCAGAAAGAGTCTTTGCAATTTGAAAAATCTGAGGATTCTCCAAACAAAAATCGCGGGAAAATCCCACAGAGACAGTTCCGGTTACATCATGAAAATGTACTATCCTCGATTTTTCTACCCCGATAGTCCCCTGTCGAATAACATACTCCTGTCCATTTTGGGACACATACAACGGCTCTTTCAAGCGAATATCCATAGCATTTAATTTTCTGTAAATATAGGAATTTCTTTCATCTCTGTTTAGGTTTAAATATTCTCCCCAAAAGAGCGATAATTGCCACTATTCTGAGCCACAAAGGGCCTACAATAATAGCGAACAGACAAGCCGTAATTATTAGGCACCCTTTCATGACTTCTTAAGCCCCGAATTATGGGCCACATTATTAATGGCCTCAAAATACTCTGAACCATTGATAATCTCGTCATGAAGTTTGTCCGCAAATTTGGTCATCTGTTCATCGGTCAAATCACCTGCAACAAAACCCTGGTCTTCAATATCGGCGCGACTTACCGAAAGAACCTCGAAAAACTCACCACTTTCTTCAATCGCTGTGTCTACATATCGTTTGAGCAAATCTCTTTGCGCCGAGTTAAGGGGTTTAGAGAGCATGTTGCTCATGATTTTTAATTTACCTAAGTCCATTTGCTATAAATGTTAGAATTGTTGTTTCTTCACTACACACAATAAGATAATCCTCGTCCCAAACGCTTTGTAGATTATCGTCATATCCTCCTACCATGTACCGGCCTTTCTTCTCAGTAAGAAGTCTAAGTTCCAAATGAACATGGGGTCTGGACGGAGTGTTGTCCTTGAAGTCGGAACGTATTCCTTGCATAAAAGAGGGGCAAGTGCACTTCTCCATAACTTCCAAAACTTTGTATGGCCCCGTACCGTATGAGGTACGGATTACCATCCCCGGATAATACCTACTCATAATCTCGTATAACTATTGCTGACGGAAAACGAGGTTTCTTCTCATCGGTAAGACCTTGAAACTGTACCGTAACAAATTTTCCAATCAGTGATTTTCTCTGGTCAAAATATTCTTTCCGAAGTTCGCGGGTTCCCTGCGGTTTCACATTAAACAACCCTCCTGGACACGAGCATACAAATACGGCAGTACCCGCATCCCGTCCTGTCGCCTCAACAACATCGACAATCTCAAATTCTTCGGTATCAAAGTCTTTCAGTTTTATAAGATTGTTGGAGCGGAATCCAAACTCGTATCTCCCTGAACAATTTCGGATAATGACTCCCTCATACCCTTCGCCTACATACGTTCTGTGGTCATCCATGATGTCCTTCATAGAGAAACAAAGCTTATAATCGCTAAGATACACAGGACTTTCCTCCGTAATCCTCTTAAATGCCGTTTCCAACTTTACCCAACGTTCTCCGAAAGATACGCCTTCTACCGGAGCATCATATACGACATAGTGTATCTTGGGCGTGATATCCGAGAGTTTCTTTACAGCCGAAGTTATCTCCTGAAAAGAAAGTTCACCATGATTGTACAACTCCCCGTCAAGAGGCAGAAAATCTCTATGCTCCTCCGCCCATTTTTTAATATGAGGTATATTGTACGGTTTTCCTTTTCGGGAAATAATATGAATCTGCCCATCTTTCTCAAACACAAGACAACGAACTCCATCATACTTGGGCTGAACGATACAGGGGAACGTTATCTTGTCTTCCTTGAATCCTATGGCAAGCATCGGTTTCATATTTCCTGCCGCATCCGTATTGAACCTATCCTCCGGAACTGTCGTAGTATAGCCATTATCAAGCAATTTATTAAAACGGGACTGCCCCTCAAATATGGCTTGCTCATGAAACGTAGTCTCATTAGCCTTACCGATGTTAACTCCCTGCCAATACTCGTACCTGTCAATAGTTTCCTTGCCGTTAAAACCGATTTTCTTCGTAGTAGTCAGGACAGAATGGTCTCCCATATATTCAACCTGTATCCTGTACACACGTATAGCCCCAGTCTTAGCACGGGCATACAGGACAGGAAAAGGTGTTAGTCTTTTGGGCATTCCCAACGTTCTTCGAGAGCTGTCAAACGAGTTAATCGTAGGAATGCTCACCGCAACAAAAGCGGGCAAATCAAGTGTATCCATAATAATTTGGAGGTTTATTTAAAACATAGATACGAATTTTCGACGAGGATTCCAAACCACCTATAAACAACAAAGGACGGCCAAAACCGTCCTTCGTCTTATGAATACCTGTTACCAACTTCCAATAATTGTCGCCGAAGAACAGATATATGCAGAATCTGTCGCTTGACAGTCTAACGTGCTGCTGGGTGAACCTTCCCAAGTTTCACTCTCGTTGAACGTTTCATCCAAATCGAAAAAAGCCAAATCAGACATTCCTCCTGAATCATCTACGGTAACATCAAAAGGACATGGTCTCACATCTCCATCGAGATAGAAATTTATCTGTCCCTGACATCGCACCGAAGTACTTCCCAATATTCCAAGATTAAAAAAAACAGCAAGTTTCCACTTGGATTGGTCGCTATTCGGAGATATTGTACCCTTAGCGGTAAACTCGATAACTCCTGCCGCCTGATTAAGCGTTATGTAGAACACCGTAGTGTCTCCATCGCTATCGAGCATCGTAACCGTAAAAGTACACGTCTTAGCTGCTCCGGTATTTGCGGGAAAACTGAATCTGACCGTAGAACTTAAAAGACTACCGGCTCCGGGGTCTCCAGAAATATCCGTACCGGAAGCGAATGTCCCCGAACCCCCTAAGTCAGTAGTATAAGCTATTGACGCGGGTATGCTCGCATTGAGAGTTCCTCCTCCGTTTCGAGAAATAGTAACACGTTTTGCATTGAACTTTAAAGCCACATCCAAATACGTCTGGGCTTTCGTAACCCGGTAAGTCTTGGTAATCGCAAAGTTTACAAGCTGCCCATCAATAGTGGTATAAAGTCCGTATCCCGGTTTACTTACCGTTAGCGGAACAACAATACTCCCATCTGTAAGAGACACTTTTATAGCTTGCGACTTTACAAGTCTTCCATAGTAATAAGATACCCCGCGTAATTGAACTGCCGCGTTATTTCCACTACCGTTCTGAGGGGTCATAGCCGCCCACGCTTCACTACCGTCAATAACCTGCTTCCAAGAGCTGTTTGAGATAACTCCGAAAGTAGGAACATAGCTTGGTGTGGGGGTCGCGAGAATCTCAATGGAACTTCTATCGAGGGATAGCGTTTGAGCCGCCCCCGATTGGTTCAAAGCAAGGGTAGCCTGCTTAGCCTGAATGTCTGTTTCAAATACTGCATTCCCCGACCTTGCCGATAAATCGGTATTGGTAGCCACAGTAACATTGACCTCGGTAGCACCCGCACCTCCGGAAGTAGGAGATATGGTCGCCCAGTAGGGTTTACTTTTCAGCTTCCAAGAACCGTTCGCTGTAACCGTTGCTTTTGCCATGTCGAAAAAAGATTAAGTTTTCTGATTACCAGCCGCATCAAACGCCAACGAAGTCGGAGATATGGTAAGGGTAGAAGCCGCACCATCCTGCGTAATTGAAAGCGTTTTAGACACGTTACCCGCAGTCTTGATAGTCAGAGTGGTATTTCGAGAGCTTGCCAAAGCCTGCGCTGCACACGTAACCGAAAAGCTCCGTTACCATTTCCTGATGTTTTGTCAAGAGTAATCCAGGTAGCGTTTGCTGGCTTTTCGATAGTCCATCTATCATTTGAGGTTATCGTAACTGTAACTGCTGCCAT
>OJMI01003274.1_pt1 | contig 12445 bp, 9 predicted proteins | sample 1597131 | NCBI WGS metagenome assembly OJMI01 (sample SAMEA2452116, study PRJEB22498) | human gut metagenome | reverse complement strand
TTGGCCAGCCGGGTCAGCTGGTTCAGATTCCGGGCGATGCCTTTGAGCTGGGCCATGAAATCCAGCAGTTCGCGTGTGATTCGCGCCCTTACCGTTCCTCGGTCGATCAGCTGGCGCAGGACTTCGGCAGGCGGTTGTCCTGCTTCGCGGCAGAGGGCCGAGAATCGGAGTTTCCGTTCGGGGCTGAGCCGCGTGCTGACGACGTATTTGCGGATGCGGCCGATACTGACTTTCGGGCGTCCGCCTTGTTTGCCGTATGTTTTTTTCGGTGTTTCCATGATAAGTGGTTTGTAAGCATTTTTTTTCAGACCAGCGGGATTTTACGCCGACCAGCGGGGAAGGCGCAGTTTTCGTCTACGAAAACACAACCTTGCCTTTCTTAAATCTTTACCCCTTTCCGACACGGTGGTTCAATTTCCGCCCTTTCCGCTTTCAGAGCTTGCAGATTATTCCGACAAGAGTGATCTTGCTTATCGGATATAGTTTTCGTGGTCTTAGGTCGGTCTTTTATGCGGGCGATCAGATAGTCGTTTACGTCCTTGTGCCCGCTGTAAAAATGCCTTTGGTCGATTACCTCGCTGCGGGGGCAAAGACGGATCAGATCGGAGGTCGTTTTACGCCCGGCTTCGTCGTTGTCAAAGAAGGCGTGAATCACCGGATGCCGGGAGAGAAACGGGATGGCTTTGGACAGGTTGACGACCGAGTTCAGAACCGCGGCGTCGATGCGCAGTCGTTCGGGGTGTTTCAGCGAGAGATAAGCGAGGAAATCCATAAATCCTTCGAAGGCGATTACCGTATCGGAACGGTTGTCGATGGTGGTGATATGTTTGGGCGAGGAGCCGCCTTTGAACCGTGCGGAGCGGAGCTCCCACCCTCCGGCATCGTTGCGGAACCCGACGGCGAAAAAGGCGCAGCCGTTTACCTCGTAGCGGACCTCGCGGCAGAAAGCCGCGGCGACAGACGGGACGATGCCGCGCGAGGCGAGATAACCGACCAATGCCGGATGCCGGAGCGAAGCGTCGGAGAGGATGCAGAGCGTGGGGACAGTGGCCGAACACACGACCGGCGATACCCCGCCAACGCCAAGAGGCTCACCAATACCCGGTGAAAGAGAAGCAATCCCTGTGTCTCCTTTTTCACCGTTTTGCAGCCGTCGGATCGCCTCGCGGCTGTCGCACCGCTCCAACCGCATTACGAGGGTGCGCAATGTGCCGCCTTCGCCCAGTCCGAAGTCGTACCAAAGATTTCGCACGTAGTCCACTTTGAAGCTCGGTGTGCGCTCTTCACGCAAAGGGGAAAGATACATGCCGTAGCCGTTGCGTTCGTATTTGGGCTGAATGCCCCGCCGGGCGAGAAAATCACGGATGGAAATCCGGTTGCTGTATGGTATGACAGTCATTTTTTCCGTAAATTTGTTGAGAAAAAGTGTAAAATCCAGTGAAAGAAAAGGTTGGCGTCTTACATATCTCTTACACGGCATCCGGCGCTGTAAGTCCGTAAGAACCCGTAAGACTTTGTAAGAGGATTTGTAAGAGATGTAAGATTATGAAAATAAGAAAGCTACTTCCTTTTTTCAACATTCTTACATCGCAGCATCGTCCAGCAATCCGCCGAGTTGTTCCCGCGTGACGGTATAGACCCGTGCCGTCTTGCTGTCCTGCCGCTGCGTTTCGCCGTTGTAGGTAATCGTATAGCGTTGGTAATAGGTCGGAGGTGCGGGACGCAGCTGCCAATTTTCGGCAAGAATCCGCCGCACGGAGGGATGGTCAACGCGGATGCCGCGTATCTCCAGCATATTGACCATATCGCTCACGTCGAACCGATACTCCGCAAGGTTCTCGGCATCCATGATATCGCGAATAATCGACAGCATTTCGGTTTCGGTCTTGCTGCGGTTGTAGTGTATGATTCGCCGCAGGGCATCGGTGGCCAGCAGCCGGGGCGCGAACCACATGCGGCTCTCTTCGTATGACGAGAGCGTACGTTGTTGCAGGTAGAAGAGCAGCCCCGGTATCTCGGCTCGCATTTTGGCCAGCAGGTGTTGATCGTCATACGGGAGCGGCGGCACGCGCCGCACCCAGTAGCGGGTTTCCGCAGCCTCGATCAGGACGGGATTGCGCTCGTTGTTGGAGCAGAGGACGAACTTGCCGAAAAACTCCACCTCCCGGCGGTCGCGGCCTTTCGCCTCAGCCTTGTAGCTGCGAGCGGTCGATAGGTTCTTGATCCGCTCGGAATCTTCGCGGCGGTTGAGCAGATCAATAGTTTACCCGTCCAGTCGTCGTTGAACTGCGAGCGGAAATCTTCGTTGGTGTTGAAGGTCACGTTTCCGCCGAAGATCGACTTTAAGAGATTGAGGAAGGTCGTCTTTCCCGTATTGCGTTCATCCGACACCAGCAACAATACCGGCAGCCGTTGCAAGGGGCGCAGGTAGAGCAGTTGCAGATAATCGTACCCCAGTTCGACCTGCTCGCCGAAGATATGAGCGAAAAAGTCGTGGATGTGCGGAAAGATGCCATCGGCGGGCTGAAAGGGAATCGGCTCGTAACGGTTCAGGAAACCGTCGATCTCCCGGCGGTAGTTCGTGTGGTCGGGAACCGTGCAGAATCCGTCGTACTTCGGAATGCGGGCCAGGTAATCCTTCCCGAAATCCTGGCGCAGGGTCTCGACATTCCACGCCAGGAGGATCTCGATGCTCCGGCCGCTGCTCAACGGCTGCCGGACCCGCTTGTAGATGGTCGTTCCCACGCGCAGGTAGGGGCTTTCTCTTTTCACTGTTTTAGCGGGCATAGCTGTCTCCGTTTAGAATCCGTTGCACATCCGCCACGCGATAACGGCGCTGCCCGCCGTACTCCACGGGAACAAGATAACCGCTCTTGGCCCATCGCCACAACGTAGAGGAATCGACACCCAACAACGCGATGGTCTGTTTTCGCGTGTACAATTCGCCCGCGTGTTGCGGAACCGGCATTACGGACGGCGGCGACGCGACTGCCGTCAACTCCCGATGCCATTGCCGGAGATCTTCCAGACGGACGGTCACATTCACTTCACCGCCCAGCTCACTCAATTGTTTTAAGTCCATAATACGATAATTTAACCGAACCCGAACAGCAGGTCCGGCGACGAAAATAACAGGTGCTTTTCCTGCACCTGTTTTTGCAATCGAATCACCGCATTTGCACCGGCAAACAATTTCAGATATTGCTACTTACCAGCATTTTGCAATTACATGACAACAGAAAGAAAATTCCCTGCACCGACCGGGTGCAGGGAATATCTCATCCTTATACAGCTCTTTATTTTTGGATATATTCTTTCAGATTATCGATCAATCGGATGCGATAACCTCCGTCCGTCGCCCGAAGCTTGGCCCGCAACGTCTTCGTATTGTATTTGGCCAAAGACTCGAAGCTCGCTTTCAGCCATTCCGCCAATTCGGTCTGGTCATAAAAACGATTGGTCGCGCCCTTAAAAGCATTCCAGACGTTCCAACCGTAGTGACACAAATCCCCATAGCTCACCCGATCATGCCGAAGCCGAACCTGCGGCACATCATTCGGAACAGGCGCCATACATGCCAAATAAAGCAAACGTCGTCGCAAAATTTGCCGATTCGTCCCGTCAACGGCATCGCCCAAATCCTTATCGGTATATTCGTAGACGGTGGCGAGTGCATTTTCGAGAATCCGATCGTCCGGAACCGGATCGGCAGAAACAACGGCGGATTCCGGCACGATCGCGTCCGGGCTTCTTTCACACCGCTGTTCGGAACCGACTCCTTCTGTCGTTGTTTTCTCTTCGCCTCTCGGCTGACTACACCCAAAACGACGAAAAAAACGCTCCGAAAGATCCGCCGAACTGCCCACGCTGAAAAAGTAAAATCCGGTCACGCCAAGTCCTGCGGGGACAAGCAAAACAAGCGCCAGCCAAAGCGGAAATCCCCGCGAAACCATGGCGCTGAACAAAACGATCAAAGCAAAAATCACGGCGCTTGCCACGATCAGACGAAGACCTTTCTGGAAATAATACTCGGGATTCATAATTACGATTCGCTGAAAAAATCATCCTCCATTACAACTTTCCGAAACCGATCCCGCAACTCCGCCATCCGTGCGATCAGTCGATCGTACGGCAGCGAATCTCCATAGATGAAATACTCCTGCATCCGCTCATAATCCCTGCGCCATACCTCCGCCAATTTTTCGGGCGGAATAAAATCGATCCGGCTTGGATGGTGCGTTCGATAATCGACTCCGCGAATCGTATTGAATATGCTGCGATGCTTGACAATCTCGGCATACATTCTCGGATCGGCCAAGGCTGCCTTTCCGAAATCCGTATCCATCAGCCGCTCCAAATCGTACAGATGGCGTGTCATTCGCTCGACGCGCGGATTCTCTTTCTGAAACTCTTCATGCAGCAAAAACGCTTTCTCCAAAAACGTCCGTGACGGCACGACCGCATAAATCGGGAACACCAATTCTCCGAATACATCGGGATATGCCTCGGCAATCAGCGGACGAATCTCGATCCGCTCACGCGGTTCTTTCATCGACCGGCAGCTGAATTCGATCCGGATTTGCGATTCCACATACTCGATATTCGCATAAATGCTTCGATACGGCAGCAGCACCAGCGTCGGATCAGCATCGGAGTCCTGCGCCGGAACGGCACGCAACTCAAAATCGGAAGCCCCATATCCTTCCAGCAATGCCTGCATTTCCGCAACGAGCCGCTGCTCGATATAGGCCCGCGAAAGTTTCCGAATCCGATCGCGCTGCGACTTGTTGTCCCCGGCAATTCTCCAAAAGGACTTGTCGATTGCAATATCGATGTCCTCCGAGAAGCGTTCTATGACATGCCAACCCTTGCTCAACGACGTACCGCCCTTGAAGGTGATGAAGTCCCGGCACGACGATTCGAACAGGGCTTTCAGCGTCATCGTCACCCACCAGTCCTTCTCGACAGCCTGCGGAGGAAGCCCGACACGCTCGCTCGTCTGTGCAACGAACATACTTTTCTGCTCGTCGGAAAACGTCCAAAAATTATTCTTCATAGAACGACATAATGATTTTACGAATCCATGCCGGCACCAACCGCAGATCGGGCAGGATGCTCGACTTCGGAATCCGGGCGAATATCGTCTTCAGTTGGGCGATGTGCTCCTCCGTCACCTGCGGCCGACCGATCTCCTTCAAAGCGAACACGGCAAGCATCAGCGTTTTATTCTGATAGGCCAGATTTTTAAGCGCCACACGCTTGAATCGCAATTTACGACCGTTGAACAGATTGACAGTCCGGGAATTGCCGTCGGTATAAAACACATAGTTCATCGGTACCTGGGCAGACAATCCCAATACATTCAATGCGTGCATACCCGTCGGAACAACCCGGGCTTCGCTCTGCCGGGCTACCTTTTCAGCGATTTCATTGATGGTCGGGTATTGTATGCCCAGTCCAAACTTTCTGTCGATTTTGGGATAGCAATAGAGGCCCCTCGCAATACGGACTAAACCGCCTTTTCGGGTAAGCCGTTCCAATGCCTTCGCAACCGATACGGCCGATCCGTACACAGCGAAATCGGATGCGGAATACAGCTTACCACGCCCGCACTTTTTTATCTTATTAAGTATCTTACCCTCTATTACTTGCATCTATTTACACACATATATCTGTCGCAAATTTATACAAATTTATCGACAAAACAAATCTTACTCCAACACGCTTACTGCATCACGCTTGATATCCATGTCAATATCACGATAACGGGCGAACGCCCGGCTGCCGTCCTTATGACCGGACATCGCTCCCACGATCGCAGGGTCTTTCACGCTTTTATAAACATTCCCGATGAATGTCCGGCGCGCCATGTGCGACGAAGCAAGGTCGCAGATCGGCACCTGAACATTCTGCCGCGTCCGCTGGTCGATCGTCGTCACCATGCGCGTAAGTCCCGCTTTACGGAACGCCGCTTTGATATAGACATTATACTTTTGCTCCGAAATAAACGGAAACAGCGTTCCCCGGTTCTCATCGAGGTATTTGCGAATCAACTCCTTCGCAGCACCGATCAGCGGCACCGAGACCGTCACCACCCGGTCGTCTCGCGTCTTACGGGGAACATATTCGATGCAATCGCCGATGATATTGGCATAGGTCATCTTGTAAAGGTCGCTCACCCGGCAACCGATCATACATTGAAAAACAAAAATATCTCGTTGCGTTTCCAGCTGCTTGTCATCCCCCATATCCGCTTCGGCCAACTGTTTGCGTTCGTCGGTCGTAATATAGATAGGCGTACCGTAGACAATCTCCGCAATCTTGTACTGCTTGAACGGATCATTGTAGGTATGTCCGTTATCATTTAACCATACATAAAACGACCGTAGACGAATCAACATATCCGAAACGTAATTCATGCCCCGCTCTTTCGGACGGCCGGGAATTACCGTTTCTCCCGCAGCATTGAGGTACGGGCCGCGCTTCACAGGCAGATTCTTCCTCACCTTCGGCCGGGCATACGGCACCTCGTCGTACAACTCCGGATGTTCGTCGAAAATCTCCGGTTCTTTCATCAGAAATGCCCCGAAATCATCAAGTGTCGTCGGAGATACGGTGTGTACATCCAGCACGAACCGTCGGTTCGACAGTTTCCGATACAGCTCATATCGCTTCAGCGTCCGCACCAAGACATTGAAATGTTTGACACGCGACTCGGACAATTTGTGTGTAGTGAGATATTCATTTGTCAACGAGAAAAAATCTATTTTCTTATCCTCGACGGAAGTCGCCGTCTTCGGCCGCAAAGTGCGCCGGATCAACTTTTCGAGCCACTCGCGCGTAACGGTCGATTTGTCGTCTGCCGCCTCGACCGAGGTCTCTATCACATCGACCAACTCTTTCAATTTCGTCCGCTTTGCCAACAGCGCATCGCGTTCTTCTCCCGGAATATTCGGAATATTGATATCGTTTTTCTTTCCCCAGCGTTTCCGATCGACCCAAATTCCGGATGGCACTCGTACACGCGATTCACGGGAAACATAGACGCGGAAATTAACCTGCGATTCTCCCGCGCTGTTCTCCCCTTGCGCCAAAACATATGTAACTTTTGCCATACATCCTCATTTTATACTCACAAAGATATGATTTATATTCGAATACAGCAATACTTTCGCGTCCGCACTGTGTCCGCATTTTTGCAAAACAGCTAAAAACAGACAAAATACATTTCACAGCATATAATTTTAATATACTATATTTCAATACATTATAAATATATTCAAACTTTAGTTGTTTGTATATGTTTTCATAAATCAATCCTTGTCCTGGGCACTGGCAATCCCCGTAATCGTTTGATTACGGGGATTTTCGTTTTCCGCAGGGAGTACTAATCGTCACTTCTCATTCTTCGGAAGACATTTCTGAACCGGGAAATCCGGATATAACTACAATTCAATTGATTATATCAAGTACAGAGGCCATCTGAAAGGTTGTGTCTTCAGAAAAATGCGCTCTAATCCAGGATAAAACGTTTCATGTATTAGGACCAACTATTAGAAAGAAAAAGTTCCGGGATCGCCCCGGAACTTTTTCAACTCTTTTTTATCGATCCTGCCTTTCCAATAGGAGCACACAACTCTCAAATGGTTTGGCCAAGTCGAATCCCACTCCGCATTTCATCAAATAATCGCCCGATAACGTCTGACCTTCGGCATGGCAACCAGTTTTGCCTTTCTGACGATTCTGTTCCGTTATTTTGTAATATCCGGCGGGATCAAGCCCCTTCAGCCGGAGCGTAAGCCTCGTCCGGGTATGTAATGCCGTGCTGAATGCAAACAACACACAGCGTTCCTTCGTCTCCGAAACGTAATTCAACGCAGCCCAACCGCTTTCATCATAAGGAGAAACCAACCGATAAAGGTCCCCGTGCTGCACAACGGGGCGAATCGTTTTATAGGCTGCAACAGCATCCTGCAAACAGGCAATCTCCTCGCGGGCGAGTTTTCTCGGATCAAGTTCGATGCCCATGCGTCCCGACATTGCCACATCGCAGCGGAATTTGAGCGGCAGCGACATTCCGGTCTGTCGGTTGGGAGCAGCGGAAACATGCGCAGCCATTGCCATAGTCGGGAAAAAGTGGTTCGTACCCCACTGAATAAAAATCCGGTCAATTGCGTTCGTATTGTCACTCGTCCATATTTCATCGTGAAAAGGCAAAGATCCGAAATCGACACGACCGCCACCCGAAGCACATGCCTGTATCTCAATGTCGGGATACTTGGAACGGATACGTTCATAGACATTATACAACCCACGAGTATAATCCACCCAGAAACGACTCTGCTCATCAGCGGGCAGATAGGTCGATCCAACGTTGTTGACATGCCTGTTGGCATCCCATTTTACATAACTGATACCGGGCGCCGAGGATAACAAATCATCAAAAACGCCGAATATGAAATCCTGCACGTCCGGATTGCACAGATCGAGAATCCATTGATGTCTCAAGGTGGGAATTTCGCGTTCTCCGCTCCGAACGATCCACTCGGAATGTTCCTGCGCCAGTTCGCTATGCGGATTTACCATCTCCGGCTCAATCCATATTCCGAACCGAAGCCCTTTTGCCGCCGCATACCCGGCAATGGACTGCAATCCTCCGGGCAGTTTGGCTGCATTCACCTGCCAGTCGCCCAACCCCGCGGTCGCATCGTTACGCGGATACTTGCCGCCAAACCATCCGTCATCGAGAATGAATAGTTCGCATCCGATTTCAGCAGCTTTGTCAATAATCTCCCGCAGATCCTTTTCATTGAAATTCCAATGTGTTCCTTCCCAATTATTCAGAGCCACCGATCTGTACCGGTCGCCATGCGCAAGGGCGTAACGGCGTGCCCACCGGTGAAAGTTACGCGTAAGCTGTCCCTTCCCGCGATCGCTGTATCCAACCACAGCCTCCGGAGTCGTAAACGATTCACCGGGCAAAAGCCGTATTTCGGAGCAGAACGGATTGAGTCCGCATCTTATTTGCAGCATGTTGAAGTCGTCCAATTGAAACGAGGATTCAAAATTCCCCGACCAAGCGAGCGCTCCTCCGTACACCTCGCCATCATCTTCCTTGGCCGGCCCGTTCACCGAGACAATGAAGCAGGAGTTCTCATTATGGGTCGTACGCACTCCTTTTTTTGAATCTATTGTTTTGATGCCGGGAGTCAACAATTCCTCTTTGAGCCACATCTCCGCATTCGAGGAACCGTGGAAATGTGTCAGGTAATACGACATGGCCTTCAAGGAAAAGAATGCCGAAGCGATCTGACGAACAATGACAGGGCCCTGTTCCCGGTTGCGGACCGTAACCGACTGCATGACGATATCCTGCTGCCGGAATGCGGTGAAACGAAGTTCCACGGTCAACGGCAGAACCTTATCCTGCAACACGATAATCGTTTCGGTCCGGTTTTCATCCAATTGCCGGCTATGACAGGATGAAAAGACCAGCTCAGTGGTAAGTTGCCCGTCTGCATGGACCAGCGTCAAGGCTGGATTGGTATACAGCGCCCCGCCATATGCCGGATACAACTCCCAGGATTTCTCCCTGCCGCAGGCGGACAAAATAGCCCCGGCATCCTCTTCCGACAACCGGGCACCCCAATAACGAAACATCAGCGGTTTTCCCGATGCGGCACTGAACACGAACGACTGGTGGTCGGTATCAATCTTTACGATTTGCAGGCCGCCCCCTTTCGACGAAGTGGCTACAAACAGCAAAAGCAACAATAAGGCAAATGCCCGTTTCATAGGTCTACTCTTTCAAGTGGAACAGCCTCAAGGCCCTGTCCGGATAATTGGTAATCACCCCATCGACACTCAACCGGGCAAGCCTTTGCAAATCGGCTTCGTCATCGACCGTCCAGGGCAGAATCTCCATACCGGCCGCATGGGCCTTGGCAACCAATGTTTCATCGACGAAAGTATGCTTGGGACTGTAAACATCGGGGATAAAATTCAATTTGGCAAGGTTCTTATCGAAATCAGTTGCCGAGAGATAAATCAGATACGAAGTCCGTATACCGGGATATTTTTCATGTAAATAATTCAGGACACGCGCATCGAAACTCTGAATCGTAACCCTGCCGCCAAGCCCCTTTTCAAGGATGACCGCCATACAAAGATCGGTAAATGTTTTGTAATCAGGAGCCATACAGCGTTGTTCCTTGCCTTTGGAGGCTTTGATCTCTATGTTGTATCGTAGATTCCGACCGCCCTTTTCCCGAATATGAGCCTCTGTGGCGTCGAGCAATTCCGAAAGAAGCGGCTTGCAAGCAGCGATCCGTACCCGCGCAGGGTATCTGGAATCGCCGGCAAGACCGGTATCATAACGCCGAATGTCATCATACGGCATTCCGAACAGTACGAGCGAGGCTTCTTCAGCTTTCGTGACACGAGTCCCATCAGGTTTAGTTACATACTCCGAAGACATGATCTCCTCGTGCGAAACGACGACAAGGCTGTCTTTGGAAATCATCAAATCCAGTTCCAGCATATCCACGCCCAAATCGATCGCATTTTTCATCGCCATGATCGTATTTTCAGGCCATAATCCCATTCCGCCGCGATGCGCCTGAATCTCCGTATATTCGAGTTCCACGCGAACGACTGTCATACCACAGGCTTCAATCGGCACACTGAAAGCCTGATTCGCTCCCCGGTTTCCGATTTGCCGCCCGGAGGCGTCAAACAAGGCGACGTGCCGGATATCGCAACGCTTACCCGGAAGAATACGGTCTGCACGGAGAGTAACCTGTACTTCCCGATCGGAAGTGCTGTTATTCAGAAGCATGACGTAAAACACTTTATCGTTCTCCTCCAAGGCGCACAGATAATCGACCTGCGGCTCCGAAACGTCAATGGCTTCGGGCGGAAGACAAAGCGAAGCGGTTTTATCGAAAATTTTCCCGGCAGCGAATCCGTAACATTTATGAGGCCCTACCTTCGGAGTGACGAATCCACCCGGGAAATCGACCGCCCCGTCCGAGCGCATCATGATTTCGGAGATCAGATAGTCTACGATCCACCCGACCTGCCACCAGGCATGATGGGGGAAGCGGCCCGGACCATTATTCATACGATTCCAATAGTAGGAAGCAACGCTTGTCGCCGGATCGACAAAAGCGTCGCGCGCCCACGCCGCAGCCCGGGCCATGTCAAGCAGTAACCGGTCGCCTGTCATGGCATAAAGCCTTACGAACATACCTGCATGGCTGCATAACAGAATCGGACCGTTGCTTTTGGCATTGCTGCCCAACGTCCCTCCGTGTTCGAACGAAAGTCCTGCCTGTGCAATCTGCCAATCTTCACGGCTGACACCTTTCACCAGCTTCTCCTGCCGGGTCGGAACGGGATGCGTGAATATATTATTCGTATAGAAGCGCGCCGTGCGCAAAGCTGCGTCCCGATAACAGTCTTTCCCCGTCGTTTCATAGAGATCAAGCAACGCCTGGGCACTTTGGGCAATAACAAAATCGGGGACAAAGCGAAAGTCCCCGCAAACCCCGAGGAAGGAACCTTCGTCCACAGCATTTGCCACAAACCAATCGGCACCCCGGCAGGCAGCATCAAGATAGCGCTCGTCGCCCAAAAGACGGTAAGCCACCAAAAGGCCATAGAATGTCGGCCGCAAATCACGCAAGTCCCTAAACACCGGCTTTCCTGTGGCTTTGTCGTATGCAACTTCCCAATGTCCGTCGGGATACTGCCATGCCAGCAACCGTTCAGCCCCACGCCGCAAATCTTCGCGCAATTCAGCGTCTCCGGGATTGAAAAGCAGCATATTCCCGATATCGAGCATGATATAGTAAACCGTCCCGATCGGCTCTGCATAATCGCCCCATTCTTCTGTATAACGGCCGCTTTTCCACAGATAATACTGCCCTGCAGCCGCTCCTGACAGCGGACCGCCGGATACTTGCTGATGGATTTTGAAGTTCCGTGCGTAAGGTAATCGTGTCCGGCGCAACGTGTCATTTCCCGTAATCCGGGCGAGCATCCACATAGCCCCGTAATCCGAATTTTTAACAGCATCCCTTTCGTATTCGAAAACCGTGGCATTATACTCTTGCGCCCCAATGGTATCCCCTCGATAATCGAATGTACGCCAAAGCGAAGTAGAGTCTTTCTCGAGGTATTCCGCCATACGGAGTATACGATCCGTAAGCGACTTCCGAGGCTTTTTCAATGCAAGGAAATCGCCGAAACGATAGATGTCGCGGGCCGCATGGCTACAAAGGGCATACCAGTCTCCTTGCTGCACCGTATACCGGAACCGGAACGTGCGGATCTCGCCCTTGCGCATATACGAATCCTCCTGCCCCAAAACCGGATGATAAGCCGAAGGGGTCAGTTCCCGGTCGCGATTCATCAGGGAAAAGCCCAGCCGCCATTCATTCTG
>OJMI01003261.1_pt1 | contig 12479 bp, 6 predicted proteins | sample 1597131 | NCBI WGS metagenome assembly OJMI01 (sample SAMEA2452116, study PRJEB22498) | human gut metagenome | reverse complement strand
TTTTGATTTGATGATACTTCCTTTGGGAAGTATAAGAATAGTGTGAAATGATACTTTCATTACTATTTATACTACCAAGCAACAAGTGAAGGTGCGATAGAGAGGAGATATGTATGAGGAGAAATATATTATGTATTATATTGTGTATGATATTACTGAGTGCATGCAGTTCCAAAAGTAATGAGATTATTGAAGGGTATAGTAACTGTGAAGAATATTACAGTGATGGATTTCAAGATTATATAGATTATTGCAAATATTTCTATAAGGAAAGCGAGGATAAAAAATTTGAGGAGAACAGTTATTATTCTATTGTAACAAAAGAAAATATAGATGATATAAAGAGTTATTTTGATAAGTTCCCTTATGAAAGTATGGAGGATAGCAATAAGTATGACTTTGAAACAGATAATATAAATGAAGGAGACTATTATAGCCTGAGAGCAGGGTCAAATAATGATAATTACAGTGTATTTTTATATGACGTAAATAGTCATATATTGTACTATATACATTATAATATATAGCGTAATGAAAATTATTGATTTGCAATTAGATTATTTCGACGAACGCCGTAAAGATATATTTATGCCACGTGAGTCTGTTCCGATGACGGCTGGATTTATGAAGCAGCCTTGGAAGAATTTTGGAAAAGTGACTAATCAGGGTGTAGAAGTTTCCTTAAATGTTAATAAACAGTTTGGCAAAGACTTATTTGTCAGCTTAATGGGAACATTTACCTATGCTCATAATGAAATAACAGAAAAGGATGAACCTAGTGCAGTAGTTGGTACTAACCGTGCTGAAACAGGACATCCGGTAGGGCAATTAACTGGCTATATAGCAGAAGGTTTGTTTACGGCAGACGACTTTGAAGACGTAAGTACAGGTAAACTGAAAGAAGGAATTCCGACTCAAAGTTTTGTAAGCAAACTCCGCCCGGGAGATATCAGATACAGGGATGTCAATGGTGATGGTAAAGTGGACGTATTTGATAAATCTCCAATCGGAGGAACAAAAGATCCGGAGATAGTATATGGCTTTGGACTGAATATGAAATATAAGGATCTAGATTTTGGAGCTCTCTTTCAAGGAATAGGTCGTAGTTGGAATATTTTAGGATCAAGCATTATTCCGGGTGCCAATAGAGGAGTGACAGGCAATATGTTTACTAATGCAAATGATCGTTGGACTGTAGACAACCCAAGTCAGAACGTATTTTATCCGCGTTTGGATGATGGTATAAATAGTAATAATAACCAACCATCTACATGGTGGCTGCGGAATATGAGTTTTTTACGTTTAAAAAACATTGAACTTGGTTATTCCTTACCAAAGAATTTGTGGAGAAATACTACAGTTATATCAGGCATTCGTCTTTTCGTGAGAGGAACAAATCTTTTAACATTCTCAAAATTTGATTTGTGGGATCCGGAAGTCGAAAATACTACAGGGGCTGCGTACCCAATTATGAAATCGTTATCTGCAGGTTTTGAAATTAAATTCTAATAATAGCGCATATGAAAAATAGCATATTAAAATTTATAGTACTAAGTATTATTACGACATTTACTTTTTCTTCTTGTTCTGATTATCTGGATAAGCAACCGGATGACCAGTTGGACTTAGAATCAGTATTTGAGAATAAAAAGAATATGGAACGTTGGCTGGCATATATTTATCGTGGTCTGCCTGAATATTATACTTATGATGGTCCAGATGCCATAGCTGATGAACTGATTCCTTCGGTTGGTTGGGAAGCGCAAGGATTTAAAGCCATTCAATATCAAAAAGGTAACTGGACAGCAGACAATCCCGGGGTAATTGCTTATTGGAATACTTATCCCAAATATATTCGTTCTGCTTATTTGTTTATAAAACATGCTCACCCATTGGAGGCTGTACCGGCTGAAGAAGTAGACTTTATGAAAGCTGAATGCCGTTTCTTTATAGCTTATTATAATTCTATGATGGCTATAGCTTATGGTTCAGTTCCTATTATTCGCGAGGCTAGTGAAAGTACTTCGGCTGATGATCTGATGTTGAAACAAGAGCCGTTTTATAATGTAATTGATTGGGCAGATCAAGAAATGCTGGAAGCTTCAAAACAATTGCCTGCCACTCAAACTGAAGATAAGAAATATGGCCGTGTGACTTCTGTTGGATGTTTGGCAATGCGTGCTCGTATGTTATTATTTGCTGCTAGCGACTTGGTGAATGGTAATCCTGCATTGGCGAATATAAAAAACATTGATGGAACCCCTATCTTTAATTCTGCACATGATCCGGAACGATGGAAAAGAGCAGTAGATGCTTGTAAACTGGTTATCGATGAGGCGGAAGCCGCTGGCTATCATTTGCATTATGAATATTTGGATAACGGTGATATTGATCCTTTTCTTTCTTATCAGAATGCAGTGATGAAGAGATGGAATGAAGCCAACAGAGAATTACTGTTTGTTCGCACAATGGATTCCGGTGGATGGTATGATAAAAACTGTATTCCACGTGGTTTGGGTATTAATGGAGTGGGAGCGATCGGAATAACCCAATCTTTGGTTGATGCTTTTTTCATGAGAAACGGTCAAAGACCTATTATAGGTTATAATTCGGATGGTTCTCCTAAAGTTAACCCTGATGCTAATTATTCAGAGACAGGCTTTAGTACGCAAAAAGAGACTTATTCTACAAAGTGGCAGTATGGGTCTTCAGAAGGAGATCGTAATAAAGATGAAAATGTAGTTGTAGATGCCAATACCTATAAAATGTATTGTGACCGCGAACCTCGTTTTTATATTTCAGTACTGCATAACGAACAATGGCATATTGGTGGTAAGAGAAATACAGATTTCTATATGGATGGTAAAGACGGTGGTCCTTCTCATGACGCTCCATGGAGCGGCTATCTGGTACGTAAGAGAGTAGATCCATCTGCAAATCCCAAAGAAGGTAGTGGAGATTATAAAAACCGTCATGGTGCATTATGTCGTTTGGCAGAGATCTATTTAAGTTATGCTGAGGCGTTGAATGAATATAGCATTGAGAAGGGCACTTATACTGCCAATCAAAAAGAGATTCTGAAATATGTCAATTTGATTCGTGAGCGTGCGGGTATTCCCGAATATAGTGTTTCAGCTGAAGAAGGCAAGATAACAGCCCCATCAGATCCTGTAGAAATGCGCGAGTTAATTCGTCAAGAAAGGCGTGTGGAATTGAATTGTGAATCTGGACTTCGTTTTAATGATCTGCGTCGCTGGAAATTAGCCGAGAAAGTATTGGATGGTGATTTTTATGGCATGAATGCTTATATTAAAGTATCCGATGCGGACTATAGAAATAAATATTATACTCGTACAGTATATCAGACACGTAAGTTTATAAGCTATTGGTGGCCTATTCCACAGGACGATATTGATAAGAATTGGAATTTGGTACAAACTCCTGACTGGACCGTCGGAAACCAATAAATAGTTATAATATTAATATATTGAATATAGATATGAAAAACGGATATATATTTAAGAAGAACCTTTTACGGTTCTTCTTCCTGACACTTGCTTCGTGTTTCATAGTAGCATGCAATGATGATGACGATGCTACTAATTCGCTCGACAATCGTACAAGTTTAGTTCTGACTCCTTCTGATTATGAAATAGAACTCAAGGAAGACACCCCGGATGAGGTTGCATTGACGTTAAACTGGACGGAAGCTGATCCAATAGGCTCTGACTATTATATTTCCTATCTTTATAAAATGGATCTGGAAAATAACAGTTTTGGAACAAACACAATGATAAGAGAGTATATTGATGATGATTTTTCTAAAAGTTATACTCATAAAGAATTGCAGAGTTTATTGGTGTCAAAGTGGAAGCAGCAGCCTGGTGATTTAGTAAAGTTACAAGCCCGTATTATCGGTTCTGTAGAAGGGCCTAAGTTTGTAAAACCGGAAGTTTCTACAGTTACTATAAAAGTAAAGATGTATTCTGAAAAGACCTTTGTTGCAGACCATCTTTATATGTCAGGCACAGCTGTTGATGGTGAAGATATTGAAATCTTGCCAATGGAAAGTCAGCCGAAGCGTTATGTTTCCATTTGTGACTTGAAGGCAGGTAATCTTCACTTCCCGATTGTTTGGAAAGATGAAAATAAGATTAATGCCATCTCACCAGTTGCTGCAGAACAACAGATTACTGATGGAGCAATGGAAGCTAAAATTAAGGGGATAGATAATGCTGGATATTGGGTGATTCCTGAAGATGGGCAGTATCGTGTAGTGGTAGATTTTGAAACACGTACCGTTACTATAGGTTTGGCTAGTAATTTTATAGAAGCTGATAAAATCTATATTGCCGGAACTTGTGTTAGCGCAGATGTAGAGATGACTCGCACGATAGAAGATGAAAATCAATATGCGTTCCATGCAGAACTGCAACCTGGTACTATTTATTTCCCGATCTTGTTTAATGGACAGAAAGATATGGCTATTGCTCCCGAAGAATCGGGCGATTTTACAGATGGTACAGCAATGAATATCTCGACAATGAGTCCGGAAGCAGCTGCACTTGCTTATCATTGGAATATTAAGACTGCGGGTGTCTATCGTGTTGTGATTAACATAAATACTAAAAAGGTTACGATTTACTCCCCCGAAACAGATCCTAAACCAATGGTTGTTTCGTGGACATGGAATAATAATACGATGACTACCACTATTGAAAGAGTCTTTATTTGGGGACCATACGATGGATGGGCTAAAGATGGCACTGGTGATACAGGATTCACTATGGCTCATTCTATGACACCTAGTTTGGCAAATCCTTATTTGTTTATATACAAAGGAGCGGAGTTACCCAGAAAGAATTCCATTAAAGACAAAGATGGAAATGCACATCCGGGTGGATTGAACTTTAAAGTCGGACCGCAAAGTGCAGGTTGCTATACCTTTGGCTCAACAGCAGATGCCATCAGAGGATCTTATGACGGTTGCCTTGATATTGCAGAGAGTGACTACAATCAGAAACAGACTGTAGTCGGAGGGCAATCTCACAACCGCTATGCCTTCTTTAGTGTACCTGTAGGAGTTAATTACATAGAATTAGATATTAAAGAACTGACAGTATTCTTTGATAAGAGATAATCAAGCAGGATAATATTAAGAGTGCTATATCAATCTCGTGATTTTTATATGAATAAAGAGAACAATGATATAGCACTCTTTAAAAAACAATTAGTAGTATGGTTATAAGAAAGATTAGTTATTATAGAGTAATTGTGTCTCTTTGTCTGTTTATGTTCCTTTTATCTCCTGTTTTCGGAGACGAGAATTCAGCCGTTTCATTTGATAAGGAACTACCGGAGAATAACATAGTTACGATTCAGCCTGATTCTTTGCGTATTCTTCATAACCCGCTTACAGGATGGGTGCTCTATGCAAGTATGGGAGTGGATGCTGCAGATTTTTGGGCACAGTATGACCATATGTATATTCCTGAACTGGGACACAATGTTAGTGTGACAGATTATGCTCATACGCTTTATATTCGCGCTAGTTGGACAGAGTTTAATCCACAGGAAGATGTATATGGTTGGAAAATTGATTCCAATTTAAGAGCATATATTGAAGGAGCTTATCAGCGGAATATGCGTTTGGCATTTCGTGTTGTAGTTGACAGTCGTGATAAGAGAACAGAATTTACTCCTCAATTTGTAAAAGATGCCGGTGCAAAAGGATTTATGAATAAAGGTAAATGGTCACCTTATTCTGACGATCCTGTTTTTCAGAAGTACTATACTAAATTTGTGAAGGCTCTGGCTAAAGATTTCAACGATCCTTCGAAAGTTGAATTTATAGATGGATTCGGACTTGGGAAATGGGGAGAATATCATACAATGATTTATTCAACAGGTGATGATACTCCAAAGAAAGCAGTTTTCAATTGGGTGACAGATATATATTCTCAAGCTTTTGATAAAGTTCCAGTAGTAATTAACTACCATAGATGGATTGGTGCGGGAAAAGATTGGGTAGATGATGAACATTTTGCTGCTGACAGTGAAGAAATGCTGGAAGAAGCAATCAAGAAAGGATATTCATTACGTCATGATGCATTTGGCATGACAACCTATTATGGCAGTTGGGAGCGTAGGTTCGCAAAAAAATATCGTAATATCTGCCCCATTATTATGGAAGGTGGCTGGATTGTCAAATCACATAGTTATTGGCAGGATCCTAGAGGATATCGCAAGGATTCACACGAGGACGTAAGACGCGGTGAGTTTGATGACAGCAAAGAGGCACATGTCAATATGATGGATTTTCGTTTTGGTGATACAAAGTCCTGGTTTAAAGATGCTTTTGATTTAGTACGCCGATTCCTTCGGGAAGGCGGGTATAGGCTCTATCCCAGTGAAATCTCTTTGCCGTTAGAAGTCTCTAAAAAAACAACGCCGACTATTAAACATTGCTGGAACAATCTGGGATGGGGGTACTGTCCTACTAATATTCCGCAATGGAATCAAAAATATAAAGTAGCTTTCGCTTTGCTTGATTCTGAAACGAATGAGGTGCGATATACATTTGTGGATACGAATACAGATTTATCCAAGTGGATAAAAGGAAGTCCCGCTGAATATGTATTTGAGCCGGATATGTCCAAAGTTGAAACGGGTACTTATGTTTGGGCTGTGGGCTTGGTTGACCGGAGTAATAAAGATCTCATAGGGCTGGATATTGCCGCCAAAGGGGATATATTGGATTCGGGCTGGTTAAAATTGTCGAAAGTAAGCATAAAAAAATAAGAGCTATAGGTATGAAGATTAATTTTCAAAATATGTGCAGTTTGAGAAAAATAAGTTGTGGGCTTATTTTTTCTATGGCTATATCATTAGTCGCTTGTGGCAGTGATAATGATGAAGAAGGAGGTGGTAATGGTGATGATGGTTTGGTAGAAGATACTTCTATTCCTGGAAACAGCATTGTCACGGTAAAGCAGAATCGAAATATCATTTTGCATAATCCTCTTTCCGGATGGGTATTATATGCGGGTATTGGTGATGGTTTATCTTCCACATTCTGGCAGGATTATGATAATTTCCCGTCATCGGAAGGCACTGTAAAGGTCTCTGATTATGCAAATACCTTATACCTTCGTGGTGCCTGGGCTGATTTTAATCCTGAAGAAGGAAAATATGCATGGAACTCCGATTGTGATACCCCTTCGGCTAAGCGACTGAAGATGTTGATAGAGGGAGCTAAGCAAAGAAATATGAAATTGGCCTTTACTTTTGTGGTGGATAGTCGTGATAAGCACTATAATTTTACTCCGAATTTTGTAAAAGAGGCTGGCGCGAAAGGATATGAAACACAAACAGGTTCAGTAAAAGTATGGTCTCCCTATCCGGATGATCCTATTTTCCAGAAATATTATGAGAAATTTATCAGGGCTTTGGCTAAGGATTTTAATGATCCCGACAAAGTACAGTTTGTAAGTGGTTCAGGATTTGGAAAATGGGGAGAGTATCATAGTGTATGGTACTATCAGGTGCGTGAGTTGGGAAAACCGGAGCTGCCGACTCGTGAGGCTGTTTTCGATTGGGTGACAGATTTATATTCTCAAGTATTTGATAAAGTTCCTGTGTTTGTAAATTATCATCGTTGGATAGGTACAAGTAAAGAATGGGACGGCAATAACTATGATAAAGATACTGAAAGATTAATAGGAAAAGCAGTAGCTAAAGGGTATTCATTACGTCACGATGCGTTTGGTATGAAAACTTACTATTCTACTTGGGAACGCAATTTTATAGCCAAGTGGAAGTATCTCGTTCCTGTAGTAATGGAAGGTGGCTGGGTGAAAAATTCTCATGGAAACTCGATTCAGGGAGATGGATATGCCAATTATGCAGAAGTACGTCAGGGTGAGTTTGATGAGGCTAAAACAGCCTGCGTCAATATGATGGATTTACGCTATAATTCAGACTTTCGTAATGGAGAAACTTATTCATGGTTTAATGAAGCTTTCCAATTAGTTAAACAATTCTGTACAGAAGGAAGCTACCGTTTATTTCCGGACAGGATTTCTTTGCCTACAACTATCTCTAATGGTAAACAGATTGAAATAGCCCATCGTTGGAATAATTTTGGTTGGGGATATTGTCCGACAAATATTCCCCAGTGGAAGAATAAATATAAAGTAGCTTTTGCTTTATTGGACACCAAGAATGATAAACCGAAGTATGTATTTGTTGATGGAGAACCGGAAGCTTGTGATTGGGTGAAAGGTACGGCTAAATCATATACGTTTACAACCCGGGTTGAAGGTGTGGAGGCAGGTAAATACATGTGGGCTGTTGGTATTGTTGACACGGCAAAGCAGAATGAGATTGGAATTCACCTTGCTGTGAAGAACAATGTAACATCTGCTGGCTGGTTGAAATTATTTGAAGTTACCGCTCGGTAAGTCATAGTCAATTGCTACGAGATACATTAATTGTTGGAAATGAATGTATTGGCAGGTCATAGTTCTCCGGCTCGTTGGGCATATATCTCCAATGAACTGATTGTAAGTGTCTGGTACTTAGCTAAATGATAAGTGCATGGAATGGCTGGAATAAGTATCTGCTTACGTATTGCTTGATATACATCTGAAAACTAGAAATAATAATTAACTGACGAAAACATTGATGAGAAAAAAAGTTTTGATTTTGGGATTGTGCCTATTGGGAGTCACACATTCTCTTTCGTCAAAAGATAAAAAGAGTATTCCTTTGTATAAGGATGCCAAAGCTCCAATTGAAAAACGTATTGATGATTTAATATCGCGTATGACATTGGAGGAAAAGATTTTGCAGCTAAACCAATATACATTGGGACGAAATAACAATGTGAATAATGTTGGCGAAGAAGTGAAAAAAGTACCGTCAGAGATTGGTTCTTTGATATACTTTGATATAAATCCAGAATTGCGTAATAGTATGCAGAAAAAAGCGATGGAAGAATCTCGTTTGGGCATTCCCATCATTTTTGGCTACGATGCTATTCATGGATTTCGCACCATATATCCTATTTCGTTGGGGCAGGCCTGTTCATGGAATCCGGGATTGGTAGAACAGGCATGTGCGGTATCTGCACAAGAAGCCCGCATGTCTGGGGTTGATTGGACTTTTTCTCCCATGATCGACGTGGCACGTGATCCTCGATGGGGACGTGTAGCCGAAGGATATGGTGAAGATCCTTATACAAATGGAGTGTTTGCCGCTGCTTCGGTGCGTGGGTATCAGGGAGATGATATGTCAGCAGAGAACCGTATGGCTGCTTGTCTGAAACACTATGTAGGATATGGTGCTTCGGAGGCTGGGCGAGATTATGTTTATACAGAAATTTCAGCTCAAACTCTTTGGGATACTTATCTACTGCCCTATGAGATGGGAGTGAAAGCTGGTGCGGCCACTTTGATGAGTTCTTTCAATGACATCAGTGGAGTACCTGGGTCAGCTAATTCTTATATCATGACCGAGATATTAAAGAAACGCTGGAAACATGACGGGTTCATTGTGTCTGACTGGGGGGCTGTGGAACAGTTAAAGAATCAGGGATTGGCCGCAACAAAGAAAGATGCTGCTCGGTATGCTTTTAATGCGGGGCTTGAAATGGATATGATGTCTCATGCCTACGATCGTCATCTGAAAGAGCTTGTAGAGGAAGGTAAGGTAACAATGGCACAAGTTGACGAATCAGTCCGTCGAGTATTGCGTGTAAAATTCCGTTTGGGTTTGTTCGAACGTCCTTATACTCCGGTTACCAATGAGAAGGATCGTTTTTTCCGTCCGCAAAGTATGGCTGTGGCCGCTCAACTGGCAGCAGAATCAATGGTGTTGTTGAAAAATAACAATCAGATATTACCACTTACAAACAAAAAGAAGATTGCCGTAGTAGGTCCAATGGCAAAAAATGGTTGGGACTTATTGGGTTCCTGGTGCGGACATGGAAAAGATACGGATGTGGAAATGCTCTATGATGGGTTGACTGCCGAGTTTGGAGGAGATGCCGAATTACGTTATGCAATGGGATGCAAACCGCAGGGCAATGACCGTTCAGGTTTTGCTGGTGCATTGGACGTTGCTCGTTGGTCTGATGTAGTCATTGTTTGTTTGGGTGAGATGCTTACCTGGAGTGGTGAGAATGCTTCCCGTTCTACGATTGCTTTGCCACAGATTCAGGAAGAATTGGTGAAAGAACTAAAGGAGGCTGGTAAACCTATTATATTGGTGCTTTCTAATGGACGTCCCTTGGAGTTAAATCGCATGGAACCTCTTTGTGATGCTATATTGGAGATATGGCAACCGGGAATAAATGGTGCGCGTTCAATGGCAGGAATTTTATCCGGACGTATCAACCCTTCCGGTAAACTAGCCATGACGTTCCCTTATTCCACAGGACAAATTCCTATTTATTATAATCGCCGCAAGAGCGGACGCGGACATCAGGGATTTTATAAAGATATAACAAGCGATCCGTTATATCCGTTCGGGCATGGATTAAGTTATACCGAATTTAAGTATGGCACTGTTACCCCTTCTGCTACTAAGGTGAAGCGCGGCGATAAACTGTCGGCAGAAGTGACTGTCACCAACACCGGTGCCCGCGACGGAGCAGAGACTGTTCATTGGTTTATATCCGATCCGTATTGCTCGATTACCCGCCCGGTGAAAGAACTGAAACACTTTGAGAAACAACTTATCAAAGCCGGAGAAACGAAGACTTTCCGTTTCGACATCGACCTGGAACGTGATTTCGGTTTTGTCAATGAGGATGGTAAACGCTTCCTTGAAGCCGGCGAATATCATATTCTGGTACAAGGACAGACCATTAAAATAGAACTGATAGACTAAAAATGTAAAGAACAAAAGTGTGTGAAGAGCTGATAGCTAAGTTGGTTTTTTACACATGCTATATTAACACAGAATCACCATGAAAAAGAAAATAGGAGGCATAGGTTTATGTATGCTTGCATGGAGCATATTAACCTGTGCACAGACAATCACTCCCCATGCCGAACAACGTGCGAAGGACATTGTATCAAAAATGACTTTGCAAGAGAAAATAGAGTATATCTCCGGATATACCAGTTTTTCTCTGCGTGCCATTCCCCGTTTGGGAATACCTGAAATCAAGTTGGCTGACGGGCCGCAGGGAATTCGTAATCATGCTCCCAAGAGCACTTTATATCCTTCCGGAATACTTTCCGCTTCTACTTGGAACCGGGAATTACTTTATAAGTTAGGGCAAGGCTTGGGACAGGATGCCAAGGCAAGAGGAGTTAATATTCTGCTTGGTCCGGGCGTGAATATCTATCGTGCTCCATTGTGCGGCCGTAACTTTGAATACTTCGGTGAAGACCCTTACTTGACAGGTGAAACGGCGAAACAATATATCCTGGGAGTACAATCGGAAGGAGTCATTGCTACAATCAAACACTTTGCTGCCAACAACCAGGAATGGAGCCGCCACCATGCCAGCTCTGACATAGACGAACGTACTTTGCAGGAAATCTATTTCCCGGCTTTCCGGAAAGCAGTACAGGAAGCTAATGTCGGCGCCGTAATGAACAGCTACAATCTGTTGAACGGTGTCCATGCCACCGAACATAAATGGTTGAATATTGATGTCTTGCGCAATCTTTGGGGCTTCAAAGGTATTCTGATGTCGGACTGGACTTCTGTATATTCCGCCGTAGGCGCTGCTAACGCCGGACTTGACCTCGAAATGCCGAAAGGACGTTTTATGAATTTGGAGAATCTGTTGCCTGCTATCAAAGCCGGCACAGTGACAGAAGAAACCATCAACCTGAAAGTACAACACATCCTGCAAACTTTGATTGCTTATGGTATGCTGGATAAGGAACAGAAAGACAGCAACATCGCAGAGGATAATCCTTTCTCCCGCCAGACAGCTTTAGAACTGGCGCGCGAGGGTGTAGTCCTGTTGAAGAATGAAGGAAACTTGCTCCCGCTGAAAGGAAAGACAGCCGTGATGGGGCCTAATGCAAATTTGATTCCTACCGGTGGCGGCAGTGGTTTTGTCACTCCTTTTTCTACCGTCTCAGTGGCTCAAGGCTTGAAAGAATTGAAGAAAAAGAATCTGTTACTATTGACGGATGATGTGATTTATGAAGATATTGTCCATGAGTTTTATACTGATGCTAATCGTCAGATGAAAGGCTTCAAAGCTGAATACTTTAAAAACAAGACTCTTTCGGGCCAGCCTGAAGTAATACGCACGGAATCCTCTGTTGATTATGACTGGGGATATGGAGCACCTTTGGACGGCTTTCCGACAGATGGATTCTCTGTCCGTTGGACAGCCTGCTACATGCCACAAACTGACGGTCAGTTGAAACTTCATATCGGTGGTGATGACGGTTATCGTCTGTTTGTGAATGACAAGCATATTACAGGAGATTGGGGAAATCATTCCT
>OJMI01003250.1_pt1:0-2500 | contig 12514 bp, 14 predicted proteins | sample 1597131 | NCBI WGS metagenome assembly OJMI01 (sample SAMEA2452116, study PRJEB22498) | human gut metagenome | reverse complement strand
AGGTCAGGAGAGTGAGACGACCCCATCACAAGAGGTCTTCTCACATCACATCACATCACATCACTCACACCTCTCACTCACCTCCAATTGAACGAAAGTGAACGAAGTGGGACGAAATGTGAAGAAGAAGGGCTCGATCATGGAGAGTAGAGCACCGTGGAATGACAGTACTCCCTGAGTCATTCCCTTTTCCTTCTCCTCACTCCTTCTCCCTCCTCCTCGTGGAGACGTTGTCTCCCCATCAGGAGTGGTGCGCCGTGGGGTGTATGTGTATACACCTCCGAGAGCGGCCCTGCGGGGCTGGGGTTCCATTGGTACCCGTTGCGTGGCTAGCGCCACGTGAGAGTATGAATAGACCCCACACCAGCTGATGGTGCGAGAGAGGAGGGAGAAGAGAGAGAGGAGGGAAGGAAAAGAAAGGAGGGGAGAGGAGGGGGGGAAAAATGGGGGTTAAAGTACGGGGGGGCCGGGAAGTGTACGCAGCCCGCGCATGCGCGGGCAAGTACACCCCGGCGCCTCGCCTCAACGCATTGCTTATGAGAAGCGGGCTGTGCCCGCTTCGAATAGGCAATGAACGTTGAGGGCAGAGGCGCCCCCTGGGACGCGGCACCAAAATGAAAGAGCGCACGGTCCTCTATCTCCACGCCAAATTGGAGAGTCGTAGCTCGCCTCCTCATCGAGATATTTCGCTTCAAAGTTAACTGATTCTCTTCTTTTGACTATCATTTTGACATCATGTTGGTCAATTTGGGTTAATTTAGAGTTTAAACGAGTGCTTGGGATGCAACACCACATGGAATTTCACTTTCTCCCAAATTCGATGTGCATGTACATTAGCCAAATCGCTCATCTACGCAAAACATGACTCACATTCAAAACATCTACCTTCACTCCCTCTTCACTTTTATCACACTTCTGACGCACAACACCCTCTCACCACCACACAATACCCATACACACACACCCAACACTTCGACACCCCACCACTCACCCCCTCTCCTTCTCCTTTCATCTCATTCACATCATCACTCACATCCCACAACACCCCTCTCTCTTCCCTCCACACAACAAAGCAATCGCAATCCCAATGGCAGTTTCATCAAACACATCCATCGCTCCTCTCGCTCCCACGCCCTCCTTTCCACGCAAACAACACACCCATCCCCTTCTACACACTCTCCTCTACCTCCTGACAGCTTTAGCGCATCACTTCACGGCAATCGCATCATGCATCGCATGCACATCACCTCCCTCCACTTTAAGGTAACATCACCATTCAACTCCTCGCGATGCGCCGCACATAAACGAGGTGCATATGTCCCGGTTTGGTGAGGTGTGGAGTGAGAGCGAAGAATTGAAGCGATGAGACAAGTCAACATCGCTACTTCGTCTTTGAAGATACGCGCCACTCTTCCACTTTTCCACCATGTAACTTCAAAACATTACTCACAGGGTTAAGTACCCTTAGGGGACCTATAGGGCAGTTTGGACTCGAGAAGGGTCGAAGAGAGAATCGGCATTAGCATTTCGTTTGCACATCACTTGTCTCCATACTGCGTGTGGAGATACTCCTCATTAGGGAGATTACGACGGTGAAATAGGAAAGTGCAACTCCGCCTGGGTGAGCGAAACGAGGCGAGGAAAGTTTGTGTGGGCGTTAGCAGTAACAGTGTGTTTTAGCATCAGATTCATAGGTTTTATGCAATTTGAGTGGAGCTAGGGTTAAACGTGGAAACTGGGGAAACCCTAGGGTTAGGGTTATAACCCTAAGTGGTGTTAGACTCACGATGAAAATAGGTGTGGGAGAGTTTGAGGGTGCGTTGTGTGGAAGTGCCTCGGCGATGGGTTTGGGAGATGTGCGATTTTGCTTGAAGTCCGAAGACTCGTGAGCCTTAAGGAATTGTCTATGACTCATCAAGTACCCTGGACTTGAGGTGTAATAGGAGGTTTGCTTAGGAAAGTTGGTTTTGTGAAAGTGTTCGGATTAGGGCGAGCGTGTAATGGGAGTAAGAGGGAGTGTAGTTAAGCAGAATGGAATGGGAGAATAGGGAATTTGAAGAGGTCGAAGTTTTGAGAGAAGTGATAAGTCAAGGTAAGTGGTCTATGAGTGACTAAGTACCAGTGACTTAGGGTAGTACTGAGGGTTCATTAGGGAAGTCAAGTATGTCGAGAATGAAAGAGTCGGTTGAGACTTGTATGGAAGTAAGAGGGAGTGTAGTGTAGCAGAATGGAATGGGAGAATAGGGAATTTGAAGAGGTCGAAGTTTTGAGAGAAGTGATAAGTCAAGGTAAGTGGTCTATGAGTGACTAAGTACCAGTGACTTAGGGTAGTACTGAGGGTTCATTAGGGAAGTCAAGTTTGTCGAAAACGAAAGTCCAAGCTGAAACTTCTAAGGAAGTAAGAGGAACATTAGTGTAGCAGAAAGGAATGGGAGAATAGGGAATTTGAAGAGGTCGATGTGTTCGAGAGTTTTGAGAAGTCAAGGCAAATGGTCTATGA
>OJMI01003244.1_pt1 | contig 12523 bp, 10 predicted proteins | sample 1597131 | NCBI WGS metagenome assembly OJMI01 (sample SAMEA2452116, study PRJEB22498) | human gut metagenome | reverse complement strand
GTCCAAAGCGGCCAGTTTCCCGCCGTTAAGGAGCGCAATGCGGCCGCACAAGCTCTGGGCTTCCTCGAGGTAGTGCGTTGTGAGGATGATCGTGTGGCCGTGCGCGTGCAACTCCTGCATGAAGTCCCAGATGCGGTGACGCAATTCGACATCAACGCCTGCCGTGGGCTCGTCGAGAATGATGACCGGAGGCTTGTGAACGAGTGCCTGTGCAATCAGAACGCGACGCTTCATGCCGCCCGACAGGCGTGAGACTTTTTCGTTTATTTTGTCGGAAAGCCCCAGCCTTGAGATCAACGTGGAAATCCAGATGTCGTTGTGACGGATGCCGTAGAACCCGCTTTGCAGACGCAATGTTTCTCTTACGGTGAAAAACGGATCGAACGTGATTTCCTGCGGCACGATGCCCACTGCCATTTTGGTAAAGCGCGGTTCTTTGACCGTGTCGCGGCCGAGTATGTAAGCGCTTCCCGCATCGGGTTTGACGAGGCCGGCAACGGTGCCGATTAGGGTTGACTTGCCGGCGCCGTTGGGGCCGAGCAGACCGAAAAATTCGCCTTGCCCAACCTCGAAAGTTACGCCATCAAGCGCCGGTGCCGCGGCGGCTTTGTAAGTTTTGCGGAGGTTGAGCACGCGCAGAGCGGCACTGTTCTCGGATTCTTTTGACGACATGAGTGCGTCCTACGCGTGCGGTTTCTCGGAGGCCTCTTGGCGTTCCCAAGCGAGCCACTCATCCTTATGCGCTCGGATAAAGCGTGTCAGACGCTGTAGCGAACTCACCATCTTGTCCGGAGCTCCGTGCTTATTCATGTCGGCAAGCTCTCGGGCAATCTGCGGCGGCGTACCGAAGATATCGGTGAAAAACGCTTCGATGGCCTGACGACGACGGCGTAAATCCTTGGCTGTGCTGAGTCCTTTCTCGGTAAGGGTGATCGTACCGTATGGCTCGTAGTGGATAAAGCCCATCTCTTTGAGCGCTCGCATGGTTGAAGTCACGGTTGAACGCGTCACATTGGCTGCTTTGGCAATGGCGCAACCGCGGGCTGATCCATTGACGAGAAACTCTTCATAGATGATCTCAAGATAGTCGGCTTGGATGGCCGTCAAACCATTGTGATCGGTTGTTGTTCCTTGTTGAGTCAACGGGTTAGAAGCAAAAGACATGTAACGACAAAGGAGTGAAGAGCGGCTGAACAGAGATCCGACGAGGAATTATATCGGCAAAACTTACAGAAGTTTGATTGATCTAAATTTGAGAATGATTATCATTCGTGATATTCTGAGCGCTCGAAATTTTAAGTCGGTTCTCAAAAACGTCGAGTGCCGTCTTGTGGCCGAAAGCGTTAAGGCGGTCGGCACTTCTCGGAGAAAAAAGATTGATGCAAGAAAATCAGACGAAGTTGTCCGTCGGCTACGGCGGTGCCGAACCTAAGCACGTGACCTTTGAAGCCGGTGCCAAGAAGATGAGCGAAAAGCTCAAAAACGGTACGGCTGAGAGTTTTTTTGCCAATGCAGCCGACCCTCTTCATGCAGCTTTTGAAGCCAAGGCGGTCATTCACTCTGGTCCTGGCGGTATGCCGTTGATGGGAAAAGAGGCACGCGACTATCTTGAGGCCGTCGCCGAGCAGCCGCGAAATGGCAAGACGCTTGCTTATTTGCATGTGCCTTTTTGCGAAACGCGCTGCCTTTACTGCATGTTCTATCAGAACCCTTACAGCAAAGAGGCTTCTTCGGTTTTTGCCCGTAATCTCGTGCGCGAAATCGAACTGTGGAGCGACAAGGCGGCGATGAATTCTCATCCTGTTCACGCCGTCTACTTTGGCGGCGGAACGCCTACGGCGCTTGAACCCGAAGATCTCAAGACGGTGCTTACCGCCGTCAATCGCTATCTGCCGCTTGCCAACGACTGCGAAATAACAATTGAAGGGCGAATTCACAATTTCGGAGACGACAAGATCGAGGCGGCCCTGGAAGGCGGCGCCAATCGCTTTTCGCTCGGCGTGCAGACCTTTGACGATCGCGTGCGTCAATCGGTGATGCGAGTGGACGGGCGCGACGCCATTTTGTCGCGACTCGACAAGCTGATTTCCTATGACGAAGCTGCCGTTGTGATTGATCTGATCTACGGTTTTCCTTGGCAGACGATGGAAGTTTGGGAAGACGACATTCGTACGGCGCAAAGTCTCAAGCTTGACGGCGTGGACTGCTACCAACTCAACGTATTTGAGAAGTCTCCTTTGGCTAAATACATTGCCAACGGCAAATTGCCTCCGGCTGCCGACACGGCTATGAAGGCCGATATGTTTGCTCTCTCGGTCGAACGTTTCACGAACGCGCAGTGGCGACGACTTTCGAACAATCACTGGGGGCAAACGATGCGCGAGCGAAACATCTACAACGCGCTTGGTAAAGGCGCATGCGATTGCCTCGCTTTCGGGTGCGGAGCGGGCGGACGTCTGCAAGGCAACAGCTTCATGATGGAAAGACGGCTTGCCGAATGGGAAAAGGTGCTTGAGGGCGGCGAAAAACCTGTGGGCATGCTGATGAAACCCGGCAAGCATTGGCACCTGATGCGCACGCTCAGTTCCGAAATGGAATCGGGGCGCATCAATCTGGCGCATATCGAAAAGCAGTTCGGGGTTCCCGTGAGGGCATTGACCGAAGATGTTATCGCTCAGTGGATTGATGCCGGTTTGCTGCATCGCGTGGATGACTGGCTGGTTCAGACGATTGCCGGTCAGTATTGGCACGTGACGCTGGCTCAGCTTCTGATCGGTCTCGTCGGTATGCGTCTGGGTGCCGGTGCAGTAAACGAGCGACCGGCCGGAAACGCTGCCGTTTTCTCCGGCGAAAAACCCGCGCACGGGTAAGAACCTTGTTTCAAATCATCCCCGTTGACACAGGAACTTAACGAACGCGCCGCACCGTAAAAAACAAACCACGAGAGTGCGCGCTGTCTTTATCAAACGAAGGAAAAATCGATGATGTCCCGTACTCCCAAACTTGCGGCTGTCGCTGTATTGGCTGCGTTTTCCGGCCTCGCGCTGCAAGTGCAAGCACAGGAAACCGTTGAACTCGACGAGGTCAAAGTCACAGCCGGCCGCGTGGAACAGGAACTTATGGACGTGAATATGTCTGTCTCTGTGATCACGCAGGAGGAAATTCGCCGCTCAAGCGCACGTAACGTGGGTGAACTGCTCGAAGACATTCCGGGCGTTCGCATCAACAACGACGGCGGTCAGGGCATGAAGCGAATCAAGATTCGCGGTGAAGATGCCTTTCGCACCCTCGTGATGATTGATGGGCAGAAGGTATCGGAACACAAGTCCATGTCAGGTTCGCCGATGCTGATCGATCCATCCATGATCGAACGCATTGAAGTGATCAAGGGCCCCGCGTCTGTTTTGTACGGGTCGGATGCCATTGGCGGCGCCATCAACATCATCACGAAAAAGGGCGGTACGAAGCCGATCGAAGGCGAGGTATCGGCCGGCATGAATACTTCGGCTTCCGGTAAGAACGCCTCGGGCTCTATTTACGGCGGAATTGATGGTTGGAAATATCGTTTAAGTGCGTCGATTGAAGACAACGACAATTTGAAGACCCCGAAGGGTGAAATGGAGAACACGTACTTCTCGGCTCGTTCGGTCTCTGGTTTCTTGTCATACGACTTCACGCCGGATGCGACAGTTGGAGCCTCGTTGGACTATTACGATCTTGAGTTCGGCTCGAGCGACGTCAACATGCCGGGCTTTACGGTCGACGTGCCTAAGTGGACGCGATTTAAAGCGGCTGCCTTTGGTGAATTCAGAAACATCAGCGATGCGTTTGTGCGCCTGCGTACGGATGTTTTCTATCAGAAAAGCAAGAAGGACATGGTCAATACTGTCCCGAAACAAGGAGACATGCCATTCCAAGTCAACCCTTATGCGGACAACAAGACAGATCAGTACGGTTTCTCTGTTCAGACTGATTGGCAACTAGGTAACAACAATTATCTTATTGCTGGTTACGAACTGTCTTACGATCAATTGGAAGCTCACAGTTGGACCATGTTGGGGGTGACGATACCTTACAAAGACGATCTATATGACGGCTACCAAATGACCAATGCTGTCTATGCCAGCATGGAATCGCAGCTACCAGCAGACGTTACGTTGACTTATGGTGCTCGTTACACCTGGGTGAAGACGAACATGGACAGCCGGGACGTCCAAAATGCGGGTAGCTGGGGAAATGCCAACCAATCGGACGGCAAACTGATTTTTAACGTGGGGCTTTTGTGGCGGACAACGGATAACCTGTCTTTGCGAGCAAGCTACGCACAGGGGTATCGCTCTCCCATTCTGCAGGAGCTCTATGTGGATACCTCCATGGGGCAGCCTGGAAGTATGACGTATGCCAACTCGGATCTGAAGCCTGAAACTTCGGACAATTTCGAAATCGGAGCTCGTTGGAATTCAGCGGCCGTGTCCACGGACTTGGCTTTGTTCTACTCACAAGCGGATAACTACATTGCCACGATTTATAAGGATCTTGTTCCTGGAAAGGGCGGCTCAGGCTATCAATATGACAACGTAGCAGAAGCTACAACCTTTGGTGCTGAGCTTTCCGCGTCAGTTCGAATTCAAGAGCTCGGGTTAGAGCCTTACGTTACTGCAACGTGGATGAGAAGACAGTTCGATAATGGCGATGGCTTCTCTACTTACAACACCGCAACGCCCGAATTTATGCTTCGCTATGGCGTTCGTTGGAGCGGCATGCACGCAGGCGTAGGTCTGAGAACGGATGTCTTTGCGCGTTCGCAGACAGCTACTGAATACGATGATGGAATTCAGAATGTCACAGACTCAAGTAGTTACCGTCTCGGCGGCTACACCACGCTCAATCTGACGGCGGGCGTGGAATTTGGCCCGAAGCGTCAGTACACGTTTGATCTGGGGCTCTACAACATCTTTGACAAGGGTTATCAGGAGCAGACCTCCATCTATGAACCCGGTCGCTACTTTGTGGCCAAGTTGGGTGCGCGCTTCTAAACCATCTCCTGCAAAGATCTGAAACGATTCGCTGATCCGGGAAGTGTTTGATTCGGCTTCCTGATCAACACTTTCCGGACGGCCTTCCCCACACCAACGAAACGTTATGACGGACACTTCCATCAGAAAGCGACATTGGGAAGCGCGAGAACTGGTGCTCATTGGCGTTTTTGCCGCTGCGGCCAAACTTTCGAGCCTATTGATCGCACTGGCCGGCGGCGGCATGAATCCCGTATCGCTGGTTGCCAAAAACCTCGTCTACACGACGCTCATCATTGTGCTGCTCACCAAAGTACCCAAGCCTGGCACGCTGCTTTTGTTTACGGTCATCAGCATGATCGTGAGCGTGTGCCTGATGGGCGGCAGCCTGACGCTTTTGCCGGCGGCGTTGGCCGGAGCTTTGCTGGGTGAAATTTGCATTTGGTTGACGGGAGGAGCTTCCAAGCCCTGGTCCCCTTGGATCGGCGTCGGTGTTTACGACTTGGTGAGCAAAGGTTTGTCGCTGGGAGTGTCGTTTCTTTTCATGCGAGAAAGCCCAAGCCTGATGACGATGGTTGTGCCGATTGTCTTCATCGGCTATCTGGGATCTCTCGGCGGACTGTGGTTTGGCCGTAAAACGGTAAAGGAGCTGCGACATGCGGGCTTTGTTCGCTAATGGGGCGGCTCAGTCGAGCGTGCTGCGAAAGCTCGACGCCCGCACCAAACTTACTGTGACGGCGGCAACGGCGCTGTTGACCGTTGCATCTTCCGGCATGCTGGCGCAGCTCGTGATTTTTGCCGTCACGCTTGTTTATGTGTTGTTGCTCAAGCGCCCCGGTTTGGTCGCCGTTTTGTACGCCTTGATGGCAGCGATGATGGCTATTGCGGCGCTTTGCGCTCTGGGTTTTCAGAGTTGGATGCCAGGGCTCGGGGGGCTGAACGCCAAAATGCTTCTGATTCCTTTTCTGCGCGGCCTTTCCATGATGAACGTGGTGATGGCGCTTGCTCTCACCACGCGTGTCGAAGACCTGCTTATGACGCTGGAACGGATGAAACTTCCGTTTTGCATTTTTTTGCCTACAGCCGTGATGCTGCGTTTTATTCCGACCTTTGCCAACGACATCAAACAGGTCTGGGAAACGCTTCGCATCAAGGGCTGGCCGTTGGGGCCTGCAATGCTTACGTTGCATCCGATTTTGTCGGCACGTTTGATTTTGGCACCGATTCTTTTCCGTGCGTTGAAAAGCTCGGAGACCTTGGGGGTGGCGGCTGAACTCAAAGGCATGGGAGCCCGCAAGCGAACGATTCGAAGCGACGGTGTTCGCCTCTGTTCAGCCGATTGGCGTGTACTGGGCTTGATATTTGTAACGACCGCTGCCGTGATTTGCTGCGAGGTGTGGTTTGCCCATGTTTGGATGCCCGACGGGGGCGTCAAGATGATGCACTAAGGCTTCGGACGGATTCCTGACATGATCGAATTCAAGAACGTTTCATACACCTACGCCAATACGCAGACTCCGGCTGTTTCCGACATCAGTTTCACGGTTGCCTCAGGCGAACTCAAAGTGGTGACGGGGGCTTCGGGCTGCGGCAAGACCACTCTGATGCGTCTGGCCAACGGGCTTTGCCCGCAGATATACGGCGGCAGGCTCGAAGGCAGCGTGACGGTGGCCGGATTCAATGTTTCCGAAACGCCGGTGGCGGATTTGTCGGAAGTGATCGGTACGCTGTTTCAAGATCCCGAAGAGCAGTTTTTCGCACTCAACGCGGGCGATGAAATTGCATTTGCCCTGCGCAGTCGCTCGTTTGATCCCAAGGACGTGCGCGAGCGTACGCTAAAGGCGGCTCGTAAACTCGGGATCGAAGAATTGCTCACGCGCGACATCCATGCGCTGTCCGAAGGGCAAAAGCAAAAGGTCGGTCTGGCGGCCATTTTGGCGCTAGGACCAAAGACGCTTATCTTCGACGAGCCCAGCGCCAATCTCGATCCGGAAGCTACGCAAGCGCTTGCTCGCACGATTTTGGAACTTAAAAAAGAGGGTGCGGCGATTTTGGTTGTGGATCATCGCCTCTATTGGCTCAAAGAAGCTGCCGACGCCGTTATCGTGATGAGTCAGGGACGAATCGTTGAGGAGATGCCTTTTTCAGGGCTCTATGACGATGCTTTCCGAGCCCGTTGGGGGCTGAGAAAGGCCGAAGTGTCAGACGCGCGCCGGAGCTTGCCGCGCGTTAGGGTGACGAGCCGGGACACAACACCGAAAGCGCACGACGTATTTTCAGCGAGCCGCATACGTTTTGCTTACGGCGACGAACACATCATTTTTGATGGTACGGGTTTTTCCGTCGGGCAGGGCGTTACGGCACTTGTGGGTGACAACGGCACGGGTAAGACGACATTGGCCCGCATTCTCACGGGACTCAATAAGGCTCAGGGGAACTTTTACATCGGCGGGGAAAAAGTCGGCGATGAGGGATTGATGCCGTTTTCCGGACTGGTGCTTCAAAACGCCGATCATCAACTGCAGATGCGAACTGTCGCCGAAGAAGTCGAAGGAGCCATCGTGGCCGGTCGTGTCGGGGCGTCAAAAGCCAAGGGCTGGCGACGTTTGGCAGCCATGCGACCGAGACCTGAAGACAGGGCTCGAGTTCAAGAAATTTTGACAAGCCTCAATCTATTGGCGCTGGCAGAGCGCCACCCGCAAAGTCTTTCCGGAGGCGAAAAGCAGCGTCTGGTGATTGCCTGCGCCGTTGCAAAAGATCCCGCCATTTTGATTTTGGATGAACCGACGAGCGGGTTGGACGGCGCCAATATGGCTGCCATTGCCCGCCTGATGCGCGAGCAGGCTGATGCGGGGCGCGCCGTGTTTTTGGTGACGCACGATCTGGAGCTTTTGGAATCGTGTGATCGGGCGTTGGTGATGACGGATCTGCAGAAGAAATGCGCCGGATAAAGATTTCGAAGAAACGGAAGTAAATTTGAATTCACATTTTTTTGAAAGGATAAAAACAATGACGATTGAATACCGCACCGCCACCGAAGAACAGAAGGCTGTGATCGAGGAGCTGCTTGCCGCGCCTTTTCCGGCTACGCTCGAGACGATTGCTGCCCGACTGGATCTGACGCCGCTTGCGGCCGCACAGATTCTCGGGCGCGACATGTGTTCGTTCGTGACGGGAGACGTCATGGAACGTTTTGACGAGGTATGGGCGAGCCTTGCACAATGGGAGCGTGCCACGCTTTTCATTCAGCACGGCGGACATGTGTTTGAAATCGAAGCCAAGCTTTCTGCGGGTAAGCGCGCCCAGGGGTACTACAACATTCTTCACAAGAACGCCGTGGTTGGCGGTCATTTGAAGTACGACGCCGTCGGAGCCATCGCCTTTGCCTCTATTCCCTTTATGAAACGCGAATCGCATTGCGTGATTTTCTTCGACAAGGAGGGTAAGGTTTCCTTCTCGGTGTATCTCGGACGCGAAAATCACCAAATCATTGAGTCCGTCAAGGCGGCCTTTTTCGCGGGCAAGGAAGCCTTTTGTGCTTAATCAAGGAAAAAACATGAGACCTCTGATTGTTGTCAGTTCGAAAACGGGTAATACCCGTGTGATTGCACGCGCACTGCAGGACGGCATCGGTCCCTGCGACTACGTTGAAGCCGCTCAGATGCCGAGCGATCTGAGAGCATACAACCCGATAGTACTTTGTTTCTGGTGCGACCGAGGCATGGCTCCCGAAGACACCAAAGCTGCCGCCGAACGGATCAAGGGTAAGGACATTGCCTGCTTTGCCACGATGGGAGGAGATCCGCAAAACCCGAAGGCCAAGGACTGGATGCATCGCACGAGTGTGGGGTTGGCCGAATCGGGCGAAGCCAACGAGCTAAAACTGGAATTTCTGTGCCGAGGCCGCATTGATCCGGAGCTTTTTGCTCGCATGACAGCCATGATGGGGGGCGAAGTGACGCCCGAGCGCGAGGCTCGGCGCAAGCAAAGCGAGACGCATCCGGACCGACTTGACGCGCTGGCGGCTGTCAAAGCTTATAAGGACGTGTTCAGCGCCTGAAAAGATGGCTTGACTCACGGATAAGAAGATGGGAGTCGCGTGTGGCTCCCATTTTTTTTCTCGAGCGCGCGTAAATAGCACAAAATCGAGACGTTTGGGGCACTTGAAAATTACGGAATTCTTCGGAATTTTCGAGTCAACTCAAAGGCTTGCAAAAGCGAAAAAATGTTGTTCCCAATGTTTTGCAGCTTTTAAGGCCTCTGAGGATCGACTAGATATGAGCGACAGACTCTCCGACTTTCCCGTCACATTTCATAACCGCCAATACGCACCGTTGATGGTCGGCGGCATGGGAGTCAATATTTCCAACGATACGCTCGCGCTTGCGGTGGAAAAACTAGGCGGAATCGCGCACTTGTCCGATGCTCTTTTGATGGACATCGCCGATAAGCAGTTTGGTACGAGCTTTTGTAAAGATAAGATTCATCGCTTCAAGAATCTCATCGACTCCTACGACAAGTCGGAAATCGTCTTTGATCTCGAACGTCTGGCTGAGTCCACGCGCCGCTACGTTTCGGATGTGATGCGCCGCAAGACCGGCCGCGGTCTGATTCTGATCAACTGCATGGAAAAGCTCACGATGAATGCGAGCACAGCTACGCTTAAGACGCGTCTGAATGCGGCCCTCGACGGCGGCATTGACGGCATCACGCTTTCGGCGGGCTTGCATCTTTCCAGCATGAAGCTCATGCAGGACAATCCTCGCTTTCATGAAGCACTGATCGGCATCGTTGTTTCGAGTACGCGTGCGCTGCAGATTTTCATGAAGCGCGCTCAGGCCGTCGGCCGACTGCCCGACTACGTTGTGGTAGAAGGACCGCTCGCGGGCGGACACCTGGGCTTTGGCGATGACTGGGCCGAATACAACCTCGAAGATATCGTGCGCGATGTGGTGAAGTGGATCGGCGACAACGGCTTTGACATCCCCGTGTTTGCCGCAGGCGGCATCTTCTCCGGCGAAGACGCCGTGCATTTCGTGCGCGACGTGGGCGCCGCAGGCGTTCAGGTGGCAACGCGCTTTGCTGTGGCTCAGGAAAGCGGCCTGCCCGAAGCGGTCAAGCAACGCTATATCGACGCCACGGACGACGATGTGCAGGTCAATCACTTTTCCACGACGGGGTACCCGATGCGCATGTTGAAGGACTCTCCGGCCATCACGAGCGACATTCGCCCCAACTGCGAGGCCTACGGCTACCTGCTGCAAAAGGGCGAATGCTCCTATGTGAAGGAATGGTTCGCCCGTCACGGCAAGATTGACATTCAGCCCGTTCCCGAACACTCCAAGTGCTGTCTGTGCACGCACATGCGCAACTTCAAGGTGTGGACATGCGGCGCAAGCGTCTCGCGCCTGAAGAATGTCACCAAGCGCCGTCTCGACGGTTCCTGGCAGCTTCCCACCGCTGAGGAAGTATGGCGCGATTACGTGGAAACGGAATGCCAGCATCTGCCCAAGGCCGCCTGAGGCCTTAGCTTTCCGACGGACGGGCGAAGGATTTTGGGTCGAACAAAGTCGAATCGGCTATTATCCTTCGCACACTCCGGCGGATCGCTTTTGCTGTTTTTGACTTTGTGGCCGAGTGGTTGAATTCTCTCGGCTTTTTTGTTGTGCGATCCGTGCTTCCGACAGAAAAAGGAATGACTATGACGCGCAATGTTTTGTTAATGATTCTTGACGGCTGGGGGATCGGCGACGGCTCCAAGTCGGACGCCATCCGTGCCGGGCACCCTGTTTTTATCGAGGAGCTCACCCGCAGCAATCCTCACGCCACTCTTCGTACCGATGGCGAGAATGTGGGCCTTCCCGAAGGCCAGATGGGTAACTCCGAGGTGGGGCATCTCAACATCGGTGCCGGCCGCGTGGTCTATCAGGATCTCGTCAAGATCAACCGTGCCTGCCGTGCGCAGGATTCGGAAGACCATTCTCTGGCTCAGAACACGGAAATACGCGCACTCATCAATCATGTGAAAAGCACGGGGTGTGCACTGCACGTGATGGGGCTTTTCTCCGACGGCGGCGTGCATTCTTCGCTCGAACATCTCGAAGCGCTTCTGGCGCTTGCTAAGCGCGAAGGGATAGAAAAATGTTACGTGCATGCCTTCATGGACGGTCGTGACACGGATCCCAAGAGCGGCCTTGGCTTTGTGCGCCAGGTTGAAGAAAAGATGAAATCGGGTGCGCTGGCCGGGACGATCGCAAGTCTTATCGGTCGCTATTACGCCATGGATCGCGATAAGCGCTGGGAGCGCGTGCGCGAAGCTTATGAACTGTTGGTCAACGGTAAGGGAGTCGCCTACAGCAACGCAGCGAATGCCGTGGCGACTTCCTATGACGAAGGCGTCACCGACGAATTCATGAAGGCTCATGTCCGCGTGGATGCCGAAGGCCATCCGATCGGTCGCATTCGCTCGGGCGACGCGGTCATTTTCATCAATTTCCGCAATGATCGTGCTAAAGAACTGACGACAGTGCTCACGCAGGCAGAGACCGAAGGAATGAAGCCGTTGGATCTGTTCTTTGCCACGATGACGCCCTACGATCCTACCTACACCGGCGTGCATGTACTTTTCCCGAAAGAAAACGTGCCCGACACGATCGGCGAATGGGTTTCCAAGCAGGGGCTCAAGCAGTTGCGCATCGCCGAAACGGAAAAGTATGCGCATGTGACGTTCTTCTTGAACGGCGGTCGTGAGGCAGTCTTTGAAGGTGAAGAACGCATTCTGGTGCCGAGCCCCAAGGTTGCCACCTACGACTTGAAGCCCGAGATGAGCGCCTTTGAGGTGGCAGACAAGCTTGCCTCGGCCCTGGCCGAGCGCAAGTACAACTTCGTGTGCCTGAATTTTGCCAACGGCGACATGGTGGGCCACACGGGGGTTTATGAGGCCATCCTCAAGGCTGTGAAGGCTGTTGACGCGTGCGTCAAAACCGTGGTGGAGGCCGCAAGAAATGCCGGCTACGACGTGGTGATCATCGCCGATCACGGCAACGCCGACAATGCGGTCAACCCCGACGGAACGCCCAACACGGCGCATTCGCTCAACCCCGTGCCGGTGGTGGTCGTGAGCGACCGCGTGCGCAGCGTGGAAAACGGGGTGCTCGCCGACGTCGCGCCCACCGTGCTTGCGCTCATGGCCATCGAGCCGCCCGCGGCCATGACTGGGCATTCGCTCGTGCGCTTTCAAGCAGCTTGACAAAAAGGCCGCGGCAGAGCCGCAAAAAAATCCTTCCGGAGTCCTCGCATGTTGAGTGGGGCGCTCCGGAAGGGGGCATAGAGGCTGGCATGCGTTTGCCGGCCTTTTTTAGCAATTACCAGATGTGGCGCAAGCCGATGCTGTACCGGTAGTCCTCCTGGTAATCGTTGCCGTTGGCGCGGTCAAGCGAGCCATACAAGCTGGTGCTGTCGCCCAACTGCAGCTGCAGACCGATGCCGTAGCTGTACCACGTGCCGCC
>OJMI01003236.1_pt1 | contig 12540 bp, 10 predicted proteins | sample 1597131 | NCBI WGS metagenome assembly OJMI01 (sample SAMEA2452116, study PRJEB22498) | human gut metagenome | reverse complement strand
AGGGCAGGGGATGGGCTGCCAAAGGGGGTTGCAGCGTGCTTTGGTCATGGTCGTCAAGCTCCTTTCCCGGCAGGGCAGCAGGGGCAAAGGCGCCCTGCGCCGCCGCGGCCGCGTTTTGCAGGCAGAGCTGCAGCCGGGTACACTCGGCTGTATAAGCGGCTCTGCCTGCGGGGGTGATCTGATAATACCGCTTACAGCCCAGAACGGACGTTTCGGCAATCAGGCCTTCTTTTTCAAACTTGCCCAGCAGGGTATACAGCGTTGCCGGGCCAATCTTGACCCGCCCGGCGGTGATCTCGGCGGCAAATGCGGTGATCTCAGTGCCGCAGCGCTCACCCTGGGTCAAGGCCATCAACAGGTAAAACATAGATTCCGTCAGGCTCTCCAGCGCCTGTTTCGGCATGGGGCAGCACCTCCTTTGGCAGCAAACCGCAATATCGTAACACGATATCTTATAACGATATTATACCGGAAGCACGCTGCGCCGTCAAGAGCCGGGCGCATAAAAGGCGGCCAAAAGGGATATTTTGGTTACAATTTCGCGCAAAATGAGCCAAACCCCTTGCATTTTTTGCCGCGGTATGCTATATTCTTATTGTTCGATGATGATTTTATGGAAAGTGGGCTGTCAAAGGTCCGCTTTCTTTTTATGATAGGGAGATTTTTTATGGCCAAAGGCAAAAACCATCAGCCCGGCGGTGCCGCAGCCGTTGTGGAAGCACTTGTCCGCCCCACGGTCGAAGGTTTCGGCCTGCGCCTGTGGGATGTCCGCTTTGAAAAAGAAGGCCCGGACTGGTTCCTGCGCGTTCTGATCGACCGCGACGAGCCGCTGGACACGGACACCTGCGAGGCGGTTTCCCGCGCCATCGACCCGATTCTGGACGAGGCTGACCCCATTGACCAGAGCTACTACCTTGAAGTCGGCAGCCCCGGCCTGGGCCGCCGACTGACCCGCCCCGAACACTATGAACAGCTGAAAGGCCAGAAATGCGCTGCCCACCTGATCCGCCCGGACGAACAGGGCCGCCGCGATGCGGAGGGCATTCTGGAAGGGCTTTCCGCTGACGGCATGGTGACGCTGAAAAGCGATGACGGGGATTATACCTTCCCGGTAAAAGCCGCAGGGTATGTAAAACTGTGTGACGATGAAGATTTGTTTTGAGCGATATTGAACGGAGGACTAACATGGCAACGAATAACAACGAATTTTTTGACGCACTGGCCGCACTGGAAAAGGAACGCGGACTGCCGGCAGACTACCTGATCGATAAGATCAAGGCCGCCATTGTCATTGCTGTCAAAAAGGACTATGAGGTCGAGGACGATAACGTCGTTGTGGATATCGACCCCAACATCGGCGCATTTCGCGCAAGCCTTTTGCAGGACATTGTGGAGGAAGTTGAGAACCCCCACACCCAGGTCAGCCTGGAAGATGCCCAGAAAATCCGCAAGACCTATAAAGTGGGCCAGCGCCTTGTTACCCCCCTCAAGACCAAAGAGTTTGGCCGCATTGCCGCCCAGACCGCAAAGCATGTGATCCGCCAGGGCCTGCGCGAAGGCGAGCGCAGCCTGCAGTGCAGCGAGATGCAGTCCCGTGCACACGAGATCATCACCGGCACCGTTACCGCTGTGGATGCAGAGCGCGGCAACATCGTGCTGGATCTCGGCAAGGGCGGCAGCGCTGTTCTGCCCAAAAACGAGCAGGTGCCCGGCGAACACTTTACCGAAGGCCAGATGGTCCAGGTTTATGTGGTCGATGTTCTGGCAACCGAGCGCGGCCCCCGCGTGACCATCAGCCGCACCCATCCCGGCCTGGTCAAGCGCATGTTTGAGCTGGAAGTGCCCGAAATCTATGACGGCACCGTTGAGATCAAGGCCATTGCCCGTGAGGCTGGTGCCCGCACCAAGATGGCTGTGTGGAGCAAGAACCCCGATGTTGACCCCGTCGGTGCCTGCATCGGCGCCCATGGCTCCCGCGTGGAAAAGATCGTGGAAGAGCTGGGCGGCGAAAAGATCGATATCATCCGCTGGAGCGAGGACATCAACGAGTTCATCTCCGCAGCTCTGTCCCCGGCAAAGGTTGTCAAGGTGGAGCTGCTGCCCGGCGAAACCAAGAGCTGCCGCGTGACCGTGCCTGACCACCAGCTGAGCCTTGCCATTGGCAACAAGGGCCAGAATGTGCGCCTGTGCGCCCACCTGACTGGCTATAATATTGACATCCGCCCGGAATCCGGCTACTATGGCGAGGAGGATGAAACCCCGGCTGAGCAGCCGGCCGAAGCCCCCGCCGCCGAGACCGCCCCGGAAACCGGCAAGGAATAATGAGCACACGCCGTGCAATGCGGCGCTGAGACTGAAAAGAGGTCAGCCATTTGCAACAAAAACCGCAAAAAAAGGTGCCGGTGCGCCGGTGCGTTGGGTGCAACACCCAAAAACCGAAAAAAGAACTGGTGCGCATTGTGCGCAGCCCCGAAGGTGAAGTCAGCGTGGATCTGACCGGCAAACGCTCCGGCCGCGGCGCATACCTGTGCCCGTCGGCAGCGTGCCTGGCCAAAGCACGCAAGGCCAAGCGGCTGGAACATGCCTTTGGTGTGCCGGTGCCGGATGAGGTGTTTGAGCGCCTGACCGAGGAGATGGCCTGTGCCGAGCAGGCAGTAAAGGAGGCGATGCCCCGTGGCGAATGATAAGGACCCATTGTTGGGTGCATTGGGAATTTGCCGCAAAGCCGGCAAGCTGCTGCACGGCTATGACCGTGTGGAAGAAGCTGTGATGCGGGGCAAGGCATGCCTGGTGCTGCTGGCCTGCGACGCCAGCAAGCGCACCACGCAGCATATGCAGGATACCTGCCGCGGGGTGATCCCCTGCGCGGTGATGCCGCTGAAAGGCGAGGACCTGCGCATGCTTACGCCAAAGCCTGCTGCTGTATTTGCGGTTACGGACGAAAACCTTGCACACCTGTGTGCAGGCTACCTCAAAAAGCAAGTGAAGGAGGATTCAGCCAATGGTTGATTTCAAATACAAAGTTACGGATATTGCAAAAGATTTTGGCATCAGCACCAAAAAGGTTATCGAGACTTTTGCGGAGCTGACCGGCGAGACCCGCAAGACGGGCGCGACCTTTGAAGAAAACGAGGTCAACGCCCTGATGGAAGCCCTGACCCGCGAAACCGCCGTCAAGGACCTGGGCGAGTATCTGGCATCCGGCAAGGAGCCGCAGCCCGTCAAGCAGGAGACCAAAAAGCCCGAAGCAAAGCCCCAGGCGAAAAAAGAAGCGCCGAAGCCGGAGGCCGCTAAGCCCCAGCCCAAGCAGCCGGAAGCCCCCAAGGCAGAGCCGAAAGCGGAGCAGGCCAATCCCGCCCAGAATGCGCAGCCCAAGGCAGCACAGCCCAAACCGGCTCAGCAGGAAAAGCGCAATGATAAGCGCAATGATAACAAACAGGCCGAAAAGCGCAGCGAAAAGCGCGTGACGATGCAGGAGCTGGCCAGCGAGACCGGCATCAAGGAGCCCGTCGCCACCGAGCAGGTCAAGGTTGACCGCGCCCAGGTGTCTGTGGATACCCGCACCGTGGATGTGAACGTGGATAAGTTCAGCGCCCGCTATGATGACCTGGCCGACAGCCGCAATATGCCCAGCAAGCGCAAGAACGCCCCCACCGGCAAAAAAGAAAAGTTCAACAACCGCAATAACCGCCGCGGCCAGCAGTTTGGCCGCCGCCGTGAAACTGAAGCCGAGCGCCTGCAGCGCATCCAGCTGGAAAAGGCCCGCAACGCCCAGCTCAAGATCTCCATCCCCGATGAGATCACCGTTGGCGAGCTGGCTACTCGCCTGAAGCAGAACGTGGCCAAGGTTGTTGCCAAGTTCATGCAGATGGGCGAAATGCACGCTGCTTCCGATGTGATCGATTTCGATTCCGCAGCCCTGATCGCAGAGGAATTCCACGCAAAGGTGGAGCATGAAGTTCATGTTTCTATCGAAGAGCGCCTGTTCACCCAGGAAGAGGACAGCGCCGATCAGCTGGTCGAACGTCCGCCGGTCGTTGTTGTTATGGGCCACGTTGACCACGGCAAAACTTCCATCCTGGACCGCATCCGTTCCACTAACGTTACCGCAGGCGAAGCCGGCGGCATTACCCAGGCCATTGGCGCTTACCAGGTCAATGTCAACGGCAGCCCCGTTACCTTCCTGGATACGCCGGGCCACGAAGCCTTTACCGCCATGCGTGCCCGCGGCGCGGATATGACCGATATCGCGGTTCTGGTCGTTGCTGCCGATGACGGCATCATGCCCCAGACCATCGAGTCCATCAACCACGCTAAGGCTGCCAACGTCAAGCTGATCGTTGCCATCAACAAGATGGATAAGCCGACCGCTAACCCGGAGCGCGTGAAGGAACAGCTGACCAAGTACGAGATCGTGCCCGAAGACTGGGGCGGCGAAACTGCCTGCATCCCCGTGTCTGCCGCTACTGGCGCAGGCATCCAGGACCTGCTGGAACGCATTGTTCTGGAAGCAGAGGTCATGGAGCTGAAAGCCAACCCCAACCGCCGCGCCAAGGGTGCCGTTGTGGAAGCCCGCCTGGATAAGGGCCAGGGCACCATTGCCACCCTGCTGGTTCAGAACGGCACCCTGCACAAGGGCGACTGTCTGATTGCCGGTACCGCCGTTGGCCGTGTGCGTACCATGCGCAACGATAAGGGCGTTGAGATCGAATCCGCCGGTCCTTCCACCCCTGTGGAGATCACCGGCCTGACTGAAGTGCCCACCGCCGGCGATATCTTCGAGGCTGTTGAGGATGAACGCCTGGCCCGTGAATTGGCTGACAAGCGTACCACCGAAGCCAAGGAAAAGCAGTTTGCTGCTTACACCAAGGTCACCCTGGATAACCTGTTTGACCAGATGGCCCAGAACGATATGAAGGAACTGCCCATTGTTGTCAAGGCTGACGTTCAGGGCAGCGCCGAAGCTGTGAAACAGAGCCTGGAAAAGCTCAGCAACGATGAAGTGCGCGTGCGCGTCATCCATGCCGGTGTTGGTGCAATTTCCAAGTCCGATGTTTCTCTGGCCGATGCTTCCAACGCCATCATCATCGGCTTTAATGTCCGTCCGGACGCTGTTGCCAAGGCCGAAGCCGAGCAGGCCGGTGTTGAAATGCGTATGTACCGCGTCATTTACGATGCCATCAACGATGTCTCCGACGCTATGAAGGGCATGCTGGCTCCCAAGGTGCGCGAAGTCGCCTTGGGCGAAGCACAGGTTCGCCAGGTCTACAAGATTTCCAGCGTTGGCACTGTTTCCGGCTGCCGTGTTACTTCCGGCAAGATCACCCGCGATGCCCAGCTGCGCCTGGTGCGTGACGGTATCGTCATCTGCGAGGATGCCATTGCATCCCTGAAGCGCTTCAAGGATGACGCCAAGGAAGTGGCCGAAGGCTATGAATGCGGCATCACCTTGCAGAAGTTCTCCGACGTCAAAGAGGGTGACGTATTCGAGTGCTTCAAGCTGGAAGAATACCGCGATTGATCCGGCATTGAGCCGTTCCCGCTTGTTTGACAAGCCCCGCAGGGGGCTTTATGAGGTAAAGTTATGCCAAGCAAAAACCATGGCCGTATGGCACAGGATATGAAACGCGAGCTGATCGCCATTATCGGCGAAATGAAGGACCCCCGCGTTTTGGGCGGTCTGTTGACTGTGACCCGGCTTGATGTTACCCCGGACCTGGATGTCGCCAAGGTGTACATCAGTGTAATGGGGCGCGAAGGCGGCGCCGACCCGGTGGTGAAGGCCCTGAACAAAGCTTCGGGCCATATCCGCACCGAAGTCAGCCGCCGTATGCACATCCGCAAAGCCCCGCGCTTTGTGTTTACCAAGGATGACAGCGCTGCTTACGCAGTGCACATTGACCAGCTGCTGCAGGATATTGAAAAAGCACACCCCGCAGCACAGGCAGAACCGGCAGAGCAGGAATAACCTGCCCAGACTGTATCTGAAAAGTCGAAAAAATCGACCAAAACGCGCAGTTGAAATTTACGCTTGCAGCTGCGCCTTCCCAAAGGCCGGAACCAACGGGGGAGAGGGAATAGCCCCCAATCGCGGCCGAGAAAAGAGGAGCCTTATGACCGAATCTGTGGATCGGCAGACAGCCGTGCTGCGTCTGCGCGGCGCGGACGATATCCTGATCCTTTGCCACAAAAACCCCGATGGCGATACCATCGGCTGCGCCGGTGCACTGTATCTTGCGCTCAAGGCGCTGGGCAAAAACGCCGCGATTTTATGCAGCGACACCATCCCCAAAATGTATGATTATATGGAGCTGCGCTGGTTTGACGGCAGCTTTAACCCTGCATTTGTGGTGGCGGTGGATGTTGCCAGCATCCAGCTTTTTGGCGAAAATAACAATGTGCCGCAGTATGCTGCCCATACCAACCTTTGCATTGACCACCATGCCAGCAACAGCGGCTATGCCTATGAAACCCTGCTGGACCCCGGCGCCGCCGCGGCCTGCGAGTTTTTGCTGGATGTGATCGTGGATATGGGCGTGACCATTACGCCGCAGATCGCCAACTGCCTGTATACCGGCATTGCAACCGATACCGGCTGCTTTAAGTTTGCCAGTACCACGCCCCGCACCCATATGGCGGCGGCCCGCGTGATGGAAGCCGGTGCCGATGTGGAAAAACTGAATGCCCGCCTGTTTGAATCCCGCTCCCATGCCCGCATAACTGCGGAACGCATGGCGATGGAAAGCCTGGAATATTATTTCAACGACCTGTGCGCCGTGATCTGCCTGACCTGGGACCAGATCGAATCTTCCGGCGTGGCGGGTGCCGAGCTGGAGGACCTGACCAGCCTGCCGCGCTCCATTGAAGGCGTGGAGGTTGGCCTGACCTACCGCCAGCAGCGGGATGGCAGCTTCCGCATCAGCGTGCGTACATCGGGCAGCATTGATGCCTGCAACATTGCGCGCCGCCTGGGCGGCGGCGGCCATACCCGCGCAGCCGGGTGCGAGATCAGCGGCAACCTGGATAACGCCAAGCATGCCGTGCTGGAGGAAGTCCGCAAGGAGCTGCAGCGCTGCGGCTTGCTGGATCAGGACGCTGGTTGAAGGCCAGCTGCACCACAACGCGCAGCACACGGGGATGCGGCACACGCCTGTAAACCTGCAAGATGGCACCGTCTGCTTGCCGCCGCAAGGCTGGCACCGCAGCTGGGTGCTGCTGCCGAATGCAGCACAATAAACTGAAAAGGAAAACCCCAATGAATACTTGTGCCATTCTCCCAGTTGATAAACCTGCGGGCTGGACCAGCTTTGATGTGCTGGCCAAGCTGCGCGGTGCGCTGGGAACGCGCAGGCTGGGGCACGCGGGCACACTGGATCCTATGGCGACTGGTGTGCTCGCCGTGTTTATCGGCAATGCCACCGCCGCGGCGGATCGCCAGCCTGACCATGATAAAACCTATGAAGCTACCATTCGCCTTGGCCTGCGCACCGATACCGGCGATGTGACCGGTACCGTGCTGGAAACAGCCCCGGTGACTGCCGGGGAAAAAGAGCTGCTGGAGGTGCTGCCCCGCTTTGTGGGGCCCCGGATGCAGACGCCGCCCATGTACTCGGCGGTCAAGATCAACGGCCAGCCGCTGTATAAGCTGGCCCGCGAGGGCGTGACCGTGGAACGCAAGGCGCGCCCCATTGAAATCTACGGCATCGAGTACGGCGGCAGTCCGGCAGAAAACGAGTATGTGCTGACGGTGTGCTGCTCCAAGGGCACCTATATCCGCACCCTGCTGGAGGAGATCGCCGCCGCCATGGGGCAGAAGGGCACCATGAGCGCTCTGCGCCGCACTGCTGCCGGTCTGTACACCGAAGCAGATGCCCACACGCTGGAAGAAATTCTTGCCGCAAAGGAGCAGGGGAGCGCTGCACTGGAAGCACTGATGCTGCCGGTGGAAAGCGTGTTCACCCCGCTGCCGCTGCTGATGGTGGAGCCATGGGTGGAGCAGCACCTGTACAACGGCTGTCCCACCAGCCGCTACCCCGCAGCAGACGGACGCTACCGGGTGCGCAATGCCGCCGGGCAGTTCCTTGGCCTTGCCAACATCACCGGCGGGGTGCTCCGGGTGGAAAAACTGTTCGTGGAACGTAATTGAGCAATAAAGGAAACAAGACCCATGCAGATCATTTCTCAGTTTGCCCCGCTGCCGCTGGCACAGCCTGAAAAAGGCACCGCCGTGGCCATGGGCTACTTTGACGGCATCCATATCGGCCACCGGGCGGTGATCGAAGGGGCTGTGCAGTGGGCAAAGACCCATGATGCAGCTCCGGCGGTGTTCACCTTCCGCCTGCCGGTGGAAAACAAAATGAAGGGCAAGCGCCTGCTTTCCACCGAGGATAAGCACGCTTTGATCCACAGCCTTGGGGTGGAGTATTACCTTACCCCGGACTTTGAGGCGATCAAGGCACTGAGCCCGGAGGAGTTCGTGCGCGGCATCGTGGAAAACTGCCACGCCCGGGCGCTGTTCTGCGGCGAAAACTTCACCTTTGGTGCAAAGGCTGCCGGTACACCGGAGCTTCTGCGCACCCTCTGTGCCCCTCTTGGAGTAGAGGTAGTGGTGGTGCCCATGGCACAGTTTGAGGAAAAGCCGGTGTCCTCTACCCGCATCCGCACCGCGCTGGAGGGCGGGGACATCCCGGCCGCCAACGCTATGCTGGGCATGCCCTACGCCATCCGCTTTGCGGTGCAGCACGGGGCAGGGCTGGGGCACACCCTCGGGGTGCCCACCATCAACCAGCTGTACCCGCAGGGCTTCCAGATGCCCCGCAGCGGCATTTATATCACCCGCACCCACATTGGCGGGGTGTGGTATCCTTCGGCCACCGGCCTTGGCAGCCGCCCTACCGTCAATGATGATGCCACCAAGGTGACCTGCGAGACCTTTATCCCGGGCTTTTCCGGCAACCTGTACGGCACCGACCCGGTGGTGGAGTTCCACGCCTACCTGAGCCCCAGCAAAAAGTTTGATACGCTGGACCAGCTGCGGGATTGCATCAACGATGCCGCCCGCCGCGCACAGGAGTATTTTGCATAACGCCTGAACAGCGGAAAAATTATTTTTATTTGGGGTCGAGAAACGCCTGTGGACGTTTTTCGACCCCTTTTGTCGTGAAGGAAAACAGCATTTCCGGCGTCTGCGGGCAGAAAAAACCGCACTTCGGGCAAAATAGACACATTTCCGTGCAACAATGGCAAATGTTTGTTAAACAATTATCTATCTCATATCCTTGCAATGCACGCAGTTTTTGTTTATAATAGTAGCTGTACGGGGCAACGCCCCGATTGTGAGCGAGACTCTGGTTCAGAATTATAACTTGAGAGGAGTTTTTACCATGGGTTTAGGTAAGAAGACGATCGACGATCAGAACTACTGCGGCAAGAAGGTGCTTGTCCGCTGCGATTTCAACGTCCCGATGAAGGACGGTGTCATCACCAACGAGAACCGCATCAACGCAGCACTGCCCACCATCCAGAAGCTGGTCAACGATGGCGCTAAGGTCATCCTGTGCAGCCATCTGGGCAAGCCCAAGAACGGCCCCGAGGCTAAGTTCAGTCTGGCTCCCGTTGCTGTGGCTCTGAGCGCAAAGCTGGGCAAGACCGTTGTGTTTGCCGATGACGACAACGTTGTGGGCGAGAACGCAAAGGCTGCTGTGGCTGCCATGAACAACGGCGACGTCGTTCTGCTGCAGAACACCCGTTTCCGCAAGGAAGAGACCAAGAACATGCCTGAGTTCAGCGAGGAGCTGGCTTCTCTGGCTGATGCTTATGTGGACGATGCCTTCGGCAGCTGCCACCGTGCACACTGCTCCACCGCAGGTGTCACCGACTACATCAAGGATACCGCTGTCGGCTACCTGATGGAGAAGGAGATCAAGTATCTGGGCAACGCCGTCAACGACCCCGTCCGTCCCTTCACCGCTATTCTGGGCGGCGCTAAGGTCGCTGATAAGCTGAACGTCATCTCCAACCTGCTGGAGAAGGTCGATACCCTGATCATCGGCGGCGGCATGGCTTACACCTTCGTCAAGGCTCAGGGCTACGAGGTCGGCAAGAGCCTGTGCGACGACACCAAGCTGGACTACTGCAAGGAAATGATGGCTAAGGCCAAGGAGAAGGGCGTCAAGCTGCTGCTGCCTGTGGATGCAGCCTGCATCAAGGACTTCCCCGATCCCATCGACGCTCCTGTGGACGTGACCGTGGTGCCTGTCACCGCGATCCCCGCTGACATGGAGGGCTGCGACATCGGCCCCGAGACCATGAAGCTGTTTGCTGACGCTGTCAAGGCTTCCAAGACCGTTGTCTGGAACGGCCCCATGGGCGTGTTCGAGAACCCCACTCTGGCAGCTGGTACTCTGGCTGTTGCCAAGGCTATGGCTGAGAGCGATGCTACCACCGTCATCGGCGGCGGCGACAGCGCAGCAGCTGTGCAGCAGATGGGCCTGGGCGACAAGATGACCCACATCTCCACCGGCGGCGGCGCTTCTCTGGAGTATCTGGAGGGCAAGGAGCTGCCCGGCATCGCAGTTATCCAGAACGCATAATTTTTCCGGCATCACAATGGGTGCGGCGGCATTTACGCCGCCGCATCTTTTCTTTTTGTGCAGGTAATTTGTAAATATTTACGAAGGTAAGGAGAAAATAACAATGGATAAGGCAAAGCGCAAGGCTATTATCGCTGGCAACTGGAAGATGAACAAGACCGCCTCCGAGGCTGCTGTTCTGGTGGACGAGCTGATCCCCGCTGTGAAGGACGCTACCTGCGAGGTGGTCATCTGCACCCCGTTTACCGATCTGGTCACCGCTGTGGCTAAGACCAAGGGCACCAACATCCATGTCGGCGCCGAGAACGTCCACTTTGAGAAGTCCGGTGCTTTCACCGGCGAGATCAGCGCCGATATGCTGGTGGATCTGGGCGTGGAGTACGTCATCGTCGGCCACTCCGAGCGCCGCCAGTACTTCGCCGAGACCGACCAGACCGTGAACAAGCGCGCTCTGGCTGCTCTGAACGCCGGCCTGAAGGTCATCATCTGCGTGGGCGAGAGCCTGCAGCAGCGCGAGGAGGGCGTTACCGAGGAGCTGGTCCGTATGCAGACCAAGATCGCCCTGCGTGACGTGACCGCCGAGCAGATGGCAAACGTTGTCATCGCCTACGAGCCTGTCTGGGCTATCGGCACCGGCAAGACCGCTACCGCTGATCAGGCAGAGGAAGTCTGCGCACAGATCCGCAAGGTGGTGGGCGAGCTGTACGGCGAGGCCGTGGCCGAGGCTACCACCGTGCAGTACGGCGGCAGCATGAACGCCAAGAACTGCGAGGAGCTGCTGAGCAAAAAGGATGTGGACGGCGGCCTGATCGGCGGCGCATCCCTGAAGGCTCCTGATTTTGCAGTTATCGTCAACGCAGCCACCAAGGGCTGAGCAACTGCCTTTTCTTAACTAAGCTGTTTCAGCGCCCGGCTGCGCCGTTTTTTCAGCGCTGAGCCGGGCGCTGATCTGTTTTTACAGCAGCCGCTCGGGTGTTATGCACCCCGCAGGCTGCACTCCCGCAGGCAGGGCGCTTAGCCTTGCCCGCAACGCGTGATAAATTCAAAGGAGATTCAATTTTATGGCAAAGAAACCTGTTCTTCTGTGCATCATGGATGGCTTCGGCTGGGTGCCGAACGAGACCTTTGGCAACGCCGTGGTGGCTGCCAAGACCCCCCATCTGGATGCTCTGATGGCAAAGTATCCCATGACTACCATTGATGCTTCCGGTATGGCTGTCGGTCTGCCCGACGGCCAGATGGGCAACTCCGAGGTCGGCCACACCAACATGGGCGCAGGCCGCATCGTCTACCAGCAGCTGACCCTCATCACCAAGTCCATCCATGACGGTGAGATGCTCAAGAACCCTGTGCTGGTCAAGAACATGAAGGCCGCCATCGAGGCCGGCAAGGCCATCCACCTGATGGGTCTGGTGGGCACCGGCGGCGTGCACAGCCATGCCGACCACTGGTTCGGCGTGCTGGAAATGGCAAAGCATCTGGGCGCAAAGGAAGTTTACCTGCACTGCATCACCGACGGCCGTGACACCGACCCCCACTCCGGCAAGGGCTTCCTTGCTGACCTGCAGGCCAAGCTGGATGAGCTGGGTGTGGGCAAGATCGCCAGCGTTTCCGGCCGTTACTACGCCATGGACCGTGATAACAACTGGGACCGCGAGGAGAAGGCCTACGCTGCTTTCGTCTACGGCGAGGGTGAGCACGCTGCCAACGCTGCCGAGGCCATCGAGGCTTCCTATGCCGCAGACAAGACCGATGAGTTCGTGCTGCCCTGCGTCACCTGCGAGGGTGGCCGCGTGCAGGACGGCGATACCGTCATCTTCATGAACTTCCGCCCCGACCGTGCCCGTCAGATGACCCGCATCTTCTGCGACGATGCTTTTACCGGCTTCGAGCGCCGCGGTGGCCGCAAGCAGGTGAACTACGTCTGCATGGCCGAGTACGATGCCAC
>OJMI01003221.1_pt1 | contig 12588 bp, 11 predicted proteins | sample 1597131 | NCBI WGS metagenome assembly OJMI01 (sample SAMEA2452116, study PRJEB22498) | human gut metagenome | reverse complement strand
AGGCGACGGCGGTTACGATGCGCACTTCGCCGAGATCGGTCGCCGGTTCGCGCCGATCGACCTGGCGGTGGTGGAGAACGGGCAGTACAACGCCGACTGGCGTTACATTCATCTGATGCCCGAAAAATTGCCGGATGCGATCCGCGACCTGCGCCCGGCACGTGTGCTGACGGTGCATCACTCGAAATTCGCGCTGAGCCGCCATGCGTGGGACGAACCGCTGAAAAACGCCGCCGAAGCGGCGGCAGGCGACGGGTTCGTGCTGTTGCAACCGATGATCGGAGAGATCGTGCCGCTGGCCGATACCGTCAGGCGTTACGAGGCATGGTGGCGAGGGATCGATTGATTGACCGAATCATAGATAATTAGGTAAAAAGATGAAAAAACGAATTTTGCTACTTTCGTCTTCTCCACGCCGGCACGGGAATTCCGACCGGCTGTGCGACGAGTTCCTGCGCGGGGCGCGGGAGGCGGGGCACGACGCGGAGAAGATCTCGCTGCGCGACTGCCGGATCGGTTACTGCACCGGTTGCGGCGTCTGCTACGATACCCGAACCTGTCCGCAACGGGACGATGCGGCGCAGATCGTCGGGAAGATGATCGCGGCCGACGTGATCGTACTGGCTACGCCGGTCTATTTCTATACGATGAGCGCCCAGATGAAGACGCTGATCGATCGTTGCTGCGCACGTTACACCGAGATGACGGGCAAGGAGTTTTATTTTATCGTGGCGGCGGCCGACGACAGCAAGGCTGCCATGGAACGGACGATCGACGGTTTCCGCGGTTTTCTGGACTGCCTCGACGATTCCCGCGAATGCGGTACGATCTACGGCGTCGGGGCGTGGAAAATCGGTGAGATCGAGGGTAGTCCGGCCATGAAACAGGCCTACGATGCGGGGTTGAATTGCTGAATACGCGGGGCCGTCATTCGGACGATGCGACAACGGAGCGGAGCGGCGATCGCCGCTCCGCTCCGTTTGCTCTGCTGAAAAGCGCCGGACGCCTGTACGTCTTGGGTTCGGTGGCGCGCGGCGAAATGACGGATTGCGCCGGCTGTTCCCGACGGAGGGCTTTCAAATGTCCGGTGATGCGTGCGGGATACGTCGCGCATCTGAACGATAAGTAAAATATAAGACGCCGTAACACGGCACAGGAAAACCGAGCGATATTTCCCGGCCTTCATCCGAAACCGCGGCCGGCCCGACGACGGGCTGTACGACGGTACGGAACGATCCCTCCTTGCCGGGAAAATAGTTGCGGATATTGCTCGGTCCGACGTTTGCGGCGTCGGCGATCTCGCGATGCGACGTCCCGCGAATCCTCTGATACGAAAGATCCGTGCGGCCTGTCGCAGAATTTCGGCACCTATCCTCTTTTTACGCTTTACATGTTTGCACCTTTTCGAGACGCAACGCAGAGGAAATTCCGTCGGATACGCAATACCGAATTATAGCGATTTCGACATCGGCCGAAGGCCCTGAGTGTGGAGTCCGTCCGCGGTACGTGCGTGCGGAATTCACACGGGCAGCAGAATCGAGAAGCGGCTGCCCTTGCCGATCTCGCTTTCGACGCCGATCGTGCCGCCGTGCGCCTCGACGAACTCCTTGGAGATGGCCAGCCCCAATCCGCTGCCCTGTACCTTGGTGCCCGGTACGCGGAAATAGCGTTCGAAAATGCTCTTGTGGTAACGCGGGTCGATGCCCCGTCCGAAATCCCGCACGTAGATTTCGACCGCCTTTTCGTGCTGTACGGCGCCCACGATGATGCGCGATTTTTCGGGCGAGTGGTGGATGGCGTTCGACAGCAGGTTGGTGATGACCCACGCGATCTTTTCGCTGTCGACGAACAGTTTCGAGATTTTTTCGGGGTATTCCACCTCGACGAAACAGCAGAACCGCTCGGCCAATACCTGCGTCGCCTTGACGGCGTAGTCGATCAGTTCGATCGGCTTGGTGATCTTGGGCATGAGTTTGAGCTTGCCGGTCTCGATCTGCGTCATGTTGAGCAATTCGCCCGTGATCGAGAGAAGACGGTCGCTGCTGTCGCGGATACTCCCGACCAGCTGCTTCTGTTCGTCGTTGAGCTTGCCGAGCCGGTCGTCGCCGAGCAGTTGCAGGCTCATCAGGATCGACGAGATCGGGGTCTTCATCTCATGCGAGACGGTCGAGATGAAATTGGTCTTGGCCGAATCCAGTTCCTTGTATTTGGTGACGTTGCTCAGGATAATCAGGTTGCCGACGAACTGTTGTTCGCGTCCGCCGACGGGCGTGATGTAGAGCGGCGTGTTCTCCATTTGGAAGTAGCTCTCCTTGTTGTCGGCGTAGATTTTCAGCGGCTCTCCTCCGGTCGATCGCTTTTCTCCGTAAAGCTCGCGCATCAGACGGCGCAGCAGGTCGTTGGAGAGGGCGACCTCGGCGGCGTTGCGGCCGACGACCTCCGCTTGCAGATTCAGCACCGCGAGCGCTTCGCGGTTCATGAAGAGGATCTTGCGGTCGGGGCCGAGACCGATGATCGGCTCGTGGAGCGTATCAACGATCGCCTCGATGCGTTTCTTGGCCGTCATCAGGTCGTCGAGCGAACTGCGGCGGTATTCGTCGAGCTTGGCCGCCATGTCGTTGAACGATTCGGCTACGGATTCGACTTCACGGGCAACCGCGAATTCGAGCCGTTGCTGGTAGTAGTGGTTGGCGATTTCGCGGATGCCCTTTTTCAGTTCGTCGATGGGACGCAGCACCAGCCGCGGAAACCATACCAGAATGGCGCCGGCACTGACGACGCAGAGCGCCGCCACGACGATCAGCCACCACATCACGTAGTCGGCGCGTTCCTCGACGGCCGAACTTTTGGCACGGATGGCCGCCATGTTGAGTTCCATGATGCGCAGCAGGTCCTGGCGCACCGTTTGCAGTTCGGCCTCGGTGACGGGGTCGCTCAGCGCCGCGATATGGCGGCCGAGCTCCGATGTCATCTCCCGTTCGCTGATCTCGGTGATATTTTGTTGTTGGAGGGCGAGACTCTGCCGCAGGGCGTGCCGCGAAACGGAATCTTCGCCGATGTCGTTGAGCGAACGCAGCATGTCGGCGGCGTATTGCAACGAGTTGTAATTGTCGGCCAGAATGGTTCCCGTGGCGCGCGAAAGCTGCCGCACGTAGCTGACCGACTGGATGCCGAGCAGCACGATCATGGCGAAAAGAATGCCGATGCCCAATGTGAGCCTTCGTTGTATTTTCATGGTTATGACAATATATACAGGTCGATGTTCATGCGCGACAGTCTGCCGATGAGGCGGCGCATCCCGACGACGTTTTTCAACAGCGAAAATAGTGAAAATTCGGGTCGGCCGACGCAGACGATATTGATTTTTTGTTCGCGGCAGATCTCCACGATCGTCTCGACCGGACGGTTGGAGTGCACCTGCCGGATCTGACCGCCGAGTTCGGTGGCCAGATTGAGGTTGTTGATCAGGTAGCGCTGGTTGGCCAGCGGGATGCGGTCGGCGGTCTCGCGGTCGCTCTGGACGTAGAGTACGATGAACGAACTGTTGAGATGCGTGGCCAGACGCGCGGTTTTGCGGATCAGGCGGCGGGCGCGTTTCTCGCTGCTGTCGATCACGGCCAACAGCTTGTCGTGCAGCAGGGCGGGTTTCTCCGTCACTTCGTTTTCCACCTTCTTCTCGACGCGCAGCGCCACCTCCTTTAAGGCGAGTTCGCGCAGTTGCAGGATGTTCTCCTGCCGGAAGAAGTTGCTCAGGGCGGTCGGCACCTTGTCGGGTTTGTAGATTTTACCCGCTTTGAGCCGTTCGATCAGTTCGTCGGCCGTCAGGTCGATGTTCACCACCTCGTCGGCCGTCGCCAGCACGCTGTCGGGCACCCGTTCGTGGACTTCGATGCCGGTGATCTCCTGCACTTGTTCGTTCACCCCTTCGATGTGTTGGATGTTGACGGCCGAGATGACGCTGATACCCGCGTCGAGGATCTGCATCACGTCCTGCCACCGTTTGGGATTTGCGCTGCCCTCGATGTTGGTGTGCGCCAGTTCGTCGACCACGACGATATCGGGGTGGAGGTTGATGATGGCCTGCATATCCATCTCTTCGAGCTCCTTGCCCTTGTAGAAGAGCTTGCGGCGCGGAATGAACGGAAGCCCTTCGGTGAGGGCTTCCGTTTCGGGACGGCCGTGCGTCTCGATGTAACCGATCTGGACGTCCACGCCTGCGTCGAGCAGTTGGTGCGCCTCCTGCAACATGCGGTAGGTCTTGCCCACGCCGGCACTCATGCCGATGTAGACCTTGAATTTCCCGCGGTGCGAGGCTTTGATCAGGGCGAGAAAGTGCTCGGCGCTTCGCCGGGTGTCCTGTGTATCCATAGTTATTACATTCTGAATGAAAATCCTCCGACAAAGTTAACGTCGTCGAGAGCAGGATTCCAAATCAGATTGGTGAAAATTCCGATTTTCATGCCGTCGGCACCCTTGATGTCCCAGGTCTTGCCGGCATTGAGGAAGACGTTCTGCACGTAGAAGTCGCGATCGCCGCAGTTGTAGGTCGTGGCGGCATTCCAGGGCACCATGCCCACGCCGGCCTTCATGTCGACCGTCTTCACCGTGAAAGGATAGGCCACCTCGAAATAGGAGGCATAGGCGCGTTCTCCTTTGTCGTTCCGGTCGGCGGCGCCGAACAGAATCGTGTACCACGACAACGTGAAGGGCAATTTCTCCGATACGACCCAGCTCGCGCCTACCTCGATGCGGTGGGGGGAATGGCTGTCGAATATGAAATAGCGGTCGTCGTCATGTCCGGTCCAGTAGAGGTCGGCCACCGAAAGCGTCACGGGCCCCAGCTGGTAGGCCAGCGTGAGATCCATCTCCTTGTAGCCGCTGTCGCTGAAATCGATCGACCCCCATGCCGTTACCGAGAAGTTTCCGGCCGTCATGGTCAGCGTGGGCTGCAAGGCCGGGCCCGACTCCTTGACGCCGCGCCAGTAATACGAGCTTACGAGATCGGAACCGCCGCTGAACGATACCCCTTTGTCTTGAGCGGCGACGTGATTCGTTCCAAACATGGCTGCCGTAGCCAATACTCCGAGTAAAATACGTTTCATAAATTTAAAAGATTTCTTCGTTGATTGTTGATGATTCGGGTTTGTTTTTCCGTCCGTGGCGCCACGGAACCCGTTTCCGGGCCCGGGCGTACGCGACGGGAAATAGAGGGTTTGCGCAGTCTGACTTGCGAAAGCAGGATGACCGACAGGGGTCAGATCAGATCCGTAATCAGAAATACGACCAGAAAAACGATCAGTACGATCAGCCACCGTTTGGTCGGTTTATCCAACTTTTTCATAAGTTCCGCACACGCTATTTGTTCTGTGCGGCGTCCAACGCCACATTCAGTTTCAGAACATTGACCTTATAGGTGCCGAAGAGTCCGAGCCACGGTTTGTGGATATTCTCTTCGACGATCTTCTTCACCTCGGCTTCGGACATGCCGCGGGCTCCGGCGACGCGGCGGATCTGAACTTCGGCACCGCGGATCGAGATGTCGGGATCGAGGCCCGAACCGCTCGCGGTCACCATCTCGGCGGGAACCTCCTCGCGCGAGAGGTAGGGGTGGGCGGCGAGGAACGCATTGATGCGCTCCTCCACCTGGGCCAGATATTCGGGATTGTTCGTGCCCTTGTTGCTGCCGCCCGAACCTCCGCCGTTGTAATCCACGTTCGACGGACGTCCCCAGAAATAGACGCTGTCCGTAAAGACCTGGCCTACGTTGGCAGCGCCGACCACCTTGCCGTTATAGGTCACCACGGGAGCCTCTCCGTCGTTGGGCGATGCCACCCATGCCACGAGGCGCAGTACCAATACATAACCGACGAACAGCACGACGCACATCGCCAGCGTTATCTTGATTGAAATCCAAAGATTTTTCATGATTCAAGCAATAAATTAAAAGAACACACTTACTAACATGTCGATCAGTTTGATGCCGATGAACGGAACGATGATGCCGCCCAGACCGTAGATGAAGAGGTTGCGGCGCAACAGGGCCGAGGCTCCGATCGGTTTGTAAGCGACGCCGCGCAGGGCCAGCGGAATCAGCAGCGGGATGATGATCGCGTTGAAGATCACCGCCGAGAGAATGGCGCTTTCGGGCGAATGCAGGTGCATGATATTCAGCGTTTGCAGAGCCGGAATCGAGGTGATGAACAGAGCCGGAACAATGGCGAAGTATTTGGCTACGTCGTTGGCGATGGAGAAGGTCGTCAGCGTGCCGCGCGTCATCAGGAGCTGCTTGCCGATCTCGACGATCTCGATCAACTTCGTGGGGTCGTTGTCCAGGTCGACCATGTTGCCCGCCTCCTTGGCGGCCTGCGTACCGCTGTTCATCGCAACGCCCACGTCGGCCTGAGCCAGCGCCGGAGCGTCGTTCGTACCGTCGCCCATCATGGCCACCAGTTTGCCGGCGCGCTGTTCGCGCTTGATGTATTCCATCTTGTCCTCGGGCTTGGCCTCGGCGATGAAGTCGTCCACGCCTGCCTGCTCGGCGATGTATTTCGCCGTCAGCGGATTGTCGCCCGTCACCATCACGGTCTTCACGCCCATCTTGCGCAGACGTTCGAAACGTTCGCGGATACCCGTCTTGATGATGTCCTGCAATTCGATCACACCTTTGATCTGTTCGTTTTCCGAGACCACGAGCGGCGTACCGCCGTTCTCCGAGATCGTGCGCACGATCTTCTCCACCTCCGGCGAGAAGCCGTTGCCCGCTTTCCGGACGATCGCACGGATTGCCTCCGAAGCGCCCTTGCGGATGCGGGTGCCGTCGGGCATGTCTACGCCCGAACACTTGGTCTCGGCCGTGAACTTCACCATGTGTACACCCACCAAATCGGTCTGGCTGAACCGGAAGCCCTGTTCGCGTCCCAGTTCGACGATGGATTTGCCTTCGGGGGTCTCATCGGCCGCGGAGGAGAGGACGCAGAGCCGGAGAAAATCCTTGGGGCTCACTCCATTGACAGGATAGAACTTGGTGGCTTTGCGATTGCCGATGGTGATCGTACCGGTCTTGTCCAGCAGCAGCGTATCGATGTCGCCGGCGGTCTCGACGGCCTTGCCCGACTTGGTGATGACGTTGGCTTGCAGGGCGCGGTCCATACCGGCGATGCCGATAGCCGACAGCAGACCGCCGATAGTGGTCGGGATCAGGCAGACGAACAGCGAAATAAACGCTGCAACGGTGATGTTGGCACCCACGTAATCGGCGAACGGTTTGAGCGTGGCGCAAACGATCACGAAGACGATCGTGAAGCCTGCGAGCAGGATGGTCAGCGCAATCTCGTTCGGGGTTTTCTGACGCGAGGAACCTTCCACGAGGGCGATCATCTTGTCAAGGAAACTCTCGCCCGGCTGTACGGTCACTTTTACCAGAATACGGTCGGAAAGAACCTTCGTACCGCCCGTGACCGAACTCTTGTCGCCGCCCGCCTCGCGGATCACCGGGGCCGATTCGCCCGTGATGGCGCTCTCGTCGATCGACGCCAGACCTTCGATAATCTCGCCGTCGGCGGGAATGGTATCTCCGGCGACGCATTCGAACACGTCGCCCTTGCGCAGTGCCGAGCTGCTGACGATATGCGACTGTCCGTCCTTCTCGATACGTTTGGCAGGGGTCTCCTCACGGGTCTTGCGCAGCGAATCGGCCTGTGCCTTGCCGCGTGCTTCGGCGATGGCCTCGGCGAAATTGGCGAAGAGCACCGTGGCCAGCAGGACCAGGAAGATCACGATATTGTAGCCCAGCGAACCCTGCGACGTGTTTCCTGTCACGGCGATCCAGACAATCAGCAGCAGCATGACGAACGTTACGACCTCGACGGTGAACATGATCGGATTCTTGATCATCACACGCGGATCGAGCTTGCGGAACGACTCAACGAAGCTTGCGTTTACAAGCTGTTTGTTGAACAACGAATTATTTACTCGATTTTTCATTTTTCAAATCCGGATTAGAAACTTAAATAATCGGCGATGGGACCCAGAGCCTGTGCCGGGAAGAACGAGAGGGCGGCCACGATGATGATGACGGCGAAGGTCATCAGCGAGAAGGTGAACGTGTCGGTCTTCAACGTACCGGCGCTCTCGGGGACGAATTTCTTCGAAGCGAGCAGTCCGGCGATGGCCACCTGTCCCACGATCGGGAAATAACGGCCCATGATCAGGGCGATACCGGTCATGATATTCCAGAACGGCGTGTTGTCGCTGAGTCCCTCGAAGCCCGAACCGTTGTTTGCCGCAGCCGAGGTGTACTCGTAGAGCATTTCGCTCAGGCCGTGGAACGAGGGGTTGTTCAGCCATCCGATTTCGGGGTTCGCGGCGGCCACGGCGGCGGAAATACCCGTACCGACGAGGATCAGGAAGGGGTGCATCAGTACGACCATCGTGGCGATCTTCATTTCGCGCGCTTCGACCTTATGTCCGAGGAATTCGGGCGTGCGGCCCACCATCAGTCCGCTGATGAAGACGGCGATGATGAGGAAGGCGAAGTAGTTCATCCAGCCCACGCCGACACCGCCGAACCAGCAGTTGATCTGCATGTTGAGCATCTGCATCATACCGCTCAGCGGGGTCTGCGAATCGTGCATCGAGTTCACCGAGCCGTTCGAGGTGACGGTCGTCACCATGCCCCACATGGCCGAAGCGGCCGAACCGATGCGGATCTCCTTGCCCTCCATCGAGCCGAGGTCCTGCGCGATGCCCATTTCGTCGATATTGGGGTTGCCGCCCATCTCCTGCGGAACGGAGACGAAGATACCGGCCGTGAAGGCGAAGAGCATCACGCCGAAGATCCAGGCGGCCAGTTTGCGGCGACGGACGTAGAAGCCGAAAGCCCAGGCCATCGCCATCGGGATGATCAGAATCGACCAGCATTCCAACATATTCGTGAAGGCGTTGGGATTTTCGAGCGGGTGCGAAGAGTTGACGCCGAAATAACCGCCGCCGTTGGTACCCAGCTGTTTGATCGGCACGATAGCGGCCGTGGGGCCTTGCGAGATGACCTGCTCCTGGCCTTCGAGCGTCGTGATGGTCTGTTTGCCGTCGAACGACATCGGGGTGCCGTTGATCACCAGCAGGATACCGACCAGAAGCGACAGGGGCATCAGGATACGGGTCGTGCTCTTGACCAGATAGACCCAGAAGTTGCCGATGGCTTTCGTGGTCTTCGCTGCCAGCGCCTTCATGATGCCGGCCATGGCGGCCATGCCGCACGCTGCGGTGATGAACTGGAAGAGCATGATGACGAACAACTGCGTAAAATAGGTGAGACCCGTCTCGCCGCTGTAATGCTGCAAGTTGCAGTTGACCATGAACGAGATGCAGGTGTTGAACGCCAAGTCGGGGGTCTGGTTGGCGTTGCCGTCGGGGTTGAGCGGCAGCCAGCTCTGGCAGCAGAGCAGCACCATACCCCAGAAGAACCAGAAGAGGTTGACCATCAGCAGAGCTTTGAGGAACTTCTTCCAGTCCATATCCTCGTCGGGATCGATGCTGCATACCTTGTAAATGCCCCTTTCGAGCGGAGCCATGAAGTCGAGCCACGTGCGCTCGCCTCGGTAGACTTTGGCAATGTAGCGGCCCAGCGGATAACAGAGCACCACCAGAGCCACCCATTGCAGAATTACGCCTAAAATTTCCGTATTCATTTATTTATCGTTTTACGGGTCAGACAATCAGAATTTTTCGGGTTTAACGAGCACATACATCAAGTAGATGAATCCGATGATACTCAGAATAAGCAATCCTGTAAACATTTTCCATTAAATTTTTTCGAACCAATCCACACATTTGAAATAAAACCAATAGCACAACGCCCCTAAGGCGCAGAGCAGGATGAAAAGTACGATTGCATTCATCGCTTCAGCTTTTTTGAGTTAGACAACTTTTTCACGAAACCGCACATCATGCGATCGAACAGGCATCCGATGCCGCAAAAAAACAGAATCATTAGTATCACCTGCATTTCGCATCCTCCGTTTGGTTCGTGCCGACTTCTATACGAAGGCGGTGCCAAAAAAGCGCATTTTTATTCAATCCGCTTTGGAATAGGCGTTTACGCTCTTTCGCGATGCGCCGAAAAAGAAGGGCGTCCTATCAAAATGATAAGACGCCCTTCTCGGAATGAAACGGTGCGTGTCTACTTGACGCCGTAACTTTCCAACTTGCGGTAGAGTGTCGCGATGCCGATGCCCAGCAGGCGGGCGGCTTCGGTTTTGTTGCCTTTGGCGTATTCGAGGACTTTCAGAATATGATGCCGTTCGAGCGCGTCGAGTGCCAGCGAATCGGGAGGTGCGCCGGCGCCGGCGCGGAATTCGGGCGACAGCGTATCGGCGGAGAGCCGTTCGCCGTCGGCCATAATCAGGCTCCGTTCGACGACGTTGCGCAGTTCGCGCACGTTGCCGTGCCATGTATGGCGTTCCAGCGCGGCGATGTATGCGTCGTCGATGGTTTCGATGCGTTTTCCCATCTTGGCGGCGAACTGCGCCGCGAAGAAGCGGACGTATTCGGGAATATCGCCCCGACGTTCTGCCAGCGGCGGCAGCTGGATGCGGAAGACCGAGAGCCGGAAATAGAGGTCTTCGCGGAAGTTTCCGGCGGCGATCTCCTTTTCGAGGTCGCGGTTCGTGGCGGCGATGATCCGCAGGTCGACTTTCGTCGGGCGGGTCTCGCCGATCTTGATGAATTCGCCGCTTTCGAGCACGCGCAGCAGCTTGGCCTGCAATTCGACGGGCATTTCTCCGATTTCGTCGAGAAACAGCGTTCCCTTGTCGGCCTCTTCGAACAGCCCCTTTTTGTCCTTCGTCGCACCCGTGAAACTGCCGGCGCGGTGGCCGAAGAGTTCGCTTTCGAGCAGCTCTTTGGAGAAGGCCGAGCAGTTGACCGCCACGAATGTCTCTCTGGCGCGCGGCCCGGCCTGGTGGATCGCCTGCGCGAAGACCTCCTTGCCCGTTCCGGTCTCGCCGGTGAGCAGTACCGACGTGTCCGTCGCAGCGACTTTGCGCGCGAGGTTCACGGCCTGTCGGAGCGCCTCCGACGAACCGATGATGCGGTCGAACGAATGTTCGTCGGAGAGTTTCGCCTCGAAACGCGCCAGTCGGCGCTGCATCCGCGCCTTCTCCGTCGCACGGCTCAGTAGCGGCAGGATCTTGTTGTTGTCGTCGCCTTTGGTGATGTAGTCGAATGCGCCGTTCTTGATCGCCTGCACGCCGTCGGGTATGTTGCCGTAGGCGGTGAGCAGGATGACTTCGGCGGCGGGTGCGATCTCCTTGATCCTGCCGACCAGTTCCACGCCGTTGCCGTCGGGGAGTTTGACGTCGCACAGCACGACGTCGGGTTCGTATTGGCTGAGCAGCCGGAGGCCCGTGGTACAGTCCGGAGCCTGCTCCACGTCGTATCCTTCCAGTCCGATGATGCGCGCCAGCAGCGCACGCAGTTGGGGTTCGTCGTCGATAATCAGAATTTTCGCCATTGCGGTTCGCGTTCTTTGCGGCAAAGGTACGACAAAATTCGAAATTGTCGACATGCTCCTGCGGCGGCCGTCGCGGAATCCTGCCGTCCGGTTGTGGGGTGTGTTTCCGGTCGGAATTGCGATGCGTTCCTGCCGGTCAGGCCGCCCCGTCGCATATCCGTCCGCCCGATCCGGACGGCGTAACGGAGGGCGAGAGTGAAATTATTTCGGAAAAAATTAACAAAATTGTTGAATGTTTCGAAACTCTTCGTATATTTGCACTGACAAAATTGTTAAATCAAAATGTTAAACAAAGGTAGAATGGGAGAGAAACCGATGCGGAACAAGGAGCAGGCGATTCTCGAAGCGGCCGAACGCGAATTCATCGTCAAGGGATTCGCGGGGGCGCGGACGACCTCGATCGCCGAAGCGGCCGGCGTGACGCACGCCATGCTGCACTACTATTTCCGGACGAAGGAACAACTGTTCGAACGTATCCTCGACGAGAAGATGCGGTTGATGGGCGAATCGGTGCTGGCAGCCTTCGGGCAGCCGGGATTGCCGCTGGCGGAGCGGCTGCGCGACGGAATCGAGCGGCATTTCGATTTCATCATGGCCAATCCCGACATGCCGCGCTTCATCGTCAACGAAGTCTTTTCGCGGCCGGAACGTTATGAAACGATGCAGGCGCGCATCCGTGAGATCGCAGGCGTCCTGATGTGCGATATCCAGCGGGAGCTCGACGCCTCGGCCGACCGCGGCGAAACGGAAAGGATCGACGTGCGGATGCTGTTGCTCGACATCATCTCGCTCAACGTCTTTCCGTTCATCGCCTATCCTGTCATCGAACCGATTCTGGGTGACCTCACGGCCGACCGCGAACGTTTTTTCGCACGGCGCAGGGCGGAAAACACGGAGGTGATCCTGCGGCGGCTTAAAAAATGCGACTCATGAAACGGATCGTTTTACTGTGCGGGTGTCTGCTGGTCTGGGGTTCGGCCGGCGCCCAACTGACGCTCGACTCGTGCCGTCTGCTGGCGCGGAACCATTACCCCGAAATCCGGCGCTACGACCTGGTGCGGCAGACGGAGGAGTAC
>OJMI01003218.1_pt1 | contig 12594 bp, 10 predicted proteins | sample 1597131 | NCBI WGS metagenome assembly OJMI01 (sample SAMEA2452116, study PRJEB22498) | human gut metagenome | reverse complement strand
AGACGGTATGCTTCTCTATGTTGCCGGCGCGCAAAGCAGAACGTCGCTCGATTTAAACGGAGAAGTGTCGCAAGGCGCGCTGCTCTGCTTTGAGTGGGGCAGTTTTTCCGCGCTTCGCCGTCTGTCCGTTGCCGACGGAGGTATACACGCGGCGGGGTTGATGCTGCGCGGTACGGGCGCTCCGTCAATGCTCGACGAAATGACTTTAAAATTAAACGGAGATTCGGCAGAATATGAATGGATTTTCGGCGGAGCGGAGGGCGGAAAGCTCGGCGTTGTCAACACCTTGAATGTAGACGTGACGGACATGGAATATATGGAGCGGGCTTTACAGATAAATTGCTCCGTAGGAACGCTGAACATAAGCGGCGGAGGACATTGCAACATAGAGGTATTTTCCGAAATAAAACGCGTGTATGCGGATTTTGACGGAGCCCTTTGGCTAAACGGCATAGACGGCGGCAGCTTCGGAGAAATAAACCTGTTCGACTTGGTAAGCGGGTTAAGATTTTTCAGCTCAAAGTCCGCAACCGTCATCCTCCCGTATTCTCTCTATTACTTCAAGATGAACGAATTAAATTCGGGTTTTGAAGACCTCGCGACGCTTGTTTCCGAAATGGGTTGGCAGGAAGCGACTTCATTGACCGAAATCAGCATAACCGTCAACAGCGACGGAAACGAATTTTTTAATAAATATGTCTTTGCTCCGATGACGGAGGAGGAAAAAGCCGATTACAAAAATCTGACGGAATTCAAGACATATTTCTGGCGGGAGCAAGATTCGCCTTACGGCGAAGCGTGCGTAGACATCACCGCGTATTGCGGCTGCGACAGCGTTGTCCGAGTTCCCGAAAAAATTCAGGGGCGTCCGGTGTACGGTTTTTCGTATATGTACGTCGAGGGGGTAAAGGAAATTCATCTTCCCTCCTGTTTAAAAAGCATTACGTTCTGGGGGACGGATTATCTGCTGGATAAAATCGTGTGGAAAGGAACCAAGTCGCAGCTCGTTGCCGTTTTGGGAAGCGAGGAGGCGGTGTACAACCTGTTGTACGTTCGTATTGCGAATGTCATTGAATGCATTGACGGAAACTTTACGCTCCCCGAGGAGGAGTTTTCAAGCAGTGTAAATGACACGGAAGAGAAAGCGCCGTCGGAGGCTCTCTCCGCCGCCGACAATAAGATTTTGTCCGATGAATTTTTTGCGGCGGCAAAAGAGCCGTTTGTCGAAAAATATATTTCTGAACGTCTTTTAACGCAAAAATTGTGAACTTAAATAAAGCGCGTCGCGCGCGGGTTGTCGGATAAAAAAACTGCCGCTAAAAGCGGCAGTTTTCGTTTTTTTCAGTTGAATTTGTCCTTGAACGCTTTGCCGAACTTCACAACGGGAGTTTTGCTTGCGGCAATTTTGATTTTTTCTTTGGTTAGGGGGTTGATTCCTTCTCTCTCGGGTTTTTCCTTGATTTCAAAAGTTGCGAAGCCCGCGAGCGCGATTTTTTCGTCGGCTTTGAGAGTGGACTCGATTACGTTGACCATTGCTTCAAATGCAGCCGCAGTCTGCTTGTTGGTCAGACCCGCGTTTTCCGCGACGGCGCTGATAAATTCACCTTTGTTCATATTTCCTCCGTTTCTTGCTCTCATGGAGCGATTTATACGGATATTTTAAACTATATGCTTGTCCATGTCAAGCATATTGAGTTTGTTTGTGTCCTTCCGACAGATAAGGCTTTGCTTTGTGCTCGGATTTTCCCTCAGTCGAGCAGCTCGAAGTCATCTGCGCCGTGCTTGCAGATAGGGCATACAAAATCCTTGGGCAGCTCGTCTCCCTCGTAGACATAGCCGCAGATTTTGCAAATCCAACGCTTTTTCGCGGCGGGGGCTGCCTGCGGAGCGGGTTGAGGCTTGGGCTTTATATTCGCGAAATAATACGCGTAGGTGACCGACGGGACGGCGGAAAGAACTTTCGCTTCGGTTACGTCGGCAATAAACAGCGTGTGGGTGCCCGCGTCCTTTTTAAATGTCACCTTTCCGCTCAGAAATCCGTTTGTCGCTTCCGGCAGATATACGAGGCCGTTCAGGCTCCTTTCTGTCTTTATGCCGTCGAATTTGTCGGCGTTTCTGCCGCTCTGAAAACCGAACCGTTTGAACAGGTCGAAAGAGGCTTGCTCGGAAAGAAAGGACAGATTGAAACGGCCGTCGGCGAAAATCATGTCGTGCGTAAGATTGGCTTTGTTGACGGCAATCGCAACCTGCTTGGGTGTATCGGTCAGCTGCACCGCGGTGTTTATTATGCAGCCGTTGTCTTTGCCGTCGCAAGACGCGGACAGAACGTACAGTCCGTAAGAAAATTTGAACATGGCTTCCGGTTGAATGTTGTCGTTCATAATATTTGCTCCTTTTATAGTTTCGATGCTTTTAAAAATTATAGCTTTATTTTCCGCTTTTGTAAACGGTTTTTCCGATTTTGTCGGGAGCGTTTTTCTCGGAATTTTTTTAATTCATTTGTCGCAAACGATTGACTGAAAAATCCGTTTGTGATATATTATTAAAACAAAAGGGCAATTGACTCAGTTGGTAGAGTACCTCCGTCACATGGAGGGAGTCAGGGGTTCGAGTCCCTTATTGCCCACCAAGTCAAAATAATCCGAACCTTTTGGTAACAACCGATTGGTTCGGATTTGTCGTTTATCTGAAACAATAAAAAACGAGGGGCTTGCGGAATCTCCGCAAGCCCCTCGTGCCGTTGTTCAAGGTTTATGATCTTCGGCGCAACCTGTCTGATTAAATAGAAAAATCATATACTCAATCCGCTTTATGTTTTGCGCGGATTTCCGTAAACCGTCAGAGCGGTCATCCCGTGAAATTCAATGGGATGTTTCCTTATTCTTTGATATTTAATTGTCTTTGCGTGCGCGTTGAGCCTTCCATTCTTCAAACTCTCGCATGCCTTCTTCGCTGTTGAAAAAGTCCATGATCGCAGGAATAAACGCGCGAGCCAACGAATCGATCTCGTATTGCGGTATTCCCGTGTTGTTTTTCCTTCTCGTCATTCCCCGTTGTTATGTAATTTGCTCGATACTGTTCTCCTTGTATTCGGTTATTCAGTTTTACTTTCCGCCGCGGGCGTTGCCGTTTGACTGGAACGACGGGGCGGAATTCTTTGCGCGTGACTTATTTAAGAGAGCGTCGAATTCGTCGGGATAGGCAGCGAGCATATCGCTTACCATCCCGAACGCCTGCTCCTTGCCTTTGGCGCGGCGTTCTGCTTTCTGCAATTGCTCGAACAGATCGCTTCGATCGCGGTCGGCAATAGCCTTTGACTGTCGCAGAGCGGCGTTCTCCGTGCGGAGGGCAGAAAGCTCCTCCTCGGCTTGCCGTTTTCGCTTCGGCGTGGGCTTGTTGCGCTCCGCCTCGATACTCTGCACGATGCCATCCAGATATTCCTGCGCTTGTTGCTTGGCTTTTACCGCCGTTTGTTCCGCACTTGCCACAATGCCGTCCGCATGGATTTGCGCAATTTTCACTTTGCGCTCCGCATTGTAATCTGCTTCGGCAATGATATTGTCCGCTTCTTCGCGCGCCTGCTCGACGATCTTCTTCGCTTTGAACTCCGCCGTATCAAGATGTTTTGCCCGACTTCCTTCCTTGCCGCGCTGTAAGTTCCATTTCGCACCGACTTCTTTGTATAGGTCGGTCTGCAATGCCGTAAGCGCTTTTCTATCAAACAACTTCTTTGCGCATAACCTGCCGTTTGCAATCGGAAGCAAATTCAGGTGTAAGTGCGGCGTGGTCTCATCCATGTGGACGATCGCGGAGATGATATTGCCTTCTCCGTACCGCTCCGCAAAGAAGCGGGTGCATTCGGCAAAGAACTTCTCTTGCTCTTGTAGTGATAAATTCTTGAAGAACGCGCCGCCCGAGCCCACGACGAAGGAACACATCAGCACGGCATCCTTTCTTACTTTTGTAGGCAGGTCAAGAGCTGCGATTTTATCGTTGATGAACTGCGTGTAGCTTCGCTGACGCTTGACAATATGGTAGTTGCCGCCCGTGCGTCTGCAATCAATCTGTGGGTTGCTCGCCCGATAGTTTTCATCTCGCTCGTTCTCCTGTTCGACTGGCGCGATGTCCGTCTTGTGATATTTTTCCATATGACAAACTAAATAGCTTATAGATTTATCTCCTTTGATCTTTTACTGTTAAAAGCCTCGCAGAGCCCACTAAACTTCGGAACGAAGTATAGTGGGCTATACTTCTTCGTCGAACTCAAAAGCTCGACCGTGTTTTGCTTGCCGTTTGCTTTCCTTTTTACGGCGGTCTGATCGTCGTTTGATTGCTCATAACTTTCCTCCCAAAATTGTATTTTCTATCTTTAACCCACGCCGAAGAGGTATGAGTGTGATAACTGAAAAAGGGCATAAAAAAGTCGCTGACACCTTTGAAGTAATCACCGACTTGTACCTTATTTAGCAACTCCTCATTGCTCTATGGTGGTCAACCATTCTGTTAAGTTGTGAGGATGTTTCCATCGCAGAGGGCCATACTTTCCGAAAAAAGCGTACACTTAAAAAAGCCCATCGCGGCACATTCTTAAACTTACAATGACAACGGCATACTTTCTAAAAATGCGTACAACTAAAAAAGCCTATCATCGCACGTCTTTTCAAACGGCTCGGGTGCGGCGCATGATGCGCCGAAAACATCGCGGAGAACTTGCTCCGCAAACGCGGAAACAGATACCTTCCGCATAACTCCTTATTGCAAGGAGATGCCTTCATTCCACTTCTACGGCATGAAAAAGAGTACAGGTACATTCTCCCTGTACTCTTGTATTATATCATATAGACGTAGTGTTGTCAAGAGAAATAAGAACATTTGTTTGTAAAATATGCGTGAAATGCCGTGTATCCTCTTGACAGAATAGCAAGAAGATGTTAAAATGATGTTATGAAAAATATAGTCGGAGTTTAAGTATGAGTTATCCCGAAAAAATAAAGTTTGCAAGAGAAACTCTTTTAATGACGCAAGAGGAGTTGGCTCTTGAGTTGGGCGTAACGCCGATCACCGTTTGCCGTTGGGAGACGGGTAAGGTAGAGCCGAGCATAAAGGCAAAAAAGGCTTTTCGCGACTTATGTGAGCGCAAAGGCCTTTCCTTTGACGAAAATCATGGCTAACACCAAAGAGCAGATTTCCCGCAATATGCGCAGCAATAAGAGCGAGGACACCAAGCCGGAACTAATGCTGCGCAAAGAGTTGTGGCGGCGCGGATTGCGGTATCGCAAGAACTACAAGTCGCTTGCGGGCAAGCCGGATATCGTGTTCCTCCGTGCGCAGATCGCCGTGTTTGTGGACGGTAAAATGTGGCATGGCTACGATTGGGAACGTCAAAAGCACGATTTCAAAAGCCATCAAGATTTTTGGATCTCGAAGATCGAACACAACATGGAGCGCGACTTTGAGGTCACGCAAGATTTGATAGATCTCGGTTGGCTCGTCCTTCGCTTTTGGGATTTTGAGATCAAGAAGGATGTGGCGGCGTGTGCGGATAAGATCGAGCAGGCATACAGAAACAGAACGGAAAGTGAGGCAAAAGATGCAGAAATTCAGATCGATTGATTTATTTGCCGGGATCGGGGGCATTCGCCTCGGATTCGATCAGGCGTTCGGAGAAGAGATAGAGACGGTATTCGTCAGCGAATGGGACGAGTTCGCGCAAAAGACATATAAAGCGAACTTCCACGACGACTTTGAGATCGCCGGAGATATTACAAAGATAGACGAAAACGATATCCCCGACTTCGATATCTGTCTTGCGGGTTTCCCTTGTCAGGCGTTCAGCCTTGCCGGGCAGCGCAAGGGTTTTGCGGACGATTACAAGGGAATGTCGCGCGGCACCCTCTTCTTTGACGTCGCGCGCATCTGCGAGAAAAAGCGACCGAAAGTGATATTTTGCGAGAACGTCAAGGGGCTTACCATTCACGACAAGGGCCGTACGTTCGATATTATCAAAAACACACTCAGAGAGATCGGCTATACTCCCTTTGAGCAAGTGTTGAACAGTAAAGATTTCGGTGTTCCTCAGAACCGGGAACGTATCTATATCGTGGCATTCCGCAACGATATCGCACCGAAGGAATTTATCTTCCCCACGCCCACCGACTCCACGAAGAGGATCGCCGATATTATGGAGGAAAAACCCGTTTCCTCCCGCTATTATCTGAGCGACTGCTACTTGGAGACGCTGCGCCGGCACAAAGCCCGTCACGAAGCCAAAGGTCACGGATTCGGCTACGAGGTACGTTCCCTCGACGACGTTGCGGGAGCTATCGTCTGCGGCGGTATGGGGCGCGAAAGGAATTTGATCGTCGATAAACGGCAGACCGACCTCACCCCCGTCACTCACATCAAGGGTGAGATCAACAAGGAAGGGATCCGAAAGATGACGCCGCGCGAATGGGCGCGATTACAGGGATTCCCGGACGATTATGTGTTACCGCTTGCCGACGTACATCTATATAAACAGTTCGGCAACAGCGTTACGGTACCGGTTATCAAAGCGATTGCACAAAAGATAAGGGAGGTTTTGGAGAATGGCAACGAATAAAGGTAAGAATATCGGCGAATGGTCGGAAATGTATATCTTCTTTAAACTCATGTCCGACCGCAAAGTTTACGTAGCCGATAAAGATATGAATCGCCTCAAAGACGTGTTCTTGAACATCATCAGCATTATCCGCGAGGAGAACAAGGGAAAAGAGTATCGATATTTTACGGGTGATGTAGTAAAAATCACGCTGAACGGAGAAGAGGTTGCGATGGTTGATAGCTCTCGTTTCACCGATAACGCCAAAAAAGTTTGGGATATGATCATATCTAAGAAGGATACGACTTTCTCCGATCAAGAGGTCATTGACTTTCTCTCTTCGATATTCATACAAAACATCTCTTCTCCCGCGCAGAAGAAGAGCGAGTTTTTCGGCGGTACGGCCGATATTGTCTTGGATACAATGGACTATCGATCAGGTGTCAACCAGATCATGGGCTTTTCCTGTAAATCCGATATTGATGCTGCCGCCACGCTGTTCAATGCCAGCGGAGACAATACAAACTTTGAATATGAAATCGTCGGCAACTTTGATGATGAGAAAATGAGTGCCTTTAACGGAATGTTCCATGAGGTTACGAAAAAGGGTGTAACAAAATATGAGGTTGCCACGGGCGACAGAATGCGCTACTTAAAGGAATGCGGCGTTGATCTTCGCTTCGTCAATCCCGTTAAGGATGTCGCCCGCCAAAACCTCGTTCGTTGTGGCGGAATGGAAATGCCGAAAATTCTCGGCGGGATGCTGAAATATTATTACTTTGAATGTGGCGCGGCATCCGTCGGGGTAGAAGATGCAATCAAATATCTTGCCGATACCGATTATGTCGGATACGGGTTTGACGATTTGTACGATACATACCGCGTTAAGATTTCGACCCTGCTCTATGCCATGTTTACGGGACTTCGGTTCAGTAAACCGTGGTCGGGGCGTTCAGATGTGAGCGGCGGATATATCGTCGTAAAGCGCGACGGTGACGTAGTCGCGTTCCACTCTTGTATCGCGGATGAATTCAAAGATTTCTTGATCGACAAGTTAAAATTTGAAGGGCCTTCCTGCACCCGACACAAGTACATGGAGATCTATAAGAAGGACGACGGAAAATATTATTTGAAATTGGCGTTGCAATTCCGCTTCAAATTGAAAAAATGAGCGGACTGCGTGTAGCGAGCCTTTTTTGCGGGATCGGAGGCATCGACCTGATATTGGAAAAGGCGGGGCATACCGTCGTATGGGCGAACGATAAAGACAAGTACGCCTGCATGACCTATCGCCATAACTTTCCGCACGTTCCGTTGGTCGAGGGTGATATTCGGGAGATAGACAAGTCATCCATTCCCGATTTCGATATCCTTGCCGCGGGTTTTCCGTGTCAGCCATTTTCCGTGTGCGGCAAGCAGAAGGGCTTTTCCGATCCGCGCGGCAACGTGTTTTTCGAGATCGGAAAGACGATCGATGCGAAACATCCTATCGTCGTCTTTTTGGAGAATGTCGCAAACCTTACCGAACACGACGGCGGCAGGACATTTAACGTCATCCATAAGGAGCTTGCGGGGCGCAATTACTTCCTGCGCTATCTTGTGGCGGATGCTTGTGAATATGCAAATATTCCGCAGCATCGTACCCGTACCTATTTGGTGGCTTTTCGCGATGAGGAGCAATGCCGGCGATTTGCTTTCCCCGACAAAAAACCTTTGGCGAAACGGATCACCGACGTAATCGATACCACGCAAAAAGCGGAGGAATCCTTTTATCTTCATCCCGGTGATTACGGGTACGATAAGATGGTCGCAGCCATTCGGGACGATAAGCAGCTCTATCGCTTTTCCGATTACGGCATACAGTCGAGCAAAGACGGCATCGCTTTTACGCTTAAAGCCAATATGGGAACGTACCCGAACCGCGTTCCCGTCATCAAAGACAAGTTTGGCATTCGCCGCATCACGCCGATGGAGTGTTTAGCACTTCAAGGCTTTCCGCCGAGCTTTACATTCCCTTCCACCGTTCCCCTGCGCGAACAGTACAAGCAAGCGGGCAATACGGTGTGTCAAAATATCAATATAATCTTTACACCAAAAAGACAAAACATAATTTAGCCTAGTATGACAATTTATTAGAGCAGGAAGATCATATGGAAAATCGGATATTTGATAAAAAAAATATTATTATATCCAAAGTCAACGAGGATGATTTAAACTCATTTTTGGTTGATATGGATATAGGAGATGACGGGCAGCCATATTATCCGCTTAATGAATTAGCTAACAGTATTATCAATACGATCCCGGAATATGTATATGCGCAATATGAAAATCCAGAAATACCTCAGACAGATACTGTCGAAAAATTGCGTGAAGCTGCTCACAGTATCTATAAAATTAGGGATTTTGACATCATGCGGAAATGGTATCTGGGACATGATGAGAAAGCAAAATTAGCAATAGAGCATTTGCCTGAAAATCGACGAGGGGAGTTTGGTGAATTATTGTTGCATCTAATATTAAGGGACTTTAAAGGCACAATTCCGCTCATCTCAAAGGTGTATTTTAAGGATTCCTCGGGCGTTCCCGCACATGGTTTTGATGCTGTACATATTTCACCTAATGAACGGATTCTATGGCTAGGAGAGAGTAAGTTTTATACGGATGGTAGACGCGGTGTTCAAAAGCTGCTTGAAGACTTGTCAGAACATTTTACTCGCGATTTTCTTAACGAGCAATTTATGATAATTAAAAAGAATCTTGAGAACAATAGCATCCCTCAACGAGATGACTGGATAAAAACGTTAAGTAACTGTTCTAAATTGCATGAACAAATAAGCATGATCAATATACCGATGTTATGCACTTATTCGCATGACATATACAAACATTTTTCGGATTTTTCTAAAAATGAGGCCGTCGAATATCATGAAACAAACATAAGAGAATTAAAACAGTATTTTAATGAAAACAATAAACACCCTTTAAAGGAGCATTTGAATATAATTTTGCTTCTTTTCCCTGTTCGTGATAAAAAGGAACTAGTTATAAAACTTCATGAGAAGCTTTGGCACATGCAATCTATGTGAGGAAAAATATGAATATTATTGCTCAAATCGATACCAGAAATCTCTCTGTTGATGAATGCTTTTCGATTGCAATGAGTTGTTCTAAGTTATTATCTTCGGGGGATAGCAATGATGAGAGGGAAGCACGAATAATCGTAATTCATATTTTAAATAACTGGAAAAAGGTTCCTTCAGAGCTTTATCCTATTTGGACAGATATCATTGAATCTATTGGATTTTATCCCTACATCGAGAAAAATCCTCAAACCATGAAAATGCAATGTTTATCGGATGAATTGCGGCAAAAAACTTTTTTATCGAATTATCTTCCCTCGACATATCTACACAGAGAACAAAAGAAACTTTCTAATTACTTGATGTCTGGTAAAAATGTAATTGCAAGTGCCCCAACCAGCTTTGGAAAAAGTCTTTTGATTGAAGAATTAGTTGCCTCCCAAAAATATAAGAACATTGTTATAATTCAGCCGACGCTCGCGTTACTTGATGAAACACGCATAAAATTAAAAAAATACAATTCTTTTTATAAAATAATCGTCAGAACATCGCAGCTTCCAGCAAGCACAAAAGGGAATCTTTTTCTTTTGACAGCAGAACGTGTTATGGAGTATGATCCGCTGCCGCCCATTGATTTGTTGATAATTGATGAGTTCTATAAATTAAGCCTTAAGAGGGTTGATGAGCGTGCGGATACTCTTAATAATGCTTTCTTAAAAATAGTAGGTAAGTTTAAGTCAAAGTTTTACCTTTTAGGACCAAATATTGATGGAATTACGCCAGGTTTTGCTGAAAAATATGATGCTGAATTTTACAAATCTGATTTTTCTCTCGTAGATTGTAATGTTATCGATTTGAGTGATAGATTTGACTTTAGCCAATCATCTCAAAAATTGGATAATTCAAAATTGCCCGTACTTTTTGATTTGTTGGACAAACTTGAAAATGAGCAAACTCTTATTTATTGTTCTACTCCTGCGCGAGCTCGTAGATTTGCTAAAAAATATTTCGAGCACCTCTACAAGCAAGGGAATAAGGGCAATGTCCAATTACCTCTTATTGAATGGATAAATAAAAATATCAGCTCCGATTGGAGTTTAGCAAAGGAATTGAGTTATGGAGTAGCAATTCATGACGGGTCTCTACAAAAACATATTGGTGCATCGATTATTAAATATTTTAACGATGGCCGCCTGCGTTGTATTTTTTGCACCTCAACTATAATTGAAGGTGTAAATACAAGCGCTAAAAATGTAGTCCTTTTTGATGGACAAAAAGGAGGGAAGCCCATCGACTTTTTTGATTATAGCAATATAAAAGGACGTTCCGGCAGATTGATGGAACATTATGTGGGAACTATTTATAATTTCGTTCCTGTGCCCCAAAGAGAATCAATAGTTATTGATATACCTTTCTACGAGCAAGACAGAAAAATATTAAGCGATGAAATTCTAATTAATATTGAAAAAGCGGATGTACAACAGCAGGTGATTGATAGGTACAATAAATTATATGAAATTGAACCTGGGCTTATAGAAATAATAAAGAAAAATGGTACAAATGTGAATGGGCAAATGAATATCTATTATGCCTTGCAGCGAGATATAAATACATGTAAGTACCAAAATATATCATGGTCTCAAATGCCAAACTGGGACAGCCTTCTATACATACTCCACCTTGCCGAGAACAACATTTTTAGTCTTCAGAACAAGCATGCGATATTTTCGTATAAACAGCTAGCGCGCTACATTGACATGTATCGAAAAAGCAAAAATATCATGCCAATCATCAAAGATATTTATGAAAATAATGTCAAGGGAATTAAAAGATTAACAGAGGAACGGAGATATGCTCAATTAGATAGTGCTATTGAAGTTGGATTTCATATCTATCGACATTGGTTACAATTTACAGTGCCAAAGGCATTTAGAGTAATTGATAGTCTGCAACGTTATGTTTGCGACCAACACGGAAAGAAAGCAGGGTCATATAGTTACTTCGTTCAGCAACTAGAAAACGATTTTATACGTGAGAATCTATCAATACTAATTGAATATGGAATACCCAGCGATACGGTTCATAGAATTTCCAGGTTAATTCCTGTCGAGCTCGATGAAGATGGGGTTATTGAGTATATAAAACTGCATAAAGACATCATATATAAAGAGTTGATGCAATATGAAATTGATCGACTAAATCAAGCGTTATAAGGAACTTTGAGAGTATCAATAGAAAACAATGAAAGCAATTATCTACGCTCGGTATTCGAGTGACAACCAAAGAGAGGAGAGCATCGAAGGTCAGATCCGCGAGTGCATGGAATTTGCCGAGCGCAACGGCATTACCGTATTCGGTACATACATCGACCGCGCGCTTTCCGCAAAGACGGACAACCGTCCCGAATTCCAGCGGATGATCAAAGACAGCTATCGCAAACTGTTTGATACCGTGCTCGTTTGGAAGTTGGACAGGTTCGCCCGCAATCGCTACGACTCCGCCTACTATAAAAACATCCTTAAAAAGAACGGCGTAAAGGTCATATCGGCAAAGGAGAACATCTCCGACGGGCCCGAAGGTGTGCTGCTCGAATCGATGCTTGAGGGCTGGGCAGAATACTATTCGGTCGATCTCTCCGAAAAAATCGGGCGCGGCTTGACGGAAAACGCCTTAAAGGGCAAGATGAACGGCGGCGGTCTGACATTCGGCTATCGCATGAAAGACCAACGCCTGGAAATCGACGAAACGACCGCTCCCGTCGTCGTGGAAATTTTCACCCGTTATGCCGACGGCGAAAGAATGACCGACATTGCCAAAGACCTGACGCGGCGCGGCATCCGCACAACGCAGGGAAACAAGATCACGCTCAACGTCGTCCATTACCTTCTCAAAAACAGGCGGTATATCGGAGAGTACAAATTCCGCGATATG